>Ga0075420_100001600_pt1 | contig 19263 bp, 12 predicted proteins | sample SoiMetdeltSBSDD4_FD_75296 | JGI IMG/M metagenome (GOLD analysis project Ga0075420, IMG submission 75296) | Bulk soil microbial communities from a Populus tree surrounding site in Tennessee, USA - Soil MetaG P. deltoides SBSDD4 | ecosystem: Environmental > Terrestrial > Soil > Tree plantation... | reverse complement strand
ACATCGATCGCCTCGTGCACCGCGACGACGATGCCGCCACGTGCCGTACCATCGACCTTCGTGACGACGAGTCCGGTCACCGGAACCGCGGCGGCGAACGTCTTCGCCTGCTGCACGGCGTTCTGCCCGATGGTGCCGTCGAGCACGAGCAGGGTCTCGTGTGGCGCGTCGGGGCGACGCTTCTTGATGACGCGAGCGATCTTCTTGAGCTCGTCCATCAGATTGTCGCTCGTGTGCAGTCGGCCGGCGGTGTCGATGATCACGACGTCCGCGTCACGGTTGGACGCAGCGTCGATCGCGTCGAATGCGACGGCCGCCGAATCACTGCCCGCCTTCGCTCCGACGAACTCCGCCCCGGTCCGCTCCGCCCAGAGGCGAAGCTGATCGATCGCGCCGGCACGGAACGTATCGCCCGCTGCGACGACGACCTTCTTCTTCTCTGCGCGGAGCCGGCTCGCGAGCTTGCCGATGAACGTGGTCTTGCCGGCGCCGTTCACGCCGATGACGAGGATGATCATCGGCTTGTCCGCGGGCACGAACATCGTCGGGTCGCTGTACCCGGAGCGAAGCGCGTCCTCCACGCTCTGACGGAGCGCGTCGTGGAACTCGTCTTCGGTGCGGATCTGGCCGCGCTGCGCGAGCCGCTCGAGGTCGCCGATGAGGCGCATCGTCGTCGGCACACCGAAGTCGGCCTCGAGCAGTAGCTCCTCGAGCTGCTCGAGCGAGCCTTCCTTCACTCCACCGCGCGCGATCACTCCGACGTCGGTGAGCGCGATATCCTTGATTCGCTGCCAGAGCGAACGCTTGGGAACGTCGCCGGCGCGTTGAACGATTCTGGCCATGACCAAACCTAAGCGGCTGCGGTCGGGAGACGGTTCCTGTGGCTGGGGGCTGGGGTTGCTAGCTGCAGCTCGTAGGCTGGGGGCTGCTTCAGAAGCGGCTGGGGGCTAGCCGCTGCGAGCCACGACGTCGACCGCCAGCAGGTACCAGCCGCACGGCGCTCCCGCCTCTCGCCAGCGGTATGCGGCGACGCACGCGAGCGAGTGCGTGGCTGCCAGCTGCAAGCCCCCAGCCGTTTGAAGCAGCCCTCAGCGCCCAAGCCGCAGCCAGCAACCCCCAGCCCCCAGCCGAGCGTCAGCGCAGTCCGAGCCGCCTCCTCAAGAACCACTCGGCGCATAACGCGAGTATGACGACAGCATAGACCCAACCCAACGACCGAAGCCGAGGCGCGTCGGATAGCGACCCGCCACGACCAACGGCGCCGGACTGAATCCCTCGACGTGGATAGAGCTCACGTGACGGGTTCACGGCCACCACCGACGTTCCACCCGGCGCCTGGACGTCGTACACGCCGGGCGCGAGCGGACGGCTCTCGACAATATTCTCACCGGCGGTGAAGCGGAGCGACACCGAATCAACGCGGGTCGGCGCGCCGCGACGCGTGATCACGACCGTGACGAGCGAGTCGTCGCCCGCACCGCGTCGCCAGCGGACAGGGTCACCGGCGTGCACGACTGCGTCGGCGTTCACCGCCGCGCGCGCGTCGGTGCGCCCCGCCGAGAGCCAGTCGAATAGCCCGCCCCACAGCGCACCGAACGCGTCCGAGCCAACGCCGCCGCGCACACGCCAGCGCCAGAAACCGGACGCACCGACGATCACCGTGCGGCGCGGCGACTCGCGGCCGACGATCGCGTTGCGGCTCTCGAGGCGTCGTCCGCGACGTGTCTCGAGCGCAACCCAATCGCCCGCGGGGACATCGTCGGCAACGTCGAGTGGTGGCAAGCTGTCCCATGCCGCCGCCGAGAGCGGACCGGCGACCGGTGACGGCGGCGCGCTTGTCGGATACCAGTCCGCGCTGCCCTCCGCCGGCGGCGAGAACAGAGCCAGTGCACCCCTGGTAGCCGTGCGCGGCGGGCCGAAGACGGCCGTATCGCCGTGCAGGACCACGAGCGGCGCATCGCGGATGATCGTGCGAATCTCGCTCTCGTTGGCGGGCGCGAGCGATCCGTCCTGACGCCACACGCCGGGTGCCACGCGATAGAACCCCCGGGTGGGCAGCGCGAGCGCGCCACGCAACAGCGCCAGCGCTTCACGCGAATCGAGATCGGGTGACGTCGACACGAGCACGGCGCCGGCCGCCGGTGAGACCTCGAGCACCGTCGTCAGTGTGTCATTCCTCGCCTCCGCGTCTCCGGCGGCAGCGACGATCGCGCGGACCAGACTCGCCCCGGCGACGTTAGGCACGCGGGCCCGCGCGCTCACCGTGCGGTCGGCGAACGGGGCGAGCGGCTCGAGGGGGATCGAGGCGACGCGCTGCTCACCGACCTGCAGCGCGATCGTCCCCGCCGCGGCACCCGACCGGCCCGCCGCGACCTCGATGCGAAACTCCGCAGTATCGTTTCCGATCACCGCCCGCGGCGCCTGAATGTTCCGCACGGCTGCGTCGCTCGCCTTGCTCCCGTCGACGACGGTGACCTGCGATCCACTCGGCACCGCGCCGAGGGCTTCGGGATCGTCCACCTCACCGTCGGTGAACAGCCGCAGGGGACGACCGGTCGAGAGCGCGCGCTCGACGAGCGGACGCAGCCGCGTGGCTGCGTCCGATGGGCGATCGGGCGCCTCGCCCGGGCGCACGGAATCGCCGAGCAGGAGGAGGGTGTCGCGGACCGCGCCCTGCGCCTGACGCTTTGCGGCGTTCCAGGCCGCGGTGTCACCGCCTCGCAGCCAGCTCTCGGAGACGTCGAGCGCGACGAGCGGCGCAACCGGGCGCGGCCGCCCCGCCACCGCGTCGAGCAGGAGGGCGATGAGAAGCGTGAAGGCCAGCGCGCGCAGGACGGCGACGAAGAGCGTTTTTCCCGCCGTCGCGCCTCGCCATTGATACGAAAGAAGGGCGAGGAGGACCCCGCCCACCACCGCCACCAGCCAGATCGTCATGCGGACAATCTATCGCGGCGGCGTAGAGGAAGCGGTCTGTGGCGCCCCGGGCTACTGGCGGGCGGCGAGACGGACCGACCCCGAGGCCTGGTCCAACAGCGCGATGAGCTCACCACGGGCCTGCGCAAAGCTCGCGCGCTCGGACGCCGGCAGCGGCTCGCCGCCCTTCATGGCGAGCGCGACGCGCGGGTTGCGTTGCACACCGCCGACGAGCACCTCGAAGTGCAGGTGTGGCGCGGTCGCGAGTCCGGTCATTCCCACAAACCCGATGGTCTGCCCGATGGTCACGCGCGTGCCGCGACGGATCGACTTCGCGTATCCACGAAGGTGCCCGTAGCGGCTCACGAAGCCGTTGCGGTGGCGAACTTCGATCGCGTTGCCGTAGCCACCCTTTCGGCCGGCGAAGATGACCACGCCGTCCCCGACCGATCGAATCGGCGTGCCCTGCGACGCGGCGTAGTCCGTGCCCGCGTGCCTTCGCCAGACCCCGAGGATCGGATGCTTGCGCATGCCGAAGATGCTGGAGATGCGACGGAACTGCAGCGGGGCACGCAGGAATGCGGCGCGCATCGACTTCCCGTCCTGGTCGTAATAGCCGACCCGGCCATCAGCGCTCTGATGCCTGATGGCCTGGAGGTCCGACCCACCGAGCGTGAACGACGCCGCGAGGATGGATCCCACGCGCACGGCACCCTGCGGTCCGCGACGCCGCTCGACGAGCGCGCGGAACGCGTCGTTCGGTTGAAGGTCGCGGCTCATGTCGACACGGTACTCGTAGATGTCGGCGAGCGTCCACGCGAGCTCCGCCCGCGCACCCGATGGCAGCTCGGACTCGGCCGCATCGAGCGCGTCGTAGAGCGTCGACGTGATGCGCCCGCTGACGGCGACTGTGTCGGTCGTCCACGGGAGCGTGCGCTCGGTGCTCACCCAACCACTGTCGGAGCGTCGAACCGTCAGGATGCGGTCGACTGCGAGCTGAAACACGAGCTCCGATGGAACGGAATCGGTGTCGAGCGTTCGCGTCGTGAGCGCGAGCCCCGCCGGCGCGCGACGGTGATCGAGCGACGCCGCCGAGCGAAGGATGTTGGCCGCGTCCTGCGCATGCAGCCCGACACGCGTCAGGAGCGTCGTGAGGGTCTCGCCGCGGCCGAGCGTGTCGTGCCGAAGTCGCCACACGGGCGGCATCGGGCCGACGACAGCGACGGCGCGAGGCGCAGGCTTGTCGGGGAACGGTGGTGTGAACGCGACCGCGACGGCACCGAGCGCGAAGACGACTGCGTACGTGACGACGCGCGCGAGGAGCAGACTCGTCGCGCGCGTGTTGTTCGAAGTCGTGTCCGGCGGGCCCGCGGAGCTCAATCCATCTGTCTCCGAATGAACGTCGGGATCTCCATGTCGCTGAGATCTTCGGCGCCGCGCTCGCCGCGCTCGACCGGTGGCGCCGGCGCCTGACGGCGAGCGGAGATGTCCGTCGTCGGAACGGCTGGGCGCGGAATGGCCGTGTTCAGTCTCGGCTGCGCAGCGACCCGCTGCGTGTGCAGCGGAATCACGGGAGCACTCTTGGCCATCACCGGCTCGGCGGCGATCGGCATGGTGCCGGTGACGGCCTTGTCGAAGCCGGTGGCGATCACGGTGACGCGAATCTCGCCCTGCATGGCCGGCTCGTGGACCGCGCCGAAGATGATCTCGGCCTCGTCGCCGACGGCGTCGTGGATGATCTCGTTGATCTGGTGGACTTCGCCAAGCGTTAGGTCCGCGCCGCCGGTGATGTTGACGAGCACGCCCATCGCGCCGGCGATCGAGACGTTGTCGAGCAGCGGGCTCGAGATCGCCTGCTGCGCCGCTTCCATCGCGCGGTTGTCGCCTCGGCCGATGCCAGTGCCCATGAGTGCAGAGCCGCCGTTCGACATGACGGTGCGCACGTCGGCGAAGTCGACGTTGACGAGACCGGTGACACTGATGAGCGACGAGATGCCCTGCGTCGCGTGCAACAGCACTTCATCGGCCTTCTTGAGCGCGTCCTGGAACGGAATGCCCTTGCCGACGACCGCGAGCAGTCGCTCGTTGGGCACGACGATCATCGTGTCCACGTGGCGACGCATCTCGCCGATCCCCTGCTCGGCTTGACGCATGCGCTTGCGGCCCTCGAAGAGGAACGGCCGCGTGCAGATGCCGACGGTGAGCGCGCCGGCTTCCTTCGCGAGCTCGGCGATCACGGGGGCCGCGCCGGTGCCGGTGCCACCACCCATGCCGCACGTGATGAACACGAGGTCGGCATTGTGGAGGCAGCGGCCGACTTCATCGCGGTTCTCCTCGATCGCCTGTCGGCCGATCTCGGGCCGCGCGCCAGCGCCGAGTCCGCGCGTGAGCTTCTTCCCGATCTGGATCTTGACGTCCGACTTCGAACTGAGCAGCGCCTGAGCGTCGGTGTTGACCGAGATGAACTCGACGCCTTCCAGGCGCTCCTCGATCATGCGGTTGACGGCATTGCCGCCGCCACCGCCGACGCCCACCACTTTCATGCGGGCGTTCTGTGTTGCGCTCTCCTCGAACTCGAAGATCATTGCGAGCGATGCTCCACTGCGGCAAAGATGGACGTCAGATCACCCGGGGGATCATCTGGACACACTGCGACGACGAGGCGTTGAAGCAGGGAGCTGCGCAGCACGCGACGGGCAGCGAAACGGCGAGAAGTGCGGGACCAATATAACGAGATTTGCCCTCCTGGCTACCGTCATGACGAGTAACCGTGCGAAAGATTACAACGATTGTGTGTCGCGTTTTCCACAGCTGTTCGGCAGTCGAAATCTTTTTGACATCTCCGACTGAAACACGTTGTCACGTGTAGTCGCATCGAACGACTAACGACCGAAGAGATCGCGCGCGCTGTCAGCAAAGATCAACGCGCGCATCACCACGATCCTCTCGCGGAATTTGATGCGCACACTCGGCACTGATGCATCGACGCCACCATCACGATGTGAATGGTGGCGTCAGACCAGCGTCTCACTCGTTAAGCGTGAGAGGCGACTAATTCATTTTTCTCTGGTTGTCATTCTGAGCGACGCGAAGAACCCTCGGTATCCCGAAACAGCGCTCGGTCGGGAGAACGAGGAACCTTCGGCTGACGGCTCAGGACGACATCGATCGAATCAAAAGAAATCCTGCAGCCACGTTTTCACACGCTGCGCGAGACGGTCGACACCCGGGGCATTGAGCGCGAGGCGCTTGCCGCCTGTGCCCGCCACACCGAGCGCAAACCGATGCGCAGCGTACTGCGCGAGTCCCGTCACGGTCGCGAACCTCGGCGCCTCGACCGAGTCGGTGAGGCCGCCAATGTTCTCGGATGGTACGCCGATACGCACACCAGTCCCGAAGACATCGCTCGCGAGCTCGACGACGCCCTGCATCGCCGCCGCGCCTCCCGCAAGCACCATCCCCGCACTCAGCTTGCCCGCGTACCCTGCAGTAGCAATGTCCCGCTGCACGAGATCGAAGATCTCGTCCATGCGCTGGTGGATGATGTGCGCGAGCAGCTCGCGCGGAATCTGGCGGTCGCCCTGAGCGACGGTGCTCGGAAGCTGGATGACTTCCGACGGATCCACCATTGGCTCATAGGCGCATCCGTAGCGCTCCTTGAGCCGCTCGGCGTCCGCCTGCGTCACACCAAGGCCGTGCACGATGTCGTTCGTGACGTTGTTGCCGCCGAAGTTGACGGTTCCGAGGTGACGGATCTTCGCCTCGTGAAACACCGCGATGTCGGTCGTCCCCGCTCCCATCTCCACGAGCGCGACGCCGAGCTCCTTTTCGTCCTCGGTGAGGACGCTCAACGCGCTCGCGAGCGGCTCGAGCACGAGCTCGCGCACCTTGTACCCCGCTTTCTCGACCGCCTTGCGCAAGTTCATCGCGGGCGAGCTGCCGATGGTCACGAGATACATCTCGGTCTCGAGCCGCGTACCGATCATGCCAATCGGATCGCGAATGCCGTGGTTCTTGTCGACGGTATACTCCTGCGGGATCGCGTGGAGCAGCTCGCGGTCCTGCGGGATCGCCTGCGCGCGAGCGACGGCGTTTGCGCGATCGACGTCCGCCTTGGTGATCTCGTCGCCGCTGATGGCGACGATCCCCTTGCTCGTCATCGCCTGCACGTGCTCGCCGGCAATGCCCGAGTAGACGTCCGCGATCTGCGCTCCGGCCATGCGCTCGGCATCCGTCATCGCCTTCTGGATCGAGCGCGTGGTCTCCTCGATGTCCGACACGACCCCGCGCCGAAGCCCGGTGGTGCGCGCCTGACCGACGCCGAGAATGCGGATGGATGGATTCCGCGGCAGGTCACCCACCACCTCGGCAATCACCGCCGTGGTCTTTGCGGATCCGATGTCCAATCCGGCTATGAGTCGTTCGACGTTCATTGGAGTCTGGCGATCACCTGGTCTCGGAAACGAAGATCGAGCTCCGCGACGCGTGCCTGTCGCTTGGCCAGATCGGCTTCAACCGGAAATATCTCGGCCAATCGGTCTGGAGTCACGTCCAACATTGCACGAACCGGCAGCGCGTCTGCATGACGCGGCGCCTCGAAGTGCAGCAGTACTTCATGGTTGCCCACTCGACGAACGTCGCTCACTCGAGCGTAGATCGCCGGCCGCTCCGCTCTGAGCTTCGCGAGCAGGCGAAACAACGCGGTATCCCGTCGCGCGGCAATGGGAAGATCGACTGGAACACGGCTCGGGTCGAGAGGCAATTGGCGTCCGCGTTCGTCAAACGCAAGAAAGCCACGCTCGGTGGACACGAGTGCGACGGGGAGGTTCTCGACGACGTTCACGACCAGCGTGCCCGGCAGCTTTCTGGTGATGGACACTTCGCTCACTTGCGGATGCTTCGCCACTCGCTCCTCGAGCGGACGAGGGTCGTCCCAGACCGAGCGTGTCGTGTCCACGCGAAGGCGACCGAGAATCTCGTTCGGCGCAATGTAGCGAACGCCCACGATCTCGACGCGGCGGACGCGGAAGAACGAGAGCTGCGACGCGATGAACCGCCCCCACCAGGGGATCGTCAGCAGGAGAACGGCGGCGCCTGCCATGAGGCCTCGACGCAACCGCAGGCGCGCGACGTCGGAGAGTGGGCTCATCCCGATTCACCGCGCGCCGATCGCGGACTACGCGCCGCCGCCGAGTGCCCGCAGGAGCTCGGGCCCCGTCTTCGTGATGTCGCCGGCGCCGATCGTCAGCACGACATCCCCACCTCGCACTGCGCGCGCGAGCTCGTCCGAGAGCGCAGCCCTCGCACCATGCCAGGCGACCGCGCCGCCCGCGTCGCGCGCCGAATCGACGATGAGCTGCGCCGTGACGCCAGGGATCGGCTGCTCGCGGGCCGGATAGATGTCGGCGACGAACACCGAGTCAGCGGCGGCCAGCGCTTCACCAAACTCCCGCGCGAAGTCCCGCGTGCGCGAGAAGAGATGCGGTTGAAACGCGGCGATGATGCGCCGCCCCGGGAACGCCGTCCGCGCCGCGGCAAGCGTCGCGCGGATCTCGGTCGGGTGATGGGCGTAATCGTCGACGACTTCCACCCCGCGCGCGGTCCCCAAACGTTGGAACCGCCGCTCCACCCCTCGAAACGTTGCCAGCCCTGGCCGCATCGCCTCGAGCGTGACGCCGAGCGCGAGACCGCTTCCGATCGCGGCGAGCGCGTTGGCCACGTTATGCGCCCCCGGGACTGCCAGCTCGACCTCTCCGAGGATCTCGCCGTCGTACTCGACCTCGAACAGCGAACCACCGCCCTCCGTGCGGACATCCACCGCCACCAGGCGGGCGTCCCTGGAGTGCAGGCCGTACCGGATCACTTCGGCCGAACTCGGCGTCGCGAGCGTGTTCGCGCCGTTGTCGTCGGCGCACAGGACGATCGCGCGCGCCGGCGAGAAGAACTGCTCGAACGTCGCGCGGATGTCCGCGAGGTCGGCGTAGATGTCGAGATGGTCGGCCTCGACGTTCGTGACGACCGCGACCGTCGGTGAAAGCGCGAGAAACGACCGGTCATACTCGTCGGCCTCGACCACGAACAGGCGGTCGGATCCGTAGCGAAGGTTTCCTCCCCACGTTCCCACCCGACCACCGACGACGCCCGTCGGTTCGCGTCGCGCGCTGGCGAGCGCCTCGGTAGTCATCACCGTCGTGGTCGTCTTTCCGTGCGTGCCGGCGATGGCCACGAGGTCACCGCCGCTCACCGCTTCACCGAGCGCTTCGGCTCTGCGAATCACCGGGATGCCGAGCTCGCGGGCGCGCGCCAGCTCGGGGTGCGTCTTCGGAAGCGCCGACGAGACGACGACCGCTCGCGCGCCGTCGACGTGCGAGGGATCGTGGCCGGTTGCGCACGCGATACCGAGTGCAGCGAGGTCGCCCGTCGGGTCGCCCGCGGCATCGCAGCCGGTGACGACGGCGCCTCGGCGAACGAACAGCTCGGCGAGCGCGCTCATGCCCGCGCCGGCGACTCCGACGAAGTGAACGGGACGACGGTCGGCGGGATCGAGGAGAGTCATCTACGGCGGCGGAATATAGGAGCGGCTGACATCGCTCTCAAGAGCGCGGCGAGGCGTGACGCTGGTTGAGATCGACGCTGCTAAGTATGCGACGAGCAATGGTCTCAGCTGCTTTAGGTCTAGCTCTTTCTCGCTCCGCGGCGGCTATGGCATCGAGCGCTCCGGGCGACGAGATCAGCTCGCGCACGAGCGCATCGAGACGTTCAGCATTCAGGTCGCTCTGCCGAACCCATCGCGCCGCACCGGCCGCAGCGAGCGCCTTGGCATTCACCGTCTGATGATCTGCGGCGGCGGTCGGAAGCGGAACGAGAATCGGAGGTATCTCCCACGCCACCAGTTCGGCCGTCGTCATCGCACCCGCACGCGTGATCGCCATGTCGGACGCGGCGTACGCGTCCGATATCGGCGCGAGGTACGGTCGGACGCGAACGACGTCCGACTCGCGGTTCGAGTGCGCTGAGAAGTTTCCCTTTCCCGTCGCCCAGATGAGTTGTACACCGTCGGGAAGCCCGCGCTGCACCCACGCGTCGATCACGGCGTTCAACGCGGCCGATCCCTGGCTTCCACCGAACACCAGGATCACGCGACCCGAGTCCCGGAGCCCCCACGACGAACGCGCCGCCGCTCGATCCGGGCGGGGGTCCGGTGGCGGAGCGATCGGATTCCCCGTGTACACCGCGCGCGTTCGCGCGCCCGCCGGCAGCAGATCACCGCCCTCGGGGAATCCGAGGTAGATCTCGCGCGCGAACCGGCTGAACGCCCGAACGGTCCGACCGGGGAAACTGTTCTGCTCCTGGATGAAGAGCGGGATCCCGCGTCGCGCGGCGAACATCATAGTTGCGCCGGCGGCGTATCCTCCGGTGCCGACCACGAATCGCGGTGCGGCCTGCCTGGCGAGTGACCGAATTCTCCCCCACGCGGTCGCCAGACCCTTGAGCGTGCGCCAGTTCTGCCATGGTCGCGACCTGTACAGCGGATGCAGGTCGAGCAGCTCGTGTGGGAACTCGGTAGTCGGCAACACGTCCCGCTCGATACCGCGCCGAGCGCCAATGAAGAGCGGCTGGATCGCCGGCTCGAGTCGAACGAGGGCTCGCGCGATGGCGAGCGCGGGGTACAGGTGTCCGCCCGTACCCCCGCCCGTGACGAAGATTCTCACCAGGCTGGTGCGGCGAGGGGGTCCGTGGCCGCCGCGCCGTGGACTCGCTCCTTCACACTCCCGATGTTGACGAGGATCCCGGTCATGAACAGCGACAGCACGAGGTTCGACCGTCCGTAGGAGATGAAGGGCAGCGTCAGGCCGGTGGTCGGCAGCAGTCCGACGACGACGCCGATGTGCAGATACGCCGTGGTCACGACGGTAACCGTCAACCCGATGGCGACGAGCTTGAGGAACGGCGACCTCGCGGCGCGCGCGATCCGGAAGCCGAGCCACGAGTAGGCCGCGAAGGCAAGCGTGAGGAACAGGATCCCCACGAATCCCCACTCCTCACCGACGTTGCTCGCGATGAAGTCGTTATAGCCGAACGGGAGGAAGCCCATCTGCTGGCGCCCTTCGCCGAACCCGCGGCCGAAGACGCCGCCGGATCCCACGGCGATGAGCGACTGCCACAGCTGGTACTTCGAGTCCGGCGGCGTCGTCCCCGGGTCGAGGAACGTCACCATGCGCAGGAGCACGTATTGCAGCCGTTCCATCTCGTGCCAGAGCACCGGGATCCCCACCATGCTGAGCACCACGAAGTGCCCAATGCGCACGCCGCCGGCGAACAGAATGATCCCCATGACCAGTGTGTACATGATGGCCACGGACAGGTCGGGCTCGAGGATGACGAGCGCGTCGAGCACGCCGACCACGACGAGGAATGGCAGCAGCCCCTTCGTTAGGCGCCGGAGCTGGTCGCCTTTCTTCACGATCAGCATGGCCGTCCACATGATGACCGCGAGCTTGCCGATCTCGGATGGTTGAATGGATGCCCCGAACAGGAACCGGCGCGATCCGTTCACCCGAGGCGCGATCGATGTCGTGAACGGCAGCACGATCACGAGCAGCAGGACCATCGTCGCGATCATGAGCGGCCACGCCCACTTGTTCCATCGCTCGGCGTCGAGCTTCGCGGCCACCGCGAACGCTACCACCCCGACCGCCAGCCCGCTCAGCTGGCGGAACAGGAAAAACGTGCTCGACCGGTCGTCCTGGAGCGCGACGATGGCGCTGGCGCTGTACAACACGGCGAGCCCGAACGCGAGCAGCACGGAAGTGAGCAGGACGAGCGCGCGTGCCTCCACGCCCATCTTCCAGCGTTCGCGCGTTTGTGCAACGGCAGTCATCACTTCTCGTCCTCTCGCGCACCAGCAAGTCGCTTGAACAGCGTGCCGCGCTCCTCGTAGTTCTTGAACATGTCGTAGCTCGAGCAGGCGGGCGACAACAATACCGCGTCGCCGGCCGCGGCCAAGGCCCGCGCGCGATCGACGACATCCTCGAAGGACCGGCCCATCTGCTCGGTCGTCACGACACTTCCGATATCGGCGACGATCGTTGGCGCCGACTCTCCATACGCGATCACGGTCTTCACGGTGCGGCGGAGCTCGTCAGCGAGCGCGGTGTACGGCTCGCCCTTGTGACGGCCGCCGAGCAGCAATACGGTCGGCTGTCGCATCCCACGCAGGGCGACGAGCGTCGAGCTTACGTTGGTCGCCTTCGAGTCGTTTATCCACTGCACGCCGTCGTACACGCCGGCGACCTCGAGTCGATGCGGAAGTCCCTGGAACGTCCGCAGCGCGTCGGCCAGGCGAGCGCGGGCGTCGGTGCTCTCGTGCGCCGGGTCCGCCACCATGACGGCCAGAGCCGCGAACAGCGCATTGGCCACGTTATGCTCGCCGATGAGCGGCAGGTCGTTTCGGGAGAGAAGTGGCTTGCCGAGCGCCACGAGCTGCTCGTGCTCGCGGTCGTACCACGCACCGGCGTCGCGAGTGGTGAGTGATACGAGGTACGAGTCACCACGCAGCGAGGAGCGCGAACTGCTGCTTTCCGGGGCGGCCGGCGTCTCGACGCGTCGCGACCCGCGCGGTGGCGTGACCGGACGACGCTCGGCAAGGCTCATCACCGCATCGTCGTCGCCGTTCAGCACCCACTTCGATCGGTCGTGCGCGTTCCGGAACATGAGCGCCTTGTCGGCGAAGTACTCGTCGACCGTTGCATAACGATCGAGGTGGTCGGCGCTCAGGTTCGTCACCACGCCCACTGCGGGATTGACGCTCGGCGTGTCGTGCAGCTGGAACGACGACATCTCGAGCGCGACCCAGTCGGGACGCCGGTCGCGCAACGCGACCTCGGCCAACGGCATGCCGATGTTCCCGGCCGCCACGCCATCGAGCCCAAGGCCCCGCAGCAGATGCGCCACCATCGCCGTGACCGTGGACTTCCCGTTCGTGCCGGTGATCGCGATGTAGCGCAGCGCGGGAATGGCGTGGAGCGCTACTTCGATCTCGCCAATGATCGGAAGACCGGCAGCACGCGCCGTCTCGAGCGGAGGCGCGCTCGGCGGAACACCCGGGCTCGCGACGACGAGTGTCGCGCGGGAAATCCGCTCCAGATCGTGGCGCCCCGCATCGACGTCGACGCCTATCGGTCGGAGCAGCGCGCCGCTGGTCTCGACCGCAGAGTTATTGCCCGCGTCGGACGCGTACACGCGCGCGCCCTCGCGGGCGAGCAACGTCGAGACGGCGGTGCCGCTCTTTCCGAGCCCGATGACGGCGATCTCGCCGATGCGCCAGATGTCCGGGATCACCGCAGCTTCAGAGTTGTGAGCGCGAAGAACGCACAGAGGATACCGAGAATCCAGAACCGGGTCACGACCTGCACCTCGTGCCAGCCTTTGAGCTCGAAGTGGTGGTGCAATGGCGCCCGCTTGAACACGCGGTGCGCCTTCGCGTGCTCCTCGCCGTACCGCTTCTTCCGATACTTGAACACCGAGCGCTGCAAAATCACCGACATCGTCTCGGCCACGAACACGCCGCCGACGATGAGCAGCAGAAACTCGGACTTGAGCAGGATCGACACCGCGCCGATTGCGCCTCCGAGGGCGAGCGAGCCGGTGTCGCCCATGAACACCTGCGCGGGATGGCAGTTGTACCACAGGAATCCGACACACGCCCCGAAGATCGCCGAGCAGAAGACCGTCAGCTCTCCAGCGTTGCGCAGGTAGAAGATGTTCAGGTACTCGCTCGTGTCGACGCGGCCCATGACGTAGGCGAAGACCGCGAGCGTGACGGCCGCGATCGCCGAGAGGCCTGCCGCCAGCCCGTCCAACCCGTCCGTCAGGTTCACGGCGTTGCTCACGCCCGTGAGGATGAACGTCACGAATGGAACATAGAGCCAGGCGAGCCAGCTCACCGCGGGCACGATCAACATCCACTTGTAGAACGGCAAGGTCGTCGACGCGCCCGGCAGCGTGGAGAGCGGCTGGAGCCACAAGTAGAGCCCGAGCGCGACGCCTGCCGTAATCTGTCCGGCAAGCTTGTATCGCTCGACCAGCCCTTCGTTCTTCCTCCCTTCCCGCTTCTGCTTGTATTTCAGGTAGTCATCGAGGAAGCCGATCGCACCCATCCACACCATCACCAGGAGTGCACAGAGCACGTACCGGTTGTCCAGCCGAACCCAGAGCAGCGTCGGAACGATCGTGGCGACGAGGACGATCAGCCCGCCCATGGTCGGCGTGGTGCTCTTGGATTGGTGCGTGTCCGGCGTCCCTTCGCGGACGACCTGATGCATCTGCCGCTTCCGGAGCGTCCGCACGATGATCGGACCAACGATGAACGCGACGAGCAGCGCGGTCACCGCGGCAGCGGCCGCGCGGAACGAGATGTATCGGACAATCCGAAACGCAGAGACGTACTGCGTCAGTTCGAGGAAGATATAGTAGAGCAAGAGACGCGAGCTGGTGGGTGCTACTGCTGGCTGCTGCTGGTGGCTGGTGGCTCGGGCTTAGCTGGATGCGGCGGGGTCGGATTCGAATTCCGGACGGGAACGGTGGACAGTCGCGATGCCTGCGGAATTCGAGTCAGACCCCTTGGCGAAGTTGGTTGGTCATGGCCGCAGGTTCTCTTCTGACCACGTTTCCAGCAACGGAATCAATCTCTCGAGCTTCATTCCGCGAGACCCCTTGAGCAGAATCACTGCGTCGCTCGCGAGCCGCGGCGACAAGAGCTGCCACAGGTCCGGGACATCGGGAGCGACGATAACGCGAGAATCGCTCCCCGCTGCGGCAGGCAGCGCCCGCGTGAACTCCCCGATGCCAGCGACGATCTGCGCCGGCCCGGCGATCGCGAGGCGCGCAATCTCATCGTGCAGCGCGGGACCGGCAGTGCCGAGTTCCAGCATCGAGCCCAGGATCGCGACGCGTTGACGCGTGGTGTCCAGTGACGCGAGCATGCGGAGCGATTCGCGGGCCGACGCCGGATTCGAGTTGTAGGCGTCGTTGATGACGGTAAGCCCGCCAATGGTCGTCCACGCACTGCGCATCGGCAGCGCCGGCGTTCGCGCGATGCCCGCGGCCGCGTCGGCAACGCGAACTCCGAGCACTCGTGCGGTCGCGATCGCGAGCATCGCGTTCCGGAGGTTGTGCTCACCGCGGAGCGGCGGTCGCACCTCGACGTCGCCGAATCGAAGCATGCCGGCGCCGTCGGGCGCGATTTGCCACGAGTCGGGCTTCACGTCGCCAGCGGCGAGGCCGGCGGCGATCGTCGAATCGGCGAGCCCTTTCGCCGCCTCTCCGACTTCGGGCTGCCCTGCTGGCACGATGGCGACCGGTGTGCCCGCGAACACCGCGCTCTCCTCGCGAAGCACGCCCTGAAGATCACCGAACCCTTCGAGATGCTCTTCGCCGATGGACGTGACCACCGCGACGTCCGGCTCCACCAGCGCACGCAGGGTCGCTACTTCACCCGGATGGTTCGTGCCGATCTCGACCACGGCCACGTCGGCGTCGTCGGGGATGCCTAACAACGTCAGTGGCACGCCGACATGGTTGTTGAGATTCCCGCGCGTCGCGTACACCGAGAGTCGTGAGCCAAGCGCCGCGGACGTCAGTTCCTTCGTGCTCGTCTTGCCATTCGAGCCCGCCACCGCCACGACCGGCTTGCCCCACGCACGACGCCGGTACCGGCCGAGCAGCCCTAACGCGAGCGTCGTATCGCTGACGACGTAGACCGGCACGCCGAGCGTCGCGGCCGCCCTCGCGTCGGACACGACGACAGCCGCCGCGCCCTTGCCGACGGCGTCGGCGAGAAACTCGTGAGCGTCGAACCGCTCGCCTCGAAGGGCGACGAAGAGCGCGCCGGCACCGACGGTACGCGTATCGGTGCTCACCGAAGCGAGTGTGTGCGACCCGCGTGGCGCCGGCGTCACGGCAACCGACTCGAGCGCATCGGCGACGCGATCGAGCGTCCAGAACATCATGGGCGCCGTCGGGCGCGCGGGGGTGGGAGCAACAGCGTGTGTCACGCGCGCGGGAAGCGAAGAGGTGGTACGGCGGCGAGGTTGCGAACGATCTCGCGCTCGTCGAACGGGTAGGCGATGGTGCCGCGGATCTGATACGTCTCGTGTCCCTTCCCGGCGAGCACGACCACATCGTCACCCGCCGCGATCGTCATCGCCCGGGCGATCGCGTCGTGACGGTCGGTGATGCGCTCGTGCTTGCCGGCATGCATCCCCGCCTCGATGTCGTCGATGATGCGGTCGGGGTCCTCGGTCCGCGGGTTGTCGCTCGTGACGATGACGTAATCGGCCAGGCGTTCGGCGATCGCGCCCATCTGCGGCCGCTTGCCGCGATCCCGATCGCCGCCGCAGCCGAACAGCACGAGCAACCGCTTCTCGGCGAACGGCCGCACGGCCATGAGCGCGCGCTCGAGCGCGTCGGGCGTGTGGGCGTAGTCGCGGAGGATCGTCGGTCGCTCGTGAATGCGCTCGAGGCGTCCGGGCACCTGAGGTAACGACGACAATCGGCCCGCGATTTCAGGAAGCGGCATGCCTAACGCCCACGCGGCGGCGGCGGCGCCGAGCGCGTTGGCCACGTTGAAGTCGCCGACGAGCGGAAGGCGCACTCCGCACGCGCCGCCGCCGGCGTGGAGCAGCCACTCACTGCCCTGCCGGGTGTACCGCACGTCCGACGCGATGACATCGGCATCCGTGCCCGCGAGCGAGAACCGCACCTGGCGCATCCCGCCGCGCAGCACGCGCCACGCCGCATCGTCGGCGTTGATGACGGCGGTGCCGTCGGGCGCCAGGTAGTCGAGCAGCGCGGCTTTCGCCTCGACGTACGCCTCCATCGTCCCGTGGTAGTCGAGATGGTCACGCGTCAGGTTGGTGAACACCGCCGCCTCGAACGCCAGCCCATCCACTCGGCGCTGGTGAAGGCTGTGTGACGACACCTCCATTGCGACCGTCGTGACGCCGGAATCGACGAGCGAACGCAGCACGCGCTGGAGCTCGATCGGGCCCGGCGTCGTGAGCCCGCCGCCTCCGACGCGACCGACACCGTCGCTGCCCACGAGGACGCCGAGCGTGCCGATCGATGCCGCGCGGCCGCCAGCGCCATCGAGCAGATGGCGAAGCATGCCGACCGTCGTCGTCTTGCCATTGGTGCCCGTCACGCCAACGAGGCGAAGCTGGCCACCCGGATTCCCGTACGCCGCCGCCGCCGCAACAGGCGCGGCGCGGCGGGCGTCGGTCACGACAAAGGCCGGAAGCGTCGTGCGCGATGCGTCCTCCACGATCGCAGCGCCTGCGCGATCGGCAACGCCGTCGAGGAAATCGTGTCCGTCGCGCGCGGTGCCTCGGACGGCGACGAACAGCGTCCCTCGCTCCACGCGCCGACTGTCGTCGGTGATGGCGGTGAGCGTCTCAGGTATGGCGCCCCGCACCTCCACCAGCACCCCCGCTCGCGCGAGCGCCTCGCGCACGGCTGTCGCCGCGAACGGCGTCATTGCTGCTGGTAGAGTCGGACGATCGATCCGGTGCGAAGCGGCGTCCCGGCCTCGGGCGCCGTCGTCCCCGGCAACCCCGACGCGAGCTGTACGCGGAACCCCTGCTCGTGCAGCAAGTGCACGGCTTTGCGCAGTGGAAGCCCGCGCACATCCGGAATTGGTCGAACCCGAATCGGCGCGGCTGGAGCACGTTGTCGCTCGGTGAGGCTCACGACGAACGGAACGCTCGTCTGCTCGCCCGGATCGCGCGCGGAATCCGAGCCGACTTCGTCGACCGTTCCCGCGTCAACCGTCATCGTGCGCCCGCTCGGCGAGTCGGCGTTCAGCTTCGGGCCAGTGTCGCGTGAGGCAAACACGGGCTCCGCACGACGTCGCATGAGCGCGTTTCGATCGAGCGCCGCGTCTCGCGCCGCGATGGCTGCCTCGAGCACGACCTTCGACACTGGAGCAGCGGTCTTGCCGCCGTAGTACGCGCCCTTCGGGTTGTCGAGCTTCACGAGGATCACGTACTGCGGATTGTCCGCCGGAAAGAGCCCCACGAACGACGCGGTGTAGGAGCCGGCCTTGTATCGCCCGCCGACCATGCCGCGCACCGTGCCGCTCTTTCCACCAACCGCGAATGTCGAGAGCTCCGCGTCCGTCGCCGTTCCACTGTCCACAACGCCCGTGAGCAACCGTCGCAGCTCGGCGGACCCTTGGGGCGTCAGCACGCGGCGCACGACGCGGCGCTCTCCGCGATACACGACCTTCTCGTCGAGATCGCGAACTTCCTTGATGATCGACGGCTCGAGGAGCTCACCACCATTCGCGATGGATGCGTACGCGAGCGCGAGCTGCAGCGGCGTCACCGCCATCTCGTAGCCCATCGCGAGCGACGCCGCCGACTGCTTGGACCAGTATCTGGGCTCGCGGAGAATTCCGGCGGCCTCCATCGGATACGGAACGCCGGTCGGTGTCCCGAACCCGAAGTCACGCAGCGCTTCGTACTGCTCGCGCGGCGAGAGCCGTTCCGCGAAGCGAACGATGCCGACGTTGCTCGACTCGCGAATCACATCCGCGAGCGACATGCGCGGCTCGCGGTGCACGTCGTGAATGGTCCGTCCGAACGTGCGATACGTGCCGTTGAACGTCTCGATCACCTCGTTCACGCGCGCCTTGCCTCGCGCGAGCACGGCGGCGGCGATGAACGGCTTGAGGGTGGAACCCGGCTGATAAGGCTCGTTGATCGCTGTCGCGGATCGCGAGCGAGGATCACGCCGACGGGCCGCCATCGCGCGGATCTCCCCGGTGTTCGGATCGAGCACGATGATGTCGCCGCCGTCCGCGCCCATCTTCGAGACTGCGTCGCCGAGCGCCTGGTCGGCGATCGACTGCAGCGAGCTGTTGATCGTGAGCACGACAGTGTGCCCCGGCTGCGGCTCGGCACTCGTCTCGTCAGGCGATTCGAAGCGGCCACCGCGAACGTCGCGCACGTATGACGCCTTGCCCACCGTCCCGCGAAGAAGGCTGTCGAGCGTGAGCTCGATGCCCTCGATCCCTTCACCCTTCGCGTTCGCGTAGCCGATGATGCGCTGGGCACCTCCGGTCGACGCGTACACACGCTCGCCGACGGGGGTCGCGAAGATGCCCTTCATCGCGAGCAACGCGTCGACGTCCGCGGACAGGAACGTGCCCGGGAGCTCGACCCACTTTCGCTTAGGATCCGCTAACCGGGCGAGCCACGACGCATCCACGCCGAGTCGCTTGAGCTCTCGATTGAGCTTGCGGCGGTCGCGGATCTGCGGCGGTGCGACGCTGATCTTCACGCGCTCGCG
>Ga0075420_100001598_pt1 | contig 19287 bp, 15 predicted proteins | sample SoiMetdeltSBSDD4_FD_75296 | JGI IMG/M metagenome (GOLD analysis project Ga0075420, IMG submission 75296) | Bulk soil microbial communities from a Populus tree surrounding site in Tennessee, USA - Soil MetaG P. deltoides SBSDD4 | ecosystem: Environmental > Terrestrial > Soil > Tree plantation... | reverse complement strand
CCTTTTGGATTTCCATCTCATGGGATTTATCACTAATATTTCTAACCTGATTAATTATAATTTCAAATAGAAGTAATATTCTTTTATTTTCTTCCATTTCTAGTTCTTTTAATCCTGACCTGAGATACTCTTGCTTTTTTTGCCAAGCTTCTTCGACATCAGTTTGAATATAGCTCAAACTGTCGACCAAAGACTCTATCTTATAGGTTACCTTTAATTTATTGGCATACTTGTAAAACTCTTTGAATGAATCCCAAAACCTGGTCATATCCTCTTCCTTAACCATATCAAGGCGGCGCCGTAATTCTAACAATTGTTTAGATGACTCACTTAGTGTATGTTGCTCGTGCGTATAGCTAGACATGGTTGAAAACTATTATAATAGGGTCAATAAGGTAACTGATAAAGATATCAGTAAAACGCAAAGAAAGTACAGAATAATTTATCTATGATATGGAACAATTTGCTAAAGAGACTGACTTTGAATCAAGCATGAATCCGATTCGAGGCATAAAGAGAGAACAATATAGTAATTTATTGTACACTCTCAACGAATATGCAGCTAAATTACTGCTGTTGTCAACATGCTCAAAATTCTTACTGCTAAGTACTCCCTTCTCTATTCCAGTCGCAACTTTTCTTTTTTTCACTCCTATTTTCTCAAGAATCCTATTTTAAGAGTGATATCATAGCGTGCCCGTCGGGATTAGGTCCCTGCATGTAAGCGGGTTCTATTAATTTCTGTTATTTAAGCTTCGTTTCACTTATCTCTCCTTATGATACTGCCTTAGAAGCATACCGCAGTCTCATTAATTGTTGAAGAATTCAAATTGAGGAGGCATTAGATGTCTCTGATCATGACATATACTCTCAGTGCTAAGCGCGATCATGGTCTATTGGTACCTTTTTTATTATAATCTTTGAATTTGTTATTCTGTGATTCCTAAATTTAGGATCCTTTAGCTATTTCTTTGACTGGAAAAATTCCCCACAGATATGACATCTTGAAATTTTATTCGTCCTAGCTCTCTCTTACCTACCTCGTTTTGTTTCTAGGATCCCTTCATCCATTAATATCTCGTGATTGACATATACTTTGGTAAAAATTGTTCATGTTTTGTTAGAGCTGCAGCTTATATGCCCAGGCCGAAGGATAAGAGTGTCCAATCATCCAAGTTCCTTCACCCAGCTCAATTTACCTATTCCAATGCCTATCAGGGCTATCATCCAATAGTAAATGTCCTCCTGGATTTAATGAGTAATGATACTTTTATCTTTTTGAACCCCCTAGCAATAATAGTAGTAGCGTTGGAAACTCAAAATGATGATGCTCATCTACGAAGTGAGCAGAAAAAGTTATGGGATGTTTCTGCACCGGGGTTAGAAAAATGGTTGCATATCACTCAAGAGGCTAGTCAAGATGTTACTGATAGAATGATGGAATTGGCAGGCATAAAACCAGGCGATAATGTCTTGGACATTGCAACAGGGATAGGAGATCCTGCAATTGATGCAGCAAGTATTGTTCAGCCAACAGGGCGTGTTTTGGCAGTTGACCTGTCCCAGAGCAGGCTTGCGACAGCAAGAAGAAGGGCAAAGGAGCAAGGGTTGGAAAATCTCATAGAATTCATTGAAAGCGACATTGAAATAATGGAGTTTCCGTCGTCGAAGTTTAATGCCATCCTAAGCAAATGGGGATTGATGTTCTTTGCAGATTTGGAACGCCTCCTAAGCAGAATACTTGATGCTCTCTTGCCTGATAGAGGAGGAGGTGTATTTGTTGCAGCTGTCTGGTCAAGACCTGAGAAAGTTCCATCCATGAAGATACCCTCATTAGTTCTTTCAGACTGGAGGTTCCTCCTCTTCCAACGGCGCTCAACCCATTTAGACTGTCAGACATGTCAGTGTTGAGCAAGCTGTTCATTGAAGCAGGATTTGAGGATGTAAAGACTGAAGCAGTACCTGTTATATATCGCTTTGATTCAGCTGAGGATTATTTTGACTTTGCCTACGAAACTAGTGGCAGTTTCAAGGGTAGAATTACAAATGCGGCTGCCTTTCTTTCTGATGAGAAACAAGATAAAATAAAAAGAGATATTGTAGATGAGGCTAGAACGTTTGTTGACTCCAAGGGCCAGATAAGCATGAGTAATGAAACGCTCTTGATAGCAGGACGCCGGGGCCTACATTAAAACTATCTGAGATGCTTCTGATGTGACTACTACTTCTTGCTTACCGGTAGGCAGCCCCCCTCCCACCTAGGTGCTAGCCGGGTTATAACTAACCCTCAGGAGCTTACCTTTAGCATGTATATGATATCGACTACTCTACAGCAAATAATCGACGAAAGGGTATCTTTTCTAAAAGAGCAGATTAACCCGGCTAACAAGCCAGAGGTGAACAAGACATTTCAGATACAGATAGACGCCATCAGGTCTGCTGCTGCTAAAGACATTGAAAAAGTTGAATCCCTCATTTTGCAAAAAAAGGAACAATTGAAGAATAACGATGATGTGTACGAATCTGACAGAATATTTGCAGAGCTTGATGGCTTGGAATGGCTACAGCGGCAAATAGCAGTCTATGCTTTTGTTGGCCACACAATGCGGAAAGGTGTTAACACAAAGATATGATGCCTGTAACAACTGATAATACGGCATTTCCCATTAACAAGTCTCCTTCTTCTTATTTATGCTGCAAATGTACTATAAAGCCAGCTGACTATTACGTTCTCACAGGCAATCTGAAAGCTCCAAGCGAGATGAGACCGCTATGCGATACATGCTACAATAATAATCAACCACATTTAAGGAAGAGGACCACAACAACATGATATTCTCATCAGCATCCAAGAAATGGCGAGGTGCGTACTATACTTGCTGCATCTGTAAACAAAATTCTGACTTCATATGTCCAAGAGGTCTTACACCAATCTGCATAGATTGCAAAGCCCGCTATATTGGAATCTTTGGGTCTAAAGCATTTGAAATCATAATAGAACCTATCCAAAAGAACTGATAAGGGAGCGGGCCCCTCCAGCCGCGAAGTGATATCACTTCACAAACAGGATTCTATGCCAAGTCATAATTCAAGGAAACTAAAAAATGTGAAATAAAGACTGCCAGTAGGATTTGACATTGTCCCAGTGAGGTTCGGTTGTATTAGCATTATGGTTCTTTATATTAAAATGGCCTTCAGAGCCGATAACCAGTGATATTACTTCAAAACGTATTTCCATGATAAATGGAACTTTTCATGAGTCCGAATCCGTTGGAACTCGGAACGATATCGGTTCCTTTGAAGGATTCTATTAGTTTTGATAGGATCGCTTAGCTTTAAAGTTTTCCGCATTCCACGAAGTGTGGGTAGAGTTAGCTAGGCTCTTATGAGCGCCTGTTGGTAGCTAACAAGCATATAATATTAATAGTCCCTATTCTTTTCTTCTTCATCATAGCATACCTCGGTGAGAAGAAGAAGGAGAAGATCCGCCAACATAACTGCGCTCTCTTTCGTCATGATAAAAGTTTTTGTCCTCCTCTTCTGATATAGCCATTGTCTCCGTCTTGTACTTGAATTTTATACAAGCCCACATAGCCTCGTTTGATTAATCTACTTCCTTTTCCAGTTTGTGACCGTCGCCTTGTTAGGCGAGATCATCCAGCCGCTATCTCTTCTTCCTCAATTTTGATGATTTCCTTGTCTACCTTCGCTTTCAGGTCTTCGAATAGCTTCTGCAAGTCAGGCCTAGCCACTTCTGCATGTGGTGAACATGAATATATCACAAGTTTCTTCCTGGCTTCTTCTCTTCCACAGAACTGACACATTCTTACATATGGTTCATCTTCAGGTGTTGGCTGCGTTTCCGGCTCGGTTTCTGGTTGTGGGGGGATTACTACGGGAGGTTCTTCTCCTTCTTCTCCTTCTTCTCCTTCTTCTCCTTCCTCTTCTTCGATCGGAGGAACAATAACAGGATCTGGTTGATTCACATCGCCTTTCTTGAATGCATTCTTGATCCTATCTTCTATCATTGCCTTTGTACCCAAGATTACGTTATCTGCAAGGGTGTCATCCTTAGGTTTCGCTCCATGGAATTGCATGACTGTACAGGGCCTGTTCGCAGCGATTATCTTATTCTTAATGAACGTCACGCCTTTTGGCTTAAATTTCCTTTTCTTCTCGTCTTTCCTATCTCTACCCCACAATACAGCAAATTTACAATCCTCGTATGTGTTACCTTCTACCAGAAGGTCGCGTACCTGTGCGTATTGGGCTTGTAGGTTCTCGTCTTTAACGTTCCCATTCACCAAAGATAGAGGGGGGTAGTCTGCACTGCGATTATTCTTGTGTTGGTTGCGCAAAACCTTGTTACCTTTGCCATGAACTCTAATGCCTCCTTCGCCCTCAAATATGTTGTCTTGGATGGTATTGTCGAAGCCATGTCTGATAACTACTGAACAAGTGTTGTCATTGAACATGTTTTTCTCAACCAAGTTGCCAACGGACTTGATACTGATAAGTTCAGGCTCTTTTGTCCGGATTTTGTTGAATTTACAGCCTCTGACGATGCAGTTAAATTCTTTATTGGCCTGATCTGACAATCCAAGCCTGATTGTTTCACCTCCATTTTCTACTTTGGAAGTTAAGTCGAAGAATTCACAGTCTTCTACTATGACTCCTTTTGTTTCGCTGCCTGTAATGTTGAGAACAACGCCTTCTGTGCTCTTTCCGTGGAATTTACACTTCCGAAATGTGATATTTTTGCCACTTTTTACGTTAACCATGTGGTCTTTGTCGTTTGAACAAAAATCTACGTCCTCGATCTGCAGGTTTGAACCTGAGATCTTGACTCGTTCCTTAATTGTCTTGCCTTTTAGTTTGTCATCTACGTCGTTCTGGTTCTTTATCGATAAAGTCAACTTTTTTCATTTTTCTCTAATTATCCCGTATATTTACCTATTTCTGTTCATAATACTGTAAATTACCTTTATAGTTTACAGCAATAAGAAGTCTCTTGTACCAGGAACATCAAGTTAAACTTGTCATAGATTTGGCATATGAACCTAACCCTGAGGAGTTAACCTCAGGCTTTAATCCAGTTTGGATTTCCTTCAGAGTACTCAAAAGCGCGGCTATGGTTAACTCAGCTGAAATGCTCTAGAGGAGGGAGGGAAAATACAGTATCAATCGTATCAGAAGCAAACAGATCTTAATTCTGTGTCCTTCATTTTTAATTTTGTCAAAGCACTATTGCCATAGGGAAAAGGGGCCAGTACACCTTGACTTTTAGTATTAGAACACTTGGAGATACATATAGAGCATAAGAGTTATACTTGTTCCTTGTTTTACTACCAGCCAAGTGTCTGTGCGAAAATATTCTACGTGCTACTATAGAGTTATTGCACTTTTCACGCACGCAAGAACACGATCATCTTTACTATCCGATACATGTATGACATAGATTAAGGCACTCTCTTTGCCCTCAACTTTTCTCAAAACCCTTCCTGCTCTCTGAACTATCTGGTTCATATTAGAAGTTGTTGCAAGAATTATTTCAATTGCGACTTCAGGAACGTCGTAGCCAATCTCAAGCGTATGAACAGAAAGCAATGGATAGAACCTTTTTCCCCATTCTGACAGTATCCTTTGCCTCCGGAGCGATGGCATGCTGCTATCGATTAGCATTGCCTTTATGCCATTAGCACCGAGATGCTGCTTCAGTTGCCTGATGGACTCGAGTGTCTCGCTGAAAACCATAATCCTTTGGTTAGGGTGCTCCATCTTGATCAATTCTACTGCTGCAGATAACTTATTCTCTGCTGAGGCAAGCAGCGCCTTTCTCTTTCTGACATTTGAAAACCATGCCCTTGCCTGCCAGCTTGGAAATCCTCCCTGTTTTACTAGTGCCATCATTGCCTTTGCTTCATATCTTTTGAACCGAGCAGAAATAGTCCTTATCTTCTTGCTATATTCATCATAGGCTTTTTGCTCCGGATCAGTCAGCTTCACTTTCACTGGGACTATAACCGGCTTTGCCAAGCGTCCGTCTGTGACTGCATCTTTGATAAGGTATTTTCTAGCAGGCGGAAGAGTTGTAATAATTGTTTGATTCTTGGGATCAGACTCATCAATTGTAGCTGTTAACCCCAAAAGCGCCCTCTTGCTGTCATTTGAGATAGTATCAAAGATCCTGCCATATGATCGCGCCGTTGCAAGATGGACCTCGTCAAGAATTACCATGTCGGCTTTCTTGACAATATCTAGGTTGGCTGCTGTGCTTTGATAGGTACTGATTGTTATCTCGCAAATGTCCTTTTGCTCTCCAAAATACCTACCTATTTTCTTGGCAGGTATTCCATAGCTAACAAGGCGACTGTAGTTTTGTTCGATTAGAACAATCCGCGGCACTAATATCAGGATATTAAACCGGAGAATGCCTGTCATTTCAGCGGCCCTTTTGGCACATTCAAATGCAATCTCTGTTTTACCAGTGCCACTGCTGTAAATAATTGAGCCTCTGCGTTTATTCAGAAGCCAAGCATCCACAGCGTTCAATTGGTCAAGCTTTAAATTGAAGGGGAACCTGAGATTTAAAATTGCAGGATAGCCGCTATGATTTTCTCGCTCCTCTTCTTTTGTAATTTCAGCATCTTCAATATCTGATTCCTTGCGCAAGATATTATTCTTCGCGGAAAGTAAATCTAAAGCGGAGACAATGACAATTTCTTGCTTTTGGTTGCTGCCTACTTTGCTCATGGAAGCAAACCATGAACATTAAGGCTATATTAAGAAAGAAGAACTTGAGGGGGAGGGACCGCCCATAAGTAGTTTAGTCTGCAGCTTTGCGAAGTTGAGCTAATCGTGTGAGCTTTTCTATGCTTTCCCCAGAACAATCGATTAGATTTATCACAACCTCAGACCATTCTTTTCAATTCTTGGATACTTGTTTTTTGATATTCCATAAGATCATCCAATGAAGACAATAAAAAACAACTCTTTGAAAGATTTTGGTAAGCTTGTTGGTCTCACCGACATCAGCCATTTAAACTATAACAATATATCTCCGAAGACTACAAAAATGAATATCAAAAGTTATCGCTAAAGTTTATTCTGGGTATCTCAAAATCTTCTTGAGGGGTAGGACTCTTATATTCATGCACATTTTTGTGTTCTCTACTCTCTATTTTCCATTCATGTTCTTCCCTCACATGATGGAGTCTATCTTTATCATGGATGAACTCTCTGCCACAATCATGACATCTTAATATCGGATGATGATGGATGTGTCTTGCATGATTAATTAGACCTTCATACTCTGCGAACTTTTCTCCACATTGCTCACAAACATCCTTTTCTTTGCGATGAAGAAATCCCTAATTGTTCTATGAATTTGCGAGTTGATAGCTAATAAAAAGGATTTTTTACTCTGTGTGCTAATACCATGCAGTCAATTGTGTCTTATGGCCCTTTCTTGCTATTCAAATGGTTATCCTTCAGTTTTGGGGGTTCGCTAGCAATATCATAAGGAATAGCTACCAATACTTATGTAGAACATATAATATTGGTCCGCCAGCCTGTGCTCTGACAGATAATGATCAGAATAAGATCAGCCATATATTTTCTCATTAACCATGATGCTTGGACAAAGCATGATGGTGATGATAATAAGGGAGCACGTTCTTCTATGAATAGGATAGATGTATACTGTTGCAAATTATTCGACAGATAAACATCCACTTTGGTATCCAATGAGGTCTCAATTCTTCCCTAGAATTAATGATACAAGAAGTAAAGCAACATTTCTAACAGGTGTATCACTAACCATCTTCATCTCTGATTTGTTAACAGGTGAAAGAAAATAACTGACACGATCTTTGATCTCATAGTTATAGGAAGCGGCGCTGGACTCGACGTAGCGAATGCTACAGCGCAGCAGGGTTTGAAGGTTGCAATTGTTGAGAAGGGAAGAATGGGTGGAACCTGCCTCAATAGAGGATGCATACCGTCCAAACTTTTGATACATAGTGCTGATATGATAGAGGCAATTAAGACTGCTGGAGCCTTTGGAATAAACGTCGAGAAAATCTCAGTTGACTATAAGAAGATAGTATCAAGAGTTAACGAAAAAATTGACTATGAATCAGACAGCATAAGAGGCGCATTTAATGGAATAGACAATCCGGTGCTTTTCGCAGCAGAAGGAAGATTTGTTGGAGAAAAAAGAATTGAAGTTGGTGGCCAAACAATAGCAGCTCCTAAAATCCTGATTGCTAGTGGCACTAGACCTGCAATACCAAAAATTAATGGATTGCAGGAAAGCAACTACATCACAAGTGACCAAGCGCTTCGTTTGGAAAACCTACCCAAAACTCTGACAATAATAGGTGGAGGGTATATCGCCGCAGAACTGGCTCATTTTTTTGGATCTTTAGGAAGTACAATAAACATAGTACAACAAAGAGATTTGCTAATACCTAGGGAAGATGAGGATATTTCAAAAAAATTTACAGAGTTATATGCACGAAAATATAATGTATTCTTGGGATACAACACAGAATCAGTAACAAAGAAGAATGAACTTTACCATGTCATTACTAGGAAGAGTAATACTGGCAAGTCTGTGGAAATAGTATCAGACCAACTGTTGATTGCTACGGGTCGCGTTCCAAACTCTGATACTTTAGACTTGGCTAAGTCAGGAGTAAAATCAAACCAAGAAGGGTTTATCGAGGTTGACGAAAAACTTGAAACCAACGTAGAAGGGATTTTTGCACTTGGAGATGCAGTTGGAAAATACCAATTTCGCCACAGTGCAAATTGGGAAGCCCAGTATGCATTCAACAATATAATGGCCACAGCAAATGATAAGAAAATCGCCGTTGAGTACTTTGCTATGCCACATGCAATATTTAGCTCTCCCCAAGTTGCAGCAGTAGGATATACCGAACAAGAGTTAAGGGGAAAAGAAGGAGTAGGAGCAAGAGAGATAGATTATGCCAAGTCGATATATCCATTCATAAACACTGCAATGGTAGAAGCTATAGAGGATAGAGAGGGATTCGTCAAGTTTCTTGTTGAGACAAAAACTAGGAGGATTCTTGGTTGCCATATTATTGGAACTGATGCCTCCATACTAATACACGAAGTCTTGGTAGCCATGAGAGCAGGAAGTGGAGGAAGAGGGAGCAATGATACATTAGGAAATATTTTGAGGACAGTTCATATCCATCCAGCACTGTCAGAAGTAATTTCAAGAGCTGCTAGTAGCGTTTTTGACTGAGAGGTATTATTTGCTCTAGGGTTAGCTCATCAGTACTTCTGAAGAAAGATGCTTGTTGTAGCAAATGATGGATATACTTTGACTTCAGATATGAATGGAGGCACATAAGGGAGCATTCAAGAGATATCGTGGAAAGGAATGGCCTTAATGACGATAAGAACTGATTGATATTGTATCAACCTCGGTTTATCTGATTCTGTAAGATGATAATTGATCTCCTCTCTACAGTTCTTTGATGTTCGATTCAGAAGCAGATACAGCCATCAATTTCGCATAGATATAGGATTGTACATCGATAGCAGTCAAGCTTACCTAAACGTTGAGGGCTTTACCATAAAATTCAGTGTACAACTGGCTTCAAAAATCTTATAGAAATCTAGTCAGTATGCTATTCGAATTCAGGATAATGGTCAGGCATATGTTATAAATTATTTTTCCATAATTTGAAGGGAACGTTGCTATTTTCAATTACCATTCAAAGATACTAAATTTTCAAAAAATATAAGAAATTTAAAATAAAAGCCTGCTCTATTTAATTGTGTTGCACAGACAAACCAACGATGTCCATCTCATTCCTCCTTGCCCAAGTGGGCGGATATTCAGTACCATGGTTCCTGATAATCATCCAGTAGGGACACCATATACGAGGTGGTGAACCTTTACCATAAGAAGTACAGATACATTCAAGATCCTCATGTTTAGGAACAGAGTCAAAAAACCGCGGGCATTATGTCACAGAGAGGAAGAAGATAGATGACGAATAAGTGTTTGTTTGGAGAGGTCAGCGGCAGGGCAATGGCGTCCAGTATGAGGTTACTACTCAATATTGCAAGTGATATGTTCCTAAGAATTACCTTCAATAATAAATGGTTAAAGACAACTAAATCCCAGAAGCAATACAGTCACGAGCTGGTGGAGATTACATCTTTTAGGTTGGAAAAGGTCCTAAAGGGCTGAAGTGTTATTGTTTTGGTTTTCTCAAGAAGAGCCTAATTGGAGTTCAATTGTGAAGGATGGTCGAAGAATCTTTAAGCAGAACGGCTACAAACTTCACGATTGGGAGAACTGCAGCGTAAATACCTTTCCGACAGATGGTGGCAAAGTCAGAGTCAATGTGAGAAAAAAAAATATTCAATATAGCAACTATATGAAAAAAAATATTGAAATCAGATTTCTATACAGCTTTGAAATCTCTTCAATACATGAACCAGTCATTGAAAAATATGAGCAAACCAGCAGCAGCAACAACAACAGCAGCAGCAGAAATGACAGTGGACAAGAGGCCAGATGGGCTATCCATTTGAAGAAGGAGGGTAACGAACATCAAGAAAGGAGGAATTGCTCTATTTGGCAATGGGCCTCACAAGGAGATATTAGACAAAGTGAGGTTTTCCGCCTCTTTGAAGATATTGACAACAAATTCAGATCACCCCATCACAATATGAACATAGACGATGTTCAATCAGATACCTGCGACCAGGTAATGCCGTTAATCATTCAACCTTCAACTGATGGATGGAAAAACTTTGTTAGACAAGTTCATTGCGCTAAAAAAAGCGATTCAGAATATGAGTTTACACTTGTATTCAATGACGAGCATCTCAGAGAGAACAGAGTACTTGAATCCTTCTATAGGTTTTTGAGACCCTATTTGTACGGTCGGCTTACAGACATCGAATCATTCAAATTGATATTAGAGGAAAAAAGTGCTTCCTATTTCATCTTTCCAGGAATATATAGTGGCAAGAACAACATAACAAAAGATTCTATTCACGGGGATAAGGAATGGTTTTTCCAAAAGGCACCGAGGAGGAGAGTGAAGTATCACTATTCCAATAAAATACATCCCATTGTTTTTATGAATACAGCCAATCATGCTTTGGGAGAAGAAGACAACAATGGAACTCTATGGAAATGGGAATATGATGCATGTGCACATGATTCACCCATAGTGCATGGAAACAAATCTAGAAAAGAGATTGAGGATCTTGTGAAAAATCTAGATGAAAATGAGGCCATACGTAATACTGCAGATCTTCTTCGGCAGGAGAACATTAGTAGCAAGATGCTGATGACAGATCAGGAGCTGCGAAAGAAATGGGTTGATCACATAAGGAGAGAATACATAGTGAATAAGACTACCGCGGAGAAACTTCTAACCGAAACAATAAGATCCTTATGATCGCTCCAATAGTGAATGAGTACATAGGACTTTCATTAGGTATCACCAACAAACTTACAAGTTGTGAAGGTAACATGACATCAGAGTCTCAATCTACGCAACTCATTATATGTAGGGTTGTCGCAACAAGCTAAATTCCTTTCGAGATAGATATTGAAGACACTGCATAAAGGTTATGCAAGAGCAGGATAAACTACAACATGGCAGGAGCGACAATATAGTACATTTGTTGCCTAGTCTGACTAGCTACCATAACGCAGTATTATCAGGATTGTGATAAGGTCGTCATTTCCTAATTGGGTGACGAAAGTCACATAACACCATCCTTTGTAGAATCATTTGGCGTTTTACTAGGATTGATAGCCTTAACGCTCAGCCCTCCTGAATGACACGGTCGGCGGTCCTCCTGTCCATCTAGTGTGATCATTTGACTTTGGTTTGTGCTCCATATAGGCGGGAAGCTGTGTAGATATCAAATTAAGTTTAAAACGATCTCCTCACAGTTCAAGATGAAAACCCTGAGAATTAACGCACAATACAAAACAATAACTCACAACCAATATTCTCGAATTCTTATTTTGTATAAATTGGAATTGTTGTGCCAAATATATCCTATGTTTACCTTATTTGATTTGCTCTAGCAGAGCACAGCCCTTATTTCATATCTCCTCTATTTATTTTGATCATATTGAAGAACCCAAAGAGAGCAAAAATTTTGTCTTCAAATTTGATGGAATAAGAAGCAAAGTAAAGACAGAGTTTATTGCGAAGTCCGACTTGAACCAATAAGAAAAAATCCAGTAATGGGCAAAGATCATCGCGTCATGGTGAAATTTCCGCTTGGGGCTTTGAACCTCGAGAATGGATATAGGGCGTCCTCAAAGATGCTTGTTATAGCATATGATGGATATACTTTGACTTCAGATATGAATGGAGGCGCATATGGAAGCATCCAAGAGATATCCTGGAAAGGAATCGCGCCCTAACCAGCTTGATTAACCAGGTGACAATAAGCTGAGTTATTTAGTTTAGAAATTCTTGAGCTAATCCATGATTAACCATAATCTCAAATTTGGTTTAAAAAACAATTGTATTAAGTGATGTTTAATAGATCCATATCAGGTATGGCAACGATACTGGCAGGAATGCAGGATTCATTACTCGTACTCAGATCTACAAAAGCGGGATGGAATATCCATCAGTCTTTGGTTGGGACTCATCCACAATGTATAGCATTTGATCCCCACAATCCAAGCAGGGCTTACTGCGGAACATTCGGAGGAGGGCTATGGAAGACAGATGATGGCGGACAAAATTGGGATCAAATTGGGAAAAATAGCATGACGAACCAAAATGTGACCTCGGTTTCAGTCAATCATCTGAGAAGAGGGAGTAGTGGCTTGAATGTTGTGTACGCAGGAACAGAGCCTAGTGAATTCTATAGATCGGGTGATGGAGGTATGACCTGGGAGCGTATGGTTAACATAAACAGACTGAAATCGTCTGAATTATGGAGCTTCCCACCTAGACCCTGGACCCATCATGTGCGCTGGATTGAACCAGACGTTAATAGTTCAGACTATATTTTTGTAGCAATAGAAGCAGGGGCACTTGTTCAAAGTCATGATGGCGGCAGGACATGGATAGATAGACCAAAGCAAGGGCCACATGATACGCATACTCTAGCTACACATAGGAAAGCCCCTAAACGGTTATACTCTTCTGCAGGAGATGGCTATTTTGAAAGCGCGGACTATGGAGAAATATGGAGTAATTCTATGGCAGGGCTTAACCACCATCATTACCTCTATGGACTAGCTGTCGACTTTCATAATCCTGAAACTGTAGTTGTATCTGCATCTTTGGGAGCCTGGCAAGCGCATTCTGGAGTAGATGATACTGAGTCATTCCTATACAGGAGATCGGAAGATGGCGGTCGGTGGGAACTCGTTTCTAAAGGGCTTCCGGAGCCACAAGGAACAATGATTGCAATATTAACTTCAAGTTCGAAAAATGCAGGGGAATTTTATGTTGCCAGCAATCGCGGAATATTCTACTCCACTGATTCAGGCATCTCGTGGAAACCGCTTGATATTGCATGGCCAAGGGAGTGTCTTTCACAACATGCGTGGGCACTAGCGATCGAAGAAGGAAACTAGTTGTTTTTGAATCAGATAGAGACACCTCGATATTATATCAGTATATACTTCTCAAGTATAATTTCATGGCTCTCAATATGTATCTGTGTCTTTTTCCTTGGTTAAGGAGTCTGACAATTCAAGATGCCAATTTATGTGCTGGATGATTCAGTATACATATCAGGCTACTGAAGGAATCTCCTAAAGACTTCGGTTAATGCTGCGGAGATTGAAACATTGCAGTGTTGACTAGGGCTCCACCATGACCTATAACCTGTGTATTGCCAATTAATTATGATTTATTGATGAGATTATTCATCTTCTTATAACCTACAGATGGTTCACCCTGGGTCTCATTCTCAATTCAGAAGACTGCCCGTAAAGTATAGTACAAGTCAAATGGCCAGACTTACCTAAGAACAATGGGTTTGGCATCAACCTTGATGCGAAACAACGTGTAAGGCTTTCTACGTATATCCTGCCCATTATGAAATCGGGCTTGGCGGTGCAATTGATTTGCAGTAACGTAGAGATATCCATCGGATGCTAGCGACAGAGTGTCTGGCCATAATAGGCGCGGGTCATGAGCTATCGTCTCCCATTCACCCTCTGGGCTGCTACGCAAGATCGAATTATGCTCATAATTTGTCAGATATAGTCGACCCTCTGCATCTGATTCAAGCCCATCAGAAGCACCACCTTTATCGCCCTCGTCTTGTACCGTGCGAGAGACATATTGATCATGAAGTGATCTGTCAATGAGAGCTTCTGTACTTACACTATAAAGCTTCCTGCTAGCAAGAGGGCAGTAATACAGCCGTTCGCCAGTGGCACTTATCGCTATGCCATCTGACCCCATGTTAGCAGCCAACTTTGCGGATCCGTTCTTGCCTTGTTGTTGCGGTTCTTGTCTTACCACAAATGCACGTCCTTCAACGATTGGCAAAAAAGTTTGTATGTCTTCAGACTTTGTCGATGGATGATCGTTGAGTCTGCGCCAGCTTTCCCCTGAAGCCAAGTCTACAACTATTATTCCATTCGATCCATTTTGAGAAGAGTCCGTAATGTATGCAACTCCCTCTTTGCCTCTGCGCAGATCAAAGCGAATGTCATTTAGATAGGTTGTAGGCAATGCTACGTTTTGAGAAAAAAGTATCTTTCTAATGACCTGATTTGTATTCAGGTCCACGCATAAGAGTTTTGGTCCACCATATTTGGTAGGTTGAAATAGCGGGCTGCCGGTATCAAGAATCCAAAGACGGTCAGCTGGATCGACCACTACTGATTGAACGGATACAAGGGCAGCTGCTGGATCATTTGGCTGGGTTTGATTTATCACCTCGTCAGGATAAGCTACTACCTTGTCTTCTCCTGCTATGATTTCAGCAACTGTGAATCTCACATTATCGCCCCACTTTGGAAAATTGACAAATATCCGTCCTCTATGAGATACTGTCACGCCAGTTGGCATAGCATCATGAAAGTAAGCAACCGGCTCTAAGTTGCCGACATACTGTTCAGAGGGCAACAACGGCTCACTATCGATTATTGAATGCTCTGCACTAGAGGCTGAATCATGTGACGAGTAATCAGCCATGCTGCCGCTCAGGAACCCAGCTATTTATCACTATGTAAAAGTTAGCCCGGATTTATATTCTGGAAGTAGAATCTAACAAATGAACTCACCAACCAAGTAATAGACAAGATTAAAGAGAAAAAAGATACAATGCAATAGAGATGGTATTTAGAATAAAGCGAATCTAAAACCAATTTTAATCCCATAACCTTCTTGGAGAATTAGGAAAAGCTGAGTCACCATATCTCTCTCTGTGTGTTTGCGCGCACGCACCGTCATTGTTGGATTTGGCAATAATGATTGTAAAGCCAAAAGTTGTACCTCTTCATACTTTTCGTTCTCTGCCCAAATTATCCCTCATGAACTTCGTTAAAGCTATTTGAAACAAAAAATCCAAGTTCAGGTACCAGTTTGAGACCTGCTTGCAAACCTGATGAACAATCTAACCATTTTCCTCGGATCATTTCCTGTTCTATTGTACATTAAATTCTCTGTTGCATAGCCTGCCTCTGCACCACTCTGTCAAAAATATATTTTACCATACCTTGTAAACTTCATGCTATTTCTCATAAGGTATGACAGGACATTAAGAACTTCCTTTTCTTATCGCTCTAGACTGAGATGTCCTGCTCTGCAAGCTCGCTCAAAAATCACTAGTAGTACTGTCTTTTGATAGGCGTCTGTTTCATATTGTATCTGAAATAGCGTTCATAATCTTCTCATTTAGGCCAAGATTCTCCATTGTCATATTCAGTGATTAGCCTTCTATCCTTGTTATGTCCACTCCACTCCATCATCTATCAACTTGTTCAATCCATTTGCATTTCTTAATATGAAATCGTTTTCGATCTACTTTGCGATGTCTCACTTTATTATTGACTGCGACTAGGGTAAAGAATCCGCTAAAAGTACATTGATGAGATGATGGTAATACAAGAAATGAAGAATAATATAATAAGATAGAATATCATCTTGTAACCACATCAAATTGCAAAAATATCAGACTAGGAATACTAGGCCTTTCTCGGAAAGTAGGTATGCTTACTAGGGGTCTCTATTGCTCACACTACTATCTTGTCGTGATGATGACATTTTTTGTATAGACCTAATTACCTCCTTTTGTTCATTAATCTGTTTATGGATTTTATTAATCAACTGATGCTGTTCCTGTATAATTTCGTGACGCCGACGATCGGCTCTTCTATCCAAAATTAATATCAATAGTCCCACTCCTAATGCTATCGCAACCTCTACTTCCTTATCTACCAGTATTTCCGGTTCATCCAAAATCCAAAGCGCTATTGCAGCAACTACCAGTGCTATCAGTCCAACAATGACTAACTGGGTTTCATTCATCAACGATATTGAATTTTATAGTTCTATTTACTTTTTTACTAGGTGGCAACATGGCTCTTGAGCTTGCCAAGATGATCAACTCACTGTCATTTGGCAGTACAGTGGTCAGTCCGTAGCAACTCAAGGAACATCAGAAGATGGATTACAGTCTCTGAGGAATAGTCTGGATTACAATGAACAGGTAAAATTCTAACATGGAACTAGAGCCTAGGCTATGTCAAGTTGGCGCTGGTACGTCATCTGCACAGGCGAGAAAAAATATATGAATGAAATAAGCGATCGCTCGTTACTTCATTTGCTACAAAGGTTTTGTTGTCCTTATTAGTATTGGTATAGCGACTTGTTTTTACAAATCTTGAATGACCCCACATCACACCATCTTGTATAATTTTGACTCTTCCTCTCATGAACTTAAACAGGTCGGGTCTTTCCAACATTGCAACTGCAAATACGTCTGGTAAATCAAATTTTCCTAATTTTGTTAAAGGATAATGCAACAATGATTTTACAATAGCGGGTACCTTGTCGCCCCTGCGATCGTGATCTTCTTTTTTTGTCTTTTTACATTGCATGCTCGAAAGCCTCGAAATAAAATCTTCATCGATTCTTAAATATTTGTCAGTTACATCCAACCCAACAATATTTAGTTGAACAGCCTCAGACTGAGCATGATTCATGACTATCTGGGCGGCTTTTGGGTCGCAATAAAAGTTGAATTCGGCATGCTGTGTGATATTGCCATAAATTTTGCTTGCAAACCCAAATGCACCTCCCATAATGCAAATTTTCGAAAATGATTGCACTATATCTGGATCTTTAATTATTAGTCTCGCAACGTTTGTTAGAGGACCCGTTGCAACAAGCGCAACTTCTTTTTTTCTGTAGTTTGCCAGGCTTCCAGAGATGAAATCAGAAATATCCATTTTTTGTAAAAAGGCGCTAGTAAACGGGAGTTGGATATTCCCAAGGCCTCTTTTTCCATGTACTTCCTCTGCCCGAACAATTTTCTTAGATAGTGGAGTTGACGCTCCAACCACTACGGGTATCATTGACTCCTTGTCCATCACCCTCAGGATTCCAAGAGTGTTTAATGCGGCAGCTCTAGCAGTCACATTGCCACTGACAGTCGTTATACCGATAATTTCGATATCGGGCGATTGCAGGGCCATTATTATAGCTACAGCATCATCTATTCCGGTATCAACATCCATTAGGATCGTTTTTGCAGGCAAATTAATTTCTCAGAACCGCGTCCTGTTACAAAGAACAAATGCGACGATTATAAAAGTTACAACTAGCTTGCCCTATTCTGGTCATTTGCGTAACGCTTAATCTCCTCAAAAGTTGGGCTTCCCCTTGTATCTTCTCGAGATGTCTTGATCGCTGCAGCTATGTTAGCAAGGTACAGAGCCTTGGTATCCTCAAATCCTTTGAGCTTGAAAGCACCAAATGCACCTACAAATGTGTCTCCTGCTCCTGCTGTGCTTACTATTTTTAAATAAGATGAGGAAGCCAAATCCAACGGTGGAATAATCATACTATTTCCTTTCGTACAGAGCACACATCCTTCATTGCCTAAAGTGACCACAACAGCTGTTCTGCTGCTGATGGACCCAGAGATCGTGCGACACGCATGGACGCCATCATCCATCGAGGTTAGTGATTTAGCCTCCTGTTGGTTTAAAATAAGATAATCCAAATTTATAACGTATTTCTGTACAGCAGAAAGACCATGTGTGGTTAGAATTGCAGGCGACCATATGATTCTCTTGCCTAACCTTCTAGCATATGTAATAAGTGAGCCTGCAGTTTCAAGAGGCGGATCAATGACTATTATTGTATCGGAATCCTCAATTGCAGATAGTACATTTGGTTTTGAAACAACCTCTGGTGTTATAGCCAAATTTGCAGCCTGGTGTGACAGAATCAAGTTTTCTCCTTTACCGTCAACAATGACATAAGCCTGTCCTGAGAGCATTCCCTCATGGTGAAATATGAGAGAGGTATCAACCCCTTCCTTCCGCAGTATCTCAATCTGGCTTTTGGCGATACCATCTACTCCAAGCATTCCTATAATACCAACTTCATTTGTTCCCAAGATTTTCACTGCAGCTACAGCGGTGTTGGCTGCCTTACCTCCGGGGACAGAAATGACCTTCACTACACGCACCTCTTCTCCAGGTCTTGCGAATCTATCTACAAACAGGGTTGTGTCCCAGTTTATTGCGCCCCATACAAGGACTTTTGGCATACGTATACAAGTTAGAACAGGGACGGTGTAAAGTTATCGCGGACAGGGATGAGGGGCAGATTAGTTGTCGAAAATTGCAAGGTTAACTTACAAGGCAGCAGGACTAAGGATCGAATGGATTCAACTAAAAAACTTTATGAAATTGGTACTCTATAAATTATAATTGTTATGTTTATCTCATAGGCTCGCACAAATAATGATGAGCTTGTATTGGCGAGCAAGATTGATTGAACGTTACTTTGAACCCTTCTAGAGAATATATACTTGATTTCGTAAATCTCTCCTCTGGAGTTGAAGGGCCGTTGGGCTATTGTCTCTGCTAGGTTGGCAGCTCGTGATGACACCACTAATACCCAATTCTGACTAGGGCGGAACGAGGAACGAAATACTTAAAGTATTTTCTATCAATCACTTGGTTTGCAAAGTAGACCTTTATATCCTAGTTGCGGCTTTGAATTGTCTTTCAATTTTTTCTTATAGCATTACTAATATAATCCTACGTTTAGT
>Ga0075420_100001596_pt1 | contig 19296 bp, 15 predicted proteins | sample SoiMetdeltSBSDD4_FD_75296 | JGI IMG/M metagenome (GOLD analysis project Ga0075420, IMG submission 75296) | Bulk soil microbial communities from a Populus tree surrounding site in Tennessee, USA - Soil MetaG P. deltoides SBSDD4 | ecosystem: Environmental > Terrestrial > Soil > Tree plantation... | reverse complement strand
TGCGCCTGCTCGGCGCCCGCCTGCTGGTCGGCGGCTCGTTCCAGTACGTCGCCGGGGCCAGCCGGCCGGGCCTGGTCGCGCTGAACGCCGGCACCGGGGCGGTGGACCCGTTCCTGCACACCATGGTGCTGTCGGAGAAGCGGGTGACGCCGACCGGCGCCACCTCGCCGTTGAAGGTCACGGGGATGGACGTCTCGCCGGACGGCAGCCGGCTGGTCATCATCGGTGGCTTCAACCGGGTCGCCGGGCAGCTGCGTCCCCAGCTCGCCGTGATCGACCTCACCACCAACCCGGCCAGCCTGCACAGCTGGGCGACCGACCGGTACCGGCCGTACTGTGCCAACAGCGTGCCCGTCTACACCACCGGTATTGACATCGCGCCGGACGGCACGTGGTTCTCGGTGGTGACGCAGGGCTATATGTACACCGGGCTGCTCTGCGACAGTGCCACCCGCTGGCAGCTGAACCGTACCGGCGGGGGACAGCAGCCGGTGTGGGTGAACTACACCGGCGGCGACACGCTGCTGTCGGTGGCGATCACCGGTCCGGCCGTGTACGTCGGTGGCCACCAGCGCTGGCTGAACAACCCGTACGGGCGCAACTCGGCCGGCGCGGGTGCGGTGTCCCGCCCGGGCATCGGCGCGACCCATCCGACGACCGGGCTGGCGCTGTCGTGGAACCCAGGCAAGACCAGAGGCGTGGGTACCCAGGATGTCTACGCCACGCCGCAGGGCCTGTACATCGGCAGTGACGGCAGCTACGTCAACGGCGAGTACCACGGCAAGATCGCGTTCTTCCCGCTGCCGTAGCCAGCGTTCTTCGTGCCGCCCCCTCCCGCGCCGTACTCGCGCAGGAGGGGTCGGCTCTTGAGGCGGTCCCCGCGAGGATGTCCGGGCGGCGAGCGCCGGACCGCTGTTTACAGCGGCAGCCGCACCGGGAACCGGAGGATGCATGAGAAGACCGAGCCTGCCGCTGACCCTGGGCGTCCTGGCGGCTGTCGCGCTGCTCGGCTACGTGTTCTTCCTGGTCACCCGACCCGGCGACCGCCAGGCCACGAACGGCGCCGGGCCCCCGGCCACCAGCCGCAGCGCCACACCGGGCCCGCCCGTTGTCTTCCCGCCCAGCGGCAAGGTCTTCCTTGGTCTCGGCACCGACCCCGGACCGTACGACTTCGCGCCGGTCGACGCGTTCGTCGCCGCGACCCGGCACCAGCCTGCCGCGTTGCAGTTCTCCCAGGGCTGGGCGCACCACCAGTTCGACCGGGCGTTGTTCGACCGCATCGCCGACCGCAGCATGCTGCCGATCCTGAGCTGGGAGCCGTGGGACTACACAGCCAGCGGGCCCAGCCAGACCCACGGCGAGCAGCCGGCGTACCGGCTCAGCCGCATCGCCAACGGGGAGTTCGACGAGTACGTGCGGTCCTGGGCGCAGGGCATCAAGGACCTCGGCTACCCGGTCGCGGTGCGGTTCGGCCACGAGATGAACGGCTTCTGGTACCCCTGGTGCGAGCAGTCCAACGGCAACCGGCCAGGCGACTACGTCAAGGCGTACCACCGGATCCACCGCATCTTCACCGAGGCCGGCGCGGACAAGGTGACCTGGCTGTGGAGCCCGAACGTGACCTACCCGGGGGCCGAGCCGCTCAAGGGCCTCTACCCCGGTGACCGCTACGTCGACTGGATCGGGCTGTCCGGCTACTACGGCACCCCGGGCGTGGAGCAGTACCGCTCCTTCGACCGCATCTTCGACGCCACCATCGACGAGCTGCGCAGGTTCACGAAGAGGCCGATCGTCATCACCGAGACCGGCGCCAGCAACGCGACGGGCAGGCGGGCCCAGTGGATCCGGGAGATGTTCCGCCAGCTGCCCCAGCGGCCCGACATCATCGGCGTGATCTGGTTCGAGACCGTCAAGGACCTCGACTGGCGCATCGCCACCGTCCCTGACGCGGCCCAGGCGTTCGCCGAGGGCTCGCGGCACCCGCGCTACAACGTCGCCTGGTCGCGCAGCACCGTGCCGCTCACCGAGGTACGCGTCCCGGCCGGCGGCTGACCCGGGCGGGACAGGTAGGTAGTAGCCCCGGAGGACGATGTCCTCCGGGGCTACTACACATCCGTACCTGGCGCCTACCGGCGCGGCGCGTTACCCGAGCAGCCGCAGGATCCGGTTGAGCAGGCCTGCGATATCGCTGAGCGGGTTGCCGTCGTTGAGCAGGTTGGCAATCGCGCATAGCAGGTTCCCGAGCAGGTTGCCTGGGCCTTCCACCGCTTCGATCACGAGGTGCACCTGGTCAAGGTGAACCTCCAGACCGAGCAGGTTCAGGTCCAGCGGCCCGAGCGTGAGCTCGAGGATCGTACAGGTCGCCTGGATGACAGCCGTCCTGTCAAAGGTGATGGTCTGGGTCACCGTACCGATGACAGCACCGGCCGCGTCGTACAGCGTCGCCTGCAGCGTTCCGGTAGCCGTCAGCGCATCACCGGCGGCCCTGAACCTGGTCGGGTCGAACGTGCCGACTAGGCTTCCGCCACCAGCCACCGTACCGGTGACCTGGCTCACGGTCAGCGAGCCACCCGGGGCTGGAGGAGCCGCCTGGCTCGTGCTCGGTACGACGAATGCCAGCAACGCCGCTATCAACGCGACGAGGGCAAATCGTAGCCGCATTCAGTGGCCTCCTTCTGCTCCTAGTGCCGTTACTGCGCCCGCCTTTCGAGCGCCTGACCTGGCCGTACCCTCACCGGCGGGCAAGAAACGCCCCGCCCTAGACGCAACCAGGAATAAATCGGATCTATGGAAGAATATGGGCATCACGTGACAGCCGGGCCGGTGATCGCCACGGACAGCAGCGTGTCACCGCCGGTTCGCCAGCTAGACGCCTGGTGCGGCGGCGACCTCGCCGGTACGGCGCAGCTTCTGCCAGCGCAGATGCCTCCCGCTGAGCGCGGTGAGAGCGGAGTGAAGCAGAACCAGGTACATGACCTGCCGGTAGACGAACTGCTGCAGCGGCAGTGCCCACAGCGGGCGTAGCGGCTCGCCGTCGAGGCGGAAGGCGAGGACCGCGGTGACGGCCTGCACGACCATGACCGCGAGCCAGCCGACCAGGGTCTCCCAGCGGTCGAGGAAGAACGTCCCGTAGACGGCGAGGATGTCCAGCAGCGGGGCGAGCAACGGCAGCGCGACGCTGAAGAGCGCGATGAAGGGCAGCCCCCGGCGGCCGAAGCGCCCCGACGGCCCGGTCTCGACGACGGCCCGCCGGTGCTTCCAGATCGCCTGCATGGTCCCGTAGCTCCAGCGGTACCGCTGCCGCCACAGCTCGCGCAGGGTGACCGGGGCCTCAGTGTGGGCCCGCGCGGACTCCTCATAGACGACCTGCCAGCCGGCCCGCTGCACCGTCATGGTCAGGTCGGTGTCCTCGGCGATCGTGTCCAGGCTCAGCCCGCCGACGTCGTCGAGGGCCGCTCGGCGGAACGCGCCGAGAGCTCCCGGGATGGTGGGCAGGCAGCCGAACGTGTCGTAGAGACGGCGGTCGAGGTTGAAGCCGATGACGTACTCGATGTGCTGCCACCGGGCGAGGATCCCCCGCCGGTTGCCGACCTTGACGTTGCCGGCGACCGCGCCCACGCCGGGGTCGGCGAAGGGCTGGACCAGCCGGTGGATGGAGTCGGTCTCGACCACGGTGTCGGCGTCCACCATGACGACCAGGTCATGGCTGGCCAGCGCGGCGCCGGTGTTCAGCGCGGCCGCCTTGCCGCCGGGCGGCACCCGCACCACCCGCACGTTGTCCAGGCCCAGCCCGTTGACCACGTCCGCGGTGCCGTCGGTGGACGCGTCGTCGACGACGACGACCTCCACCCCCACATGGGCGGACAATGCCAGCGAGCGCACGGCCGGGCCGATCGTGGCGCGCTCGTTGTAGGCCGGCACGACCACGGACACCGGGTCGGTCACCGGTGGTCCCCACGACCAGGTGGGTGAGCGCCGCCGCCGGGCGTGGCGCACCGCGAAAAGGAAGAGCAGCAGGGTACGCGCCAGCGTCAGCACCCCAGCCGCCAGCAGCAGCACCCACAGCACCAGCATGGTCCCGTCGGCCAGACGTACCGACCACACCAGCGCCCGGCCCCGCCACTGCTCCCCGCGGGTCGCCCGCGGGTTCATCGCGGCCGTGGTGGTGCCCAGTGCCTGGGAGACCGTGGTGAAGCGGTACCCGCGCCCGGACAGCGCGGGGATGAGCCGGTCCAGCGCGGCCACGGTCTGCGACCGGTCCCCACCGGCGTCGTGCAGCAGCACTACCGCCCCGGCCCCGCTCGCGGGCGTCGCGTTGGCGACGATCGCGTCAACGCCCGGCCGGGCCCAGTCGCGGCTGTCGGTGTCGTTGAGCACGGTCAGGTAGCCGTGGCTGCCCGCCTGCCGCACCGTCGCCCAGCCCGCGTCGTCCAGCGCGTCCGGGAAGGACGAGTACGGCGGGCGCAGCAGCTGCGTCTTCACGCCGGCGGCGAACGCGATCGCCATCTGGGTCTGCGAGTGCTCCAGGTTCTGCCGCCAGGCCGGCATGCCGGCCAGCTTCGGGTGGCTGAACGTGTGCGCGCCGATCTCGTGCCCCTCCCGCACCAGCCGGCGGGCCAGCTCGGGGTGGCGGGTCACCTGCGAGCCAACCACGAAGAACGTGGCCTGGACCCGGTGCTTGGCGAGGACCTCCAGGATCTGCGGGGTCCAGGTCGGGTCGGGGCCGTCGTCGAAGGTGAGCACGACCGTGCCCGGTGGGGTGCGCAGCGAGCGCGGCCGCTCGCCGGAGGTGTCGATGACCGGTCCCCCGTCGCGCACCGGCGCCGGCACCGTTGTGCTTGCACCGGTGGCCCCCAGTGCGGAGTCCGGCGCGAACCGCGCGTTCGCGTACGCCTCCACCAGGAACAGGTTGCCCAGCAGGACCACCGCCAGGAAGGCCAGCACCCATTGCAGCGGGAGGCGTAGCCCGCCCGGCCGTACCGGCTGCGGTCGCCCAGGCGCAGCCACGCCGGTCGATGCAGAGCTGCGGTAGACCGTCACCTGTCCTCACACACCACACCCGCATCGGGAGCGACGCCCTGGCCGGCGGGGGCACTGACACAGGGCGGGACAGGCGCCGGCCGCACCGTGGCACCAAGCTGTGTCAGCCACAACAGGAGCACGGCGAGCAGCGCCGCCAGCCCTACGGCCAGCGCCAGCCGGCGCAGGGTCCGGTGCCGCCGGCCGCTGGCATCGACGAACACCGGCTGGTGCACGGGCTCGTCCAGCCGGAGGACGTTCGTCGCGGCGCTGTCCCCTGCCGAAGCCGCGTCCTCCACCCGCGCCTTGCCGGCATGACCCCCGACCCGGGCCTTCCCGACGTATCGCCGTACCGTCGCTCGCCCAATATGTCGAAGTGTGGCCACCCCATCTAAACTAGAGCGTCCGCAGCATCTTCACATGATCAACAAGTATGTGGACGCGCCCGCCAGCGACCGCCTGCTGGGACGTGCTCGGCCTTCAGGTGCGCAACGACGTCGCGGTGTCATCTTCAGGACCGACGACTGCGCCTTCCGCGACCCCTCCGGCAACATGCTGCGCTTCAACCGGCCTCGCCGGCAGTGAGCGTGCACGGTCCACGCTGGGTCACTAGGTCGAGCGGTCGACCATCTCCCAGGCGTGGTCCAGGACATGCCAGGCGATGCGGCGGGCGGCGTAACGGGCCGGCCAGCCGCGCTCCACCAGCGGCTCGCCGTCCGACGGGCGGGCGAGCACCTGCCGGATCGCCTCCCGCAGCTCCTCCACTGCCGCCCGGTCGCCCAGGGCGGGCGGCCGCATCCTGATGCCGATCTTGCGTGCGTACGCCGCCTCGGCGCCGAGCACGTGGTCGATCATCTTGTCCCGGTCGCGCCCGCCGCCGCGGGGACCCTTGCGCAGCTCCTCAGGCGCACCGGCCGCCACCTCGTCAAAGACCTCCCAGGCCGCGGTGACCAGGGAGGCGAGGCGCCGGGCGGCGGCCGGCGTCACCCGCCCGGCATCGATCTCGGGCACCCGCCCCGGCACCCCGAAGTCGGTGGACGCATCGCCGGTGACCCGCTCGGCCACGTCAAAGGAGCCGGCCGCCCGGGCGGGGAACCGGACGCCGGCCCGCTCGGGCACCGGCGCGTAGCGCGGCGCGTACTCGGCCAGGGCCTGCAGGGCCAGCTCCTCCGAGCGGGCGGAGCGGCACCAGCCCGGCCAGTCGACCGCACACGCGAACACCCGCTTGCTCCCCGCCTCCACGTACACCTTTGTGCCGCGCGCCGCCGCCATGCGCTGACCCTACTGCTGCTCCGGCGCCGGCTCGGGCAACGGCGCGAGCGCCGGCCCCCGCCGTGACCCCCCGGGCGCGGCTGGGCCAGCTGGTCCGGCCAGCCCAGCCGACCCGGCCAGCTCGCCCAGGGTGACCGGCCAGGCGACCGGGCGGGCCGCGAACGCCGCCAGGTCGCCCTCGCCCACCGGCCGCCCGCACAGCCGGGCGGCGAGCGCAGCCGTGGCGAAGCCGCATACCCGGCCCTGGCACCAGCCCATCCCCGGCCGGGCGAACAGCTTGACGCTGCGGGCGTCGGTGGCGCCCAGCTCGTCGACGGCCTCGACCACCCGCGAGTACGGCACCTCCTCGCACCGGCACACCAGCGTGTCGCCGGCCAGCTGGTCGGGCCAGCCGGCCGGCGGCGCATGCACCGCGTGCATGGCGGCGGCGAACCGCCGCAGTGCCGCCCGGCGGCTGAGCAGCCGGGTCAGCTCCACCGCCCCGAACGGGGCGGGCCGCAGGTACGACAGCGCGAGCGCGGCGCCGGCCAGACGCCCCTCGGCCACCGCCAGCTCGGCGCCGCCGACGCCGGTGACCTCGCCGGCCGCGTACACGTCAGGGACCGAGGTACGCCCGGCTGGGTCCACCGCCACCACCAGGCTGCCGTCGTGCCCCACCCAGGTGGCGCAGCCCAGCGCCAGCGGCAGCTCCAGCGAGGGCGTGAACCCCCAGCCGACCGCGAGGGCGTCGCAGGCGATGCGGCGGCTGCTGTCCGGCACCACCCGCCCCGCCTGGTCCACCCGGGCGACCTCAACCTCGCTGAGTGAGCCCTCACCGCGAGCGGCCACCACAGTGTGCCGGGTGTGGTAGGGCACCCGGTGCCGGGCGAGCACCCGGGCGTACCGGGCCGCCTCCGGCAGCTTGCCGGCGAGCGAGGCCAGCGCCGGCCGCCCGTGCCCCAGGTAGCCGCGCGGGTCGCCGGCCTCGTAGACGCCCTCGACCCGGGCGCCCGCGGCGAGCAGCCCCGCCGCCACCGGCAGCAGGAACGGTCCGGCCCCGGCCACCACCACCCGCTCCCCCACCACCACGCCGGAGCCTTTGAGCAGCGCCTGCGCGCCGCCCGCGGTCACCACTCCGGGCAGGTCCCAACCAGGGAAGGGCAGGGTACGGTCGTACGCCCCGGTGGCCAGCACCAGCCGGTCGGCGCGCACCACCCCGGTCGAGGTGTGCAGCCCGAACCCGGGCTCGACGAACCAGACCTCGGTCTGCCGCCAGTGCTCGACCAGCCGCTCCACCTCGGCCCGCAGCCCGGCGAAGACCGCCCAGTCCCGGTGGCCGGCGCCGGTGTCACCGGCCCGGTGCCGCCAGAACTGCCCGCCGGCACGGGGTGCCGCGTCCAGCAGCACGACGCCGAGGCCGGCCTGGGCGGCGGTGGCCGCGGCGGCGAGGCCGGCCGGCCCGGCCCCGACGACGGCGACGTCGCAGCGGCGGCCGGCAGGCGCGCCGGACGGGGTGGAGGCGGCCGGCCCACCGCCGGGCGCGGCGGGGGCGCCCGGACCCGACTGGGCGGTCACCACCATGCCCGCAGTGGCCGGCACCAGGCAGGCCCGCCGGTTCGGCTGCCCGTCCACAGTAGACAAACAGTCGAAGCAGGCGCCGATCCCGCAGAACAGCCCGCGCGGCGCGGCGCGCTCGCGGCTGGTCCGCCAGCTGCGCACCCCGGCCGCCCACAGCGCGGCGGCCACCGTCTGCCCGTCGACGTACGGGATCTCGCGGCCGTCGAAGCTGAACCTCATGCGAACCGCCCCGCCCGGTACGGCGCCGGGTCCAGCGTCGGCGGCGCTCCGGTCAGCGCCGCCGCGACCAGTGCGCCGGTGCCCGGGGCGAGCCCGACCCCGGCCCCTTCGTGCCCGCAGGCGTGCAGCAGCCCGGGCACCCGCGGGTCGGCCCCGATAACCGGAAGGTGGTCCGAGCAGTACGGCCGGAAGCCGGTGTAGTAGCGGATCACCCGCACCCCGGCGAGGACCGGGAACAGCGCCACCGCCTGCGCGGCCAGGCGGCGCAGCACCGGCAGCGCCCCGCCCCGGTCGAAGCCGACCCGCTCCCGGCTCGCGCCGACCAGCACGGTCCCGGCCCGGGTGCCCTCCACCACGGCCGACGACTCCAGCCCGGCCCGGTCGCTGGCGATCGTGGCGGTGTACTCGGCCGCGTACACCTTGTGCCGTACCGTCCCCGCCGGCAGCGCCTCGGTGACCAGGACGAACCCCCGGCGCGGCGCGACCGGCAGCGCCACCCCGGCCAGCCCGGCGACCTCACCGGCCCAGGTGCCCGCGGCGTTCACCACGGCACCCGCGCCCACGTCGCCGCCGGCCGTCCGCACGCCGCGTACCCGGCCGCCGCGCCCGCCGCGCAGCACCCCGGTGACCGCGACGCCGGGCCGGACCCTGGCGCCGGCCGCCCGGGCCGCGCGCAGCAGGTGCGCCGTTGCCAGCATCGGCTGCACCTGAAGGTCGTCCGGGTAGAAGGCACCGCCGGCCAGCCCGCCGGCGAGCGCCGGCTCGTACCCAGCCAGACCCTCCGCTGGTACGCCGACCGCCCGTACCCCGTAGGTGCGCTGCTCCGCGGCGAGCGCGGCCAGGCCCGCCAGGGCGGCCTCGGTGGCCGCGACGACGAGGCCGCCCTTGGCCTCCAGCTCGATCCGCTCGGCGCCGATCTCCTCGCCGAGCCGCCGCCACAGCGTGGCGGAGAGCAGCGCGAGCGCCAGCTCCGGGCCGGGCAGCTTGTCCGAGATGAGGATGTTGCCCTCGCCAGCGCCTGACGTGCCGCCGGCGACCGGGCCCCGGTCGAGCACCAGCACGTCCAGCCCGGCGCGGGCCGCGAAGTAGGCGCAGGCCGCGCCGACGATGCCGGCGCCGACGACGACCACGTCCACCGCCCGGCCGGACACCGGGGGAACCCGGGCAGCGGTCACAGCAGGAACCCGGCGGGGAACGGGTCCTCGGGGTCGAGCAGGTACTGCGCGGTGCCGGTGAGCCATGCCCGCCCGGTGACCGTGGGCAGCACCGCCGGCCGGCCGCCGACCGACGCCTCGCCGACCAGCCGCCCCACGAACCGGGTGCCGATGAACGACTCGTTGACGAAGTCTGCGTCCAGCCCCAGCTCGCCGCGCGCCCACAGCTGCGCCATCCGGGCGCAGGTGCCGGTGCCGCACGGGGAGCGGTCGAACCAGCCGGGGTGGATCGCCATGGCGTGCCGGGAGTGCTTCGCGTCCGAGCCGGGCGCGGCGAGGTAGACGTGGTGCACCCCGGTGATCTGCGGGTCCTCCGGGTGCACCGGCGGCGCCTGCCGGTTGATCGCGTCCATGATGGACAGCGCGGCGGCGAGCAGCCGGGGACCGGCCGCGCGGTCGTACGGCAGGTCGAGCTCGGCCAGCTCCACGATGGCGTAGAAGTTGCCGCCGTAGGCGATGTCGTGGCGCACCGGCCCGAGGCCGGGCACGTCCACGACCGCGTCCAGCGCGGCGGTGAAGGCCGGCACGTTGTGGATCGTCACGCCGGTCGCCGCCCCGTCCTCGCGCACCGCCACCTCGGCGACGACCAGCCCGGCCGGCGTGTCCAGGCGGACCGTGGCCGCCGGTGGCGTGGCCGGGACCGCGCCGGTCTCCACCAGCACCGTGGCCACCCCGATCGTGCCGTGCCCGCACATCGGCAGGCAGCCGGAGACCTCGATGAAGAGCACCCCGAAGTCGGCGTCCGGGCGGGTGGGCGGCTGCAGGATCGCGCCGGACATGGCCGAGTGCCCGCGCGGCTCGTACATCAGCAGGGTCCGTAGGTGGTCCAGGTGGTCGACGAGGTACGAACGCCGCTGGGCCATGGTGTCGCCGGGGACCACCCCGACCCCGCCGGTGACCACCCGGGTCGGCATGCCCTCGGTGTGCGAGTCCACGGCGTGGAAGACGTGGCGGGACCGCATCGCTCAGTGCCCCAGTGCCCGGGTGGTCGCCGCGCGCACCTGTGCGGCGTGCTCGGTGGTGAGCGGTGCCCGCGGCGGCCGGCACGGGCCGCCGTACCGGCCGGCGAGGCCCATCGCCAGCTTGACCGCCTGGACGAACTCGGTCCGCGCGTCCCACCGCAGCAGCGGGTGCAGCCGGCGGTAGAGCGGCAGGGCGGTGCCCAGGTCGAGCCGGGTGACCGCGGACCACAGGGCCACGCACTCGGCGGGCAGGGCGTTGGGCACGCCGGCCACCCAGCCGACCGCGCCGGCCAGCCCCAGCTCCAGCACCACGTCGTCGGAGCCGACGAGCAGGTCCAGCCCGGGCGCCCGCTCGGCGATCTCGTACCCCCGGCGCACGTCGCCGGTGAACTCCTTGACCGCCGCGACCAGGCCCTCCCCGTGCAGCCGGGCGAGCAGGTGCGGGGTCAGGTCGACCTTGGTGTCGATGGGGTTGTTGTAGGCCACGATCGGCAGCCCGGCCTTTGCCGCCTCCTGGTAGTGCGCGACCACCGCGCGCTCGTCGGCGCGGTAGCCGTTCGGCGGCAGCAGCATCACCGCCGGGCACCCGGCCTCGGCCGCCTGCTCGGCCCACCGGCGCGCCTGGGGGCCGCCGTACGCGGCGATGCCCGGCACCACGGCGAAGCCCTCGGGCGCGGCGGCGCGGGCCGTGGTGACCACCGCCGCCCGCTCGGCGTCGGTGAGCGTCTGGTACTCGCCGAGCGAGCCGTTGGGCACCACCCCGGCGCACCGCTGCTCCGCGAGCCAGCCGACGTGGGCCGCGAAGCGGTCCAGGTCAACCCCAAGATCTTGGGTGTACGGCAGGGCCGTGGCCACCAGGATCCCGTGCCACGGCGGGCGGAGCGTGCTCATGTCTCGCACCCTGTCACGTCCACACCCGGCTTGACCAGGGCGGTCACCGTCGTCGACAACTCGTCATAGTCCTTGACGCCTCAACTACCTGGAATATAATTCATCATTCGCGGATATCCCCAGCTGAGGAATTGACGTCACCGCAGTGACCAGCTGGTAGGGCGCACGTGCCTACGCACGTTGCCGTCGTCCGGGCAACCGGCACGGGGCGCCGGCCACCCGCCGGGGGAACGGGGGAGACGTGTCCGACCTGCTGCACGAGCTGCGCGAGTGGCTGCTCAAGGAGCACTCGGGCACGGTGGACGCCGACCGGCTGACGGTCATCCAGAGCGCGCTGGAGGGGCTGGTGTCTGCCGGTGTCCCCGGCGCCGTGGTCGAGCTCGGCTGCTACCGCGGGGCGATGGCCCTGTGGATGCGGGCGGTGCTCGACTCCGCCGGCGACCCGGACCGGGAGATCCACGTCTACGACTCGTTCCAGGGGCTGCCGTCACCGGGCATGCATGACCACGGCCAGCTGCCCATGGGGCCCCTGGTGGCCAGCGTCGACAACGTGGTCGACACCCACGTCCTCCAGGGCAGGCCGGTCCCCACCATCCACCCCGGCTGGTTCGCCGACACCCTGCCGACCCGGCTGCCGGCGCAGGTCGCGTTCGCCTACCTCGACGGGGACTTCTACGACTCGATCCTCGCCTCGCTCATCCACTGCGTGCCCAGGCTGGCCAACGGCGCGCTGCTCGTCGTCGACGACTACGCCGACCCGGTCGCCAACCCGAGGGCGTGGGGTGGCGCGCCCGGGGTGAAGAAGGCGTGTGACGCCTACTTCGGCACCCCGTCGCCGATCCGCGTCGTGGTCGGCGAGGAGGACCTGGCCCTCGGCGTCTACCGGCACTGGTGGGACGGGTGCTGATGGCCCTTGTCGAGTACCCCGACGCCGCCGCAACGCCGGTCGCCTGGTGGCCCCGCCGGGCTGGCGACCCGCGGGCGACGCGGGCCTGGGCGAGCGCGATCCGCTGGCGCGGCGACGGCGTATCCTTCGCCGGCCTGGCCCCGGACGGCCCGTTCGCCGCGCTGCGCCGCGGCCCGACCGTGGGCGGCTGGTCGCGGATGAACGCGGTCGAGGTCTGCGGCGGCACGTTCCGCGGAGCGCGGCCGCCGCAGCAGCCCCTCGCCGCCGCGCGGGCGCACCGCCCGCGCCAGCTGGTGGCCGCCGCCGCCGGGTACGCCTGCCCGGTGCTGGCCGGCACCGGCGCCCCGGAGCCCGAAGCCGCCGCCACGCTCATCGCGGACCTGCGCCAGCAGGCGGAGGACGAGTCGGCCAGCTTCGCCGTGCTGCACCTGCCGCTCGGGTCGCCGCTGGTGCCCACCCTGGCAGCGGCCGGGTTCACGGTCGGCGGCACCGACCTGTACCCGTTCCTGGAGGTCGAGGCGGCCGACCCGGCCGAGGTCATCGCCCGAGCGCCGTACCACCGGCGGCAACGGATGCGCCGCGAGGTGCGCGCCTTCGAGCGGGCCGGGGGCCGGCTGGTCATCCTGGCCGGCCGCGCCGCCCGGCCCTTCCTGCCGGTCGTCGCCGAGCTGGAGGCCCGCGCCGCGGCGCAGCGGGGCGAGCCGCTGACGAGCCAGATGGCCGCCGAGGTCAACGACCGCATCTTCGACGAGTTCGGCTCCGCCGCCATGGCGGTGCTGGTCCGCAACCGGGCCAACGCCGCGGTCGCCTGCGCGGTCATGGTGAGCGCGGGCGGGTGCGTGCTGCTGCGTACTGTCGGCGCCGACCCGCCCCGGGCCCGGCCGCTGGGCGGGTACTTCCAGGCCAGCTTCTACGCGGCGCTGTCGGTGGCGTGCGCCATCGGCGCCCGGCTGGTGCTGCTCGGCCCCGGCTCGCTGCAGCCCAAGCTGCTGCGCGGAGCCCAGCTCGCGCTCACCGTCTCCGCCGCGCCCCGCACCAACCACGCGCTGTGCGAGCTGCTGCGCCACACTGACGCCGCGGTGCGGGCCCAGGCGGACCGGCTCGCCGGCGAGTTCGGCATCACCCTGCGCCAGGAGGCCGGGTGGCTGCGACGGGAGGCGGGCTGATGGCTGGGCGGCTGCTGGTGCTCGGGGTGGGTGGCCCGTTCCGGGAGGGCTTCTTCCGGGCCGCGGCGCGGCGCGGCATCGAGACGGTCCTCGTCGACGACAACCCGTACAACCGCTACGACCGCCTCGCCGACACCGTGGTGCTGCGCTCCCCGGCAGACCCGGACCTGCTGCGCGACCTGCCCGCCACGGTCGGCCCGGTGGACGGGGTGACCTCCCTGTCCGACCTGGCCGCCAGCATGGCGGACCGCCTCGCCCGCCGGTACGGCGTACCGGCGCCGGGGGCGCGCGGAGCGCTCGCGGCGCACGACAAGACGGTGCTGCGGCGGCTCACCGCGGACCTCACCCCGGTGCACTGGGCCCTGGTCGAGCACCCCGACGACCTGGCCCGGCTCTGCCGTGCGGCGGGCGGGCCGGTCGTGCTCAAGCCGGTGGACGGCGCGGGCAGCTTCGGCGTCACCGTGGCCAGGGACGAGACCGAGGCCAAGGCCCAGCTCGGCTATGTCACGGCACGCTCGCGCCGGGGCGTGGCGATCGCCGAGGCGTACCTCGCCGGCCGGGAGTACAGCTTCGAGGTCACCGTGGCCGGCGGCGCGGTGCGGTGGTTCTCGGCGACCGAGAAGACCACCAGCGGCGCGCCGGCCTTCCTGGAACGCCAGCATGTGGTCGAGCGGGACCAGCGCCGCTACGCCGACCTGGGCGTGCCGGCGTTCCTGTCCCGGCTGGTCGCCGCGCTCGGCATCGAGCACGCCGTGCTGCACGTGGAGGCCCGCCACGGCTCGCCCGGGTGGCGGCTGATCGAGGTCGCGCTGCGGCCCGCGGGCGGGATGATCGTCGAGGTCACCCGGGCGGCGACCGGGGTGGACCTCTACGAGCACCAGATCTCGGTAGCCCTCGGCGAGGAGGCACCGCTGCCGCCAGTAGCGGACCGGAGCGACGAAGGCGACGAGGCTCCCGGGGCCCAGCCGGGCCAGGTCGCCGGGGTGCGCTTCGCGATCGGCACCGGGGTGCTCCAGGACGTGCGCAGCGTGGCCCGGCTCTGCGCCGGCCTCACCTCCGTGGTGCACCTCAGCCCGTTGCTGCCCGCCGGCACCGAGATCCACCGCCTGGACGCCAACTGGTGCCGGGCCGGGTACGTGCTGGCGCGGGGCAGCCTGCGCGGCACCGTCCTCGGTGATCTCAAGCTCGCCGAGCAGCGCCTCACCGCAGCCTTGGGGCTGCACGACCCGTTCCCGGACCAGGGCGACCCCGGCGCGCTGGCCCGGGTCGCCCTCACCATCGCGGCCCACGGCTCAAGGGCGAGCGCGTAGCTCAGGACGGGAGACATGGACCAGCGTGACGGCGTCCACGAGTGGGCCCTGCTCCCGTACTTCGTCCTGCGGATGGCGGGCTTCCCGTTCAGCTGGCTGGCGGACCTGGCCGACGGGCGCGCCACGGCCGCAGCGGCGGAGCTGCTGCGGCGGCGCCGGGCGGTGGACGAGGCGGCGCAGCGGGCCAGGTCACTGGCGGCGCAGGGCATCAGCAGTCCTGGCGCCACCATCGGTCGCGGCGCCCCCAGCAGTAGTGGCGCCCCCAGCGGTAGCGCCAGCGGTCGTGGTGGCGCGGCTCGGCGGCTGCTGCGGGCCATGGCGCACCGGCGCTCCCCGACCGTGACCGACGCGGAGCTGGCCGCCGCGAAGCTCCCCGCCGACCTGCTCTCCCTCTATGCGCAGTACCGCCAGGCGCTGGCCGCCGAGTCCGCCGCCCAGGACTCGTTCGACCGGGCGTACGCGGACGCGTCGCGCTCGTCCGGCGGCCGGGTGGTACGGCGGTTCCACTCCGAGCCGCTGCTGCGGGACATGCTCCTGGTCACCAACGACGACGCGTACGAGGTCCTGACCGGCTGGGTCGACGCCCGCGCCGGCACCGGCCAGCCGCTGTCCCAGCTGCGCGCCCGCGACCGGGCCAAGCTCGACACGCTGGTCCGCTACCTCCAGCGGGCGTGCGCGAAGAACGACACGCACAGCCACTTCGGGCCCTTCGCCCCAGGTGCCTTCGACCGTGGCGTGGCCGGCGTCACCTGGCGGGTCGGGCAGCTCGAACGCCACCCGCAGCTGTCCCGGTGGGCCGCTGAGGCGCTGCTGGCGACGCTGGCCGCCGGGGTGGACCCGGCGCTGCTGCGCCGCCCGCGCCGGGCGAGCGCGGTCGCCGTCCGCGACGGCGTGCTCGACGTGGTCGACTTCGACTACTCCGCGCGCCGGGACGACGTGCGCGAGGTGGCCCATCCGAGACCGGCTGTCGCCCTGTCGCCGGTGGAGGAGCAGGTCCTCGCGCTCTGCGACGGGGAGAGCCCGGTCGAGCAGATCCGGGACCGGCTGCGGGCCGCCGGCTGCCCGCTCACCCAACCGGAGCTGCTCGCGTACCTGGACGCCCTGGCTGCCAAAGGCGCGCTGGTGCCCGGCCCGGAGCTTCCCGTCGGCATCGAGGACTCGCTGGCGGCCCTGGAGGAGACGGTCCGGCAGCACCTGCCCCCCGACCGCGGCGGGGCCCTGGACAGCATCCGGACCGCCCTGGACGACCTGGCCTGCGGGGACACCCCGACCCGGCACCGAGCGGTGCAGGCGCTGCACGCCGCCTTCACCGGCGCCACCGGCGAGGCCGCCAGCCGCAACCACGGCCTGTTCTACGGCGACCGCAGCGTGTCCTATGAGGAGTCGCTGAGCTGGTGCCGTGACCTGGCCATCGGCCCGCCCGTCACCGACGTGCTGGCCCAGGAGCTGGCACCCGTCTACGACCTGTTCCTGCTGCGGCCCCGGGTGCGCCTGCTCGGCGAGCGGGAGCTCATGAGCGGCTGGCTCACCGAGCGGTTCGGCGCGGGGCAGCCGGTCACCGCACTGGACTACCTGCGCGCCTACCTGGCCGACGCCGACCGCCTCGCGCCCAGGTACGCCCGGCTGGAGGAGATCGTCGCCCAGGTCGGTCGGGAGGCTGACCAGCTGCTGCTCGCCGGGGTGGCCGGCGGGGCGCACCGGCACCGGCTGGACCCGGCCCGGTTCGCCCTCGCCATCCAGGCGCTCAGCCCGGCCGAGCCGGCCATCTGCAACCCCGACGTGCTGCTCGTCGCGGCGTCCGCGGCGCACGTGCGGCAGGGCACCTTCCAGGCGATCATCGGCGACCTGCACGCGATCGAGGAGGTGATCAGCCACCAGATGTTCGCGCCGTTCCTCCAGCGGCGCTTCACCGGGTACGCGCAAGCGGTCGTCGCCGCGTACCAGGAGGTCATCGAGGCTGACGAGGAGATCGTCGACGTCATCCAGCTGCACAAGAACAAGGCGTACATCCAGGCGCTCCTGCCCTGCCGGGACGTTGAGGCGTACGGGCGCTCGCCGAAGAAACGCGGGGATGTGCTCTCCCTCGCCGACCTGGTGGTGGTACCCGGCGGGGGCGGTCCGCGCCTGGCCGTACGCGGCTGCGACCGGTTCCTGCGGCTGATGGCGCTGCCCTTCAGCCAGCTCGCCGTGCGGCCCAACCCGTTCGCCGTCTTCGGCTTCCCCCGGCACTTCGGCGGGCTCGCGCTGGAGGGCGCCGGCCAGGACCACCTGCCCCGGCTGGAGGTGGGCCGGCTGGTGGTGCAGCGGGAGCTGTGGCGGGTCCCCGCACAGCAGCTGGCCGACCGCGACGAGCGCCGGGCGTTCGTCCAGGTGCAGCGGGTACGTGCCGAGCGGTCGTTGCCGCGCCACGTCTACGCCCGCCTCTCCAACGAGCTCAAGCCGGTCTACTGCGACCTGGACTCGCCGCTGCTCGTGCGGCAGCTGACCCGGATGGCCGCCGGGGCGGTCGGGGCGGTGGAGCTCACCGAGATGGTCCCCGGCCCGGAGGATCTCTGGCTCCAGCGGGACGGCATGGGCTACACCACCGAGATCCGGTTCACCGCCGTATGCGGGTCGAGGCGCCATGGCTGACTCCGGGCACCCCGGCGTCGCAGGTCCCGGACGCTCCGGCGTCAAAGGTCCCGGGCACTCCCCCGCCGCCGGCACGCGCACGCCGGCCCGCCTCCCCCGGTCGTTCTGGCTGCTGTTCGCGGCGATGCTGGCCAACCGCCTCGGCTCGTTCGTGGTGCCGTACCTGGCCCTCTACCTGACTACCGACCACGGCTTCAGCGCATCCACCGCAGGCGCCCTGCTGGCCGGGTACGGCGCCGGCGCGGTCGTCGCCTCGCTGCTGGGCGGGCGCCTGGCCGACGGCTGGGGTCGCCGGCGCACCATCGTCCTCAGCTACCTGGGCAGCGGTGGCTGCGCCGTCGTGCTGGCCCTCTTCCCGCACCCGGTGGTCATCGTCGCGGCCACCATCGGCATCGGCGTGCTCGGCGAGATGTTCCGGCCCGCCGCGCTCGCCGCCGTCGCCGACATCGTGCCGGCTGAGGACCGCACCCGCGCCTACGGGCTGCTCTACTGGGCCACCAACCTCGGCTGGGCGACCGCGATGGTGCTGGGCGGCGTGGTGGCCCAGCGCGGCTTCACGGTGGCGTTCCTGGTCGACGCGGCGACCTCGCTGGCCGCCGCGACCGTCATGGGCCTCTGGTTCCGCGACGCCTGGCGGCGCCCGGCCGACGCCAGTGCCGGATCCGCCCGGTCCGGCATCGTGCCCCGCGACCCCACCCTGGTCGCGTTCGTCGCGCTCGCCTTCGTGTTCTTCTGGATCTACAGCCAGGCCCTGGTCACCCTGCCGCTCGCGCTGCACGAGGAGGGGCTCTCCTTCAGCCGGTACGGCCTGGTGATGGCGGTGAACGGCGTCACCGTGGTGCTGCTCCAGGGCGTGGTGACCCGCGTGGTCCAGAAGCTTCCGGCCCGCTCGGCGCTGGCCGCTGGCGCGCTGCTGATGGGCGTCGGGTTCGGCCTGTACGCGTTCGTGTCGAACGTCTGGCAGGCGGGGCTTGCGGTTCTCGTGTGGACCGTCGGGGAGATCGTCTACAGCGTCGTCGCACCGGCGACCCTGGCCGGCCTGGCTCCAGCCCACATGCGCGGCCGCTACCAGGGCCTCTTCTCCGCCTCGCTGACCGCCGCGACCGTCGTGGGACCACTCGGCGGCGGCCTGCTGCTCCAGCTGGGCGGCTCGGGCACGGTGTGGTTCGTGTGCGTGGGCGCCGGGCTGGTCACCGCCGTCGGCTACCTGGCCTTGCGGGTCGAGCCGCGCCCGAGTGCGGTTGCCGCGGACCCGCCCGCCAAGGTGGCCGGCGACCGGCGAGAGGCGCCCTGACCCTCCCCTACCCGAGCGCCCCGCGGCGATGCCGCACGACGGCACGGCCCTGTTAAGGCACGCGGTTGCGACTGCCCGGTTTCGGGCATAGGAGCGGCATGTCAGGCACGCAGATTGCCCTCGTCATTGTCATCATCGTCATCGTCGTGGCCGCTGCGGCGGGTGCCTGGGCACTGGCACGCCGCCGGGCGCTGCGGCAACGGTTCGGCCCGGAGTACGAGCGCGTCGTGTCCGAACAGGACAGCGTGCGCGCCGCAGAGCGCGAGCTGCGGGACCGCGAGCGCAAGCACTCCGAGCTGGAGCTCAATGAGCTGTCGCCGGAGTCCCGGCAGCGGTACGCCGAGTCGTGGGCGCAGGTCCAGGCCCAGTTCGTGGACGAGCCGGCGCAGGCCGTGGGCGCGGCCCACCACCTGGTGACCGATCTGGTCAGGGAGCGTGGCTACCCCACCGAGAACCACGACGAGCAGCTCGCCCACCTGTCCGTGGAGCATGCCCGCACACTCGGCCACTACCGGGACGCGCACGAGATCTACCTGCGCAACGAGCGCGGCGAGGCGACCACCGAACAGCTCCGCCAAGCGCTGGTGCACTACCGGGCCCTCTTCGCCGACCTGCTCGGCGAGGACCCGGTGCCGCCGAACGGCTCGTTGACCGACCGCACCCCGCAAGCACCCACCCGACACGGAGAGGCCGCCTCATGAGCGCCGTCAACGACCCTCGCGACGAGCGCGAGTACGCCTACCAGCCGGCCCAGCCCGTGCCGGGCGAGACCGTCCAGCAGCAGCCCGGCGACGTGACCGACCCCGAGGACACCGGACGGCCGATGCAGCTGTTCGGCCCCGGGGACGCCGAAC
>Ga0075420_100001595_pt1 | contig 19305 bp, 15 predicted proteins | sample SoiMetdeltSBSDD4_FD_75296 | JGI IMG/M metagenome (GOLD analysis project Ga0075420, IMG submission 75296) | Bulk soil microbial communities from a Populus tree surrounding site in Tennessee, USA - Soil MetaG P. deltoides SBSDD4 | ecosystem: Environmental > Terrestrial > Soil > Tree plantation... | reverse complement strand
CGTCCGGAAGCATGACGACGACGACGGGCTTTTCGGAGTCCTGGGAGGCGACCCAGGTCCTCACGTGTGCCAATGGGAGCGGCAGCGCGACCGCCGTCCTGTGGTCGTTGATCGGGGACGACGGAGAGCACTCGGGCGCAGGCAACTGGAGGCTCATCTCCGGCACCGGCGCCTACGCACGGCTCCGAGGTCAGGGGACGTTCGTCAGCAGCCAGACCGGCGGCGATTGGTTCGACCATGGGTCGCTGACCTTCCGGAGCAGGTGGGTCGGAATGGCGGAGCTGGACGACGTGCCCCCGGTGCTCGAGATCTCCAGTGCAACCGCCACGAAGCTCCGACGTTCGAACGGTGCGTACTCGGTGAAGGTCGCACTCGCACTCAGCGATGACGTCGAGGGAAACCACGTCTCGTACACGTTGCGAGCCGCGACCCATCCATCCACCCGCTCACCTGGCTGGACGCCCGAGGGCTTCGAGCTCACGAGGGAGTCCGGCACGGCCGACGCGGGGACCGTCTCGATGACGCTGGTCGTCCGGCCGCCTGCGCGTGCAAAGTCGATCCGCCTGCATCTCGTCGCCTCCGACCCGGTCGGGAACGAACGCGCGCTCAGCCAGTCGCTGAAGCTCCCGCGCTGACGACGGCGCGAACGGGCGCCGTCCGTCGGGGCGGCGCCCATCGCACCAGCCTCAATCGGCGCTCCACCCCGGCTCCAGCCGAGCTGAACTGGCGTGTCCGACGGTGTGGACATGTCCGACACCAAGGGAGGCAGACAATGAACGTGAATCGATCGCTCGTCGCAGTCGTCGCGCTGATCGCGGCGATCGTGGCGTCAGCGTTGGGGGCACATGCGCTCGCGGCGCCCACCGCGACGAGCCCGTTCGAGCTCACCCTGGAGTACCGGTTCCCGGCTTGGGAGGCCCCGTTCTTCGAGCCCGAGGGAACGTTTCAGGCACACACGCCGTTCTGCAGCTCGGGGACGTTCAACTCGCTCCCGTGGCGCCTCGAAGATCCGGTAGCGAAGTACCGGTTCACCTGCGCCGACGGCAGCGGCAGTTTGGTGGTTGCGACGTCGGTCACCCCGAGCGACCACTACCCCGGCCAGCCGCCGGTGGTCCAGGGAACCTTCAAGATCCTAGAGGGCACGGGCGGCTACACCGGCCTGCGGGGCACGGGATCGCAGTTCAGCGAGATCCTGAGTAAGAGGATCGATCCCGATTGCGTGCCGTTCGAACCAGAGGTATTCGGCGACGAGTCCTGCCTGATCCCGATGTGGCGGAGCACGCTCCAGGGTGTCGCGAGCGAGGATGCGGTCGCACCGACGGCCGCTCTCTCGAGCGTGAAGGCGACGAAGCTCCCGCGTCCTGCGGGCGCCTACTCACTCGACGTCACGATCGCCGTCGGGGACAACGTTGAGGGAAGTCCGGTCTCGTACCTGCTCCGCGTGACTCCGACCACGAGCGCGCGCGAGCTCGCGAGGAGCTTCGGGACGACGCGAGACGGAACCGTCTCGATGACCATGCGCATTCGGTACTACAAGCCGCCGAAGCGCGCGGTCCTCCTGCGGCTCAGCGCGTCCGACGAGGTCGGCAACGAGAGCTCGGCGAGCCAGGTAGTGAGGCTTCCCCGCTGACCTCCATGCGGGACGGGCGCCGCCGGCCGTGGAGGCGGCGCCCGTCCTCACGTGAGACTGGGCCGGCGAGGGCTCGACGCTTCGAGCGCGAGCGCGAGGACGACGACTGCAACCAGCGCGGCGAGCTGAACCGCCGCAGCGAGCCCGATACCGAGCGGCAGCGTCGCGACAGCGGCTACGACCGCAGCCAGCCGCATGTGCCTCCGCTCGAGCGCGAGTGTGCGTCGGAAGCCCAGGTCGCAGGCGAGGAAGAGCGCCACCCCGACGGCGAGCTCGCCGGCCACCCAGCCGTCGAGCGGATCGTACGGGTGCGCGACCGTCTCCTTCAGGCCCGCCGCGAGCGCGGCGACCCCCAGTAGCAGCCCGTAGTGCCAGTACCCGAAGCCGACAAGGGCGAGGGAGGGACGGCGCGCGGGCGTGGTCTCTTCCAACGCCCGTTCGACCTCCGCCTCGCCGCCGAAGTACGTCCACCAGAGGGACGCGCTGAGCCCGAGCGCGAGGAGCGCCGCGCCGACGAGGCCCCGGTCGAGCGCAGAACCCGTCGCGCCGACACCGATGACGACGACGGACTCGCCTAGCGCGATGATCACGACGAGCCCGTGCCGCTCGACGAAGTGTGGCACGGAGATCACGAGATCCTCGATCCCGCTGAGCCAGGGAGTAAGCCAGACGAGGCAGGCGACCGTCCAGACGACCCACTGGCTGCTCCCACCGACAGCGCCGCCCACGAGCACGAGCCCCGCAGTGACGATGTTGTACGAGCCCAGCCGCAACATCGCCTGCGCCTCGGCGACGGAGGCGCCCCGCATGTACATCGCCGTATGGAGCGCGACGACCGCGAGGTAGGCCAGACCGAAGGCGAGCCCGTCTCCGTCGTACGCGTGCGGGATCGCGAGCGCGATCACGAGGAAGCAGCCCATGCCGCCCAGCAGGAGCAGGCGGAAGCGGACCCGGTCGGTCGAGATCGCGTTCGTGAGCCAGGCGTAGCCGTCGTACATCCACCAGACGAGCGCGAGCAGGATCGCCACCTGCGCCGCGGACTCGGCATCGGCGCCCGCGACGAGGACGCCGGTCAGCTGCGTGATGGCGAAGACGAAGACGAGGTCGAAGAAGAGCTCGAGCGTCGAGACGCGGGCGCTGCGTTCGCCAACGGCGGACACGTGCGCATGATCGCGACTTGCCCGGAAGGCCTCCGGCCGCGGCCTCAACCGGTTCTCCACCAGCGCTCCAGCCGGCCTCGACCGCCATCTCCGACCCTCGTCTCCAACGACGAGGAAAGGAGCTGGGCTATGACTCGACGATTCGCCTGCGTAGCAGCCGCTGCCGTTCCGCTGCTCGTGGCAGCCATCATCGCCGGCACGTCCGTGGCGTCACCGGCGAGTACCGCCGGGGGTGCGGTCGAAGCGCGGCCACCATCGAGCGCCTCGGCCACAGCCCAGTCCTGCGAGAGTCTGACGTCGCTCTCGCTTCCGAACACGACGATCGACGGCGCCGTGGACACGGCCGCCGGCACCGTGCCGCCGCCGTTGCCGGGGCCTCCTCCGACGCCGGTTCCCGCAACGTGTCGCGTCCGGGCGACGGTGACCACACCGGGAAGGAGCAACCAGGCCCACGTCTTCGTCTGGCTGCCCTCCAGTGGCTGGAACGGCCGCTTCCAGGGCGTCGGCGGCTTCGGCTACACGACGGGGAGCGAGAACTCGCTCGCCGGGGCCGTCGCTGGCGGATATGCGGCAGCGTCGACCGACGGCGGCCACTCCGGCGCTTCGAACCTCACCGGCTCGTTCGCGCTCGACCGCAACGGCCACTACGACTGGGCGCTGATCCAGAACTTCGCCTACCGCTCGCTGCACGACATGACCGTCGTCGGGAAGGCGGTGACCGCGGCGTTCTACGGAACGCAGGCGAGGTACGCGTACTGGAACGGCTGCTCGACGGGCGGACGACAGGGGCTCTCGGAGGCCCAGCGCTACCCGGACGACTACGACGGGATCCTCGCGGCCGCACCGGCGGTCAACCACGAGAAGGTCGTCCCCGCCATGCTCTGGCCCGAGCTCGTCATGGTCCGGTCGGGTGACGTCCTGCCCCAGTGCAAGCTCGCCGCTTTCCAGGCCGCTGCCATCGAGGCATGCGACACGATCGGCGACGGGGTGGCCGACGGCGTGATCGGCGATCCCCTCGCCTGCACGTTCGATCCCGCCTCGCTGGTCGGGACGAGCACTCCCTGCGGGATCATCACGGCGCAGGACGCGGCCGTGGTCGCGGAGATCGTCGACGGTCCGCGCACGACCGGTGGAGACTTCCTCTGGCACGGGCTGACGTGGGGCGCGTCGTTCGGCGGCCTGGCCAATAGCACCCCACCACCGGACGGGACGACCCCTGCGCCCTTCCCGGTTGCGCTCGCTCACCTCGGAACCTGGGTGCAGCAAAACCCCCCGGTTCCAGCCGGAGCGTGGGACTGGACGACGACGACGTACGACCAGTACGGCGAGCTGTTCCAGCAGTCCGTCGAACTGTTCTCGAACGTCGTTGGTGCGGACGACCCCGACCTGAGCGGGTTCAAGGAGGCCGGCGGGAAACTCGTCGTGTGGCACGGGCTCGCCGACCAGCTGATCTTCCCGCAGGGGTCGATCGACTACTACGAGCGCGTGCTCGAGCACATGGGCGGAAAGGGCAGGACGACCGAGTTCGCTCGTCTCTTCCTCGCTCCAGGAGTGGCCCATTGCTCGGGCGGGCCCGGTCCCCAGCCGGACAGTCCGCTCGACCAACTGGTGGAGTGGGTCGAACACGGGAAAGCGCCGGCTTCGCTCGACGGTGTCATCCGCAACCCGGGCACCGGAGCCCTGACGGCGACGCGGCCGATCTGCATGTACCCCGAGACGGCCGCATACGTGGGCAACGGTGACTCGACGGCCGCGTCCAGCTTCGCCTGCCGGCCCTCGAGCGCGGGGCCGTAACTCGATCCAGACCTCGGAGGGCCGGGCGCCAGAGCCCGGCCCCTCGAGTCTTGGTCAGCGGAGGGAGAAGGTGACGGAGACGGTCGCGGTCGTCTCCTGCTCACCCGGCACGATCGGCATGGACGCATCCAGGGCAGCGCGCTCGGCGTACGGGAGCGGCGTCGCGGCGGAGCCCTCGACGATCGCCGTGATCTCACCGACCGAGCGGCCAGCCGCCTTCGCGAGCACCTGTGCGCGCTCGCGCGCCTCGCTCACGGCCTTCGCGAGCGCCTGCCGGTAGAGCTCCTCCGAGCTCGACGAGCTCAGCCCCGGGCCGGAGATCGAGTTCGCCCCGGCCTCCACGGCCGCGTCGATCAACGATCCCGCCTCGCCGACGTCGCTCACCGCGGAGACGCTGTTGGACGCCGTGTAGCCGTCGATCCCTCCGTCGTCGCGGCTCACGGGGTAGACGCTGACCCACTCGGTCGCGATCTCGCGAGCGCGCGCCTGGCGCAGCGCGTTGATCACCGTGCGCATCGCGTCCGCGTTCGCCGCCACGGCCGCCTTCGCGGTCGCGGCGCGGCTCTCGACGCCGAACGACATCCGCGCCTCGTTCGGCACGGCGGTCGCGGTGCCGACGCCCGAGGCGGTGACGGTGTCCTCGCCATCAGCGTCCTGGGCGCCGGCGAGGTCGGGCAGGCCGACGGCCCCGGCGAGCGAGACGACGGCGAGGCCGGCGGCAGCGAGCAGAAGCAGGCGTTTCATCGGGGAACCTCCGCGGTCGGTTTGGCGTGAGTACGCCGCCGACCCCGCGCCGCGTCACACCCTCAGGCGCTCGCTCCCTCGAGCACCGTTCGCTCCGCGTCGGTCAGCGGCCGCGGACGGCCCGACTCGGAGTCACGTGCGACGACGACCGTCTCGCACTCCGCCGCGAGCTCGCCCGACGACGTGCGGATCTCCTCCCGGAGCGTGAGGCTCGAGCGACCGACCCGCTCGACCGCGCAGGAGACGACGACGCGACGGTCCTCGAAGCGGAGCTCGCGGCGGAAGTCGAGCGCGAGCCGCACGAGCACGTAGTCCCAGGGCTTCGCCTCGGGGAGCACCTCCTCGAAGAACGCATCCCGGCCGATCTCCAGGTACGTGGCGTAGACGGCGTTGTTGACGTGCCGGAGCCCGTCCAGGTCGCGCCAGCGGATCTCGATCTGCTTCTCGTGGCCCACCGCGCGCGGAGACTAGAGGTTGTGGCGGAGACGGGTCGAGCCTCGGCGACTGCCCGTCGGACAAACCGGCCGGAAATCTGCGGTAAACGGCTGCTACGCTGCGCGTCGCGGTGGAGCGCGTCCTCGTCCTCAATGCGAGCTACGAGCCCTTGAACGTCTGCTCGCTGCGCCGTGCGCACGTGCTCGTCTGGAAGGGCAAGGCGGAGATCCTCGAGAACGTCGACCGGCCGCTCCGGTCCGCGACGACGAGCTTCGAGCGGCCGCACGTCATCCGGCTCGTCACCTACGTCCGCGTGCCGCGCGGCGTCACGCGGCGGATCTCACGCCGCGTGCTGTTCGCCCGGGACGGGTGGCAGTGCGCCTACTGCGGCTCGGGGAGCAACCGGCTCACGCTCGACCACATCGTCCCCCGCTCGCGAGGGGGGACCTCGGTGTGGGAGAACGTCGTCACGTCCTGCGCGCCGTGCAATCACCGCAAGGGCGACCGCCTGCTCGAGGAGACGAGCATGACGCTGCGGACAACGCCGAGACCCCCGACGCCGGTGCTCTTCATCCGGCTCGCCGCCGAGCACGTCCCCGAGAGCTGGTTCCGCTACCTCCCCGGCCTCGAGCTCCCGTCCGTCGCAGCCGCGTAGGCGTCATGAAGCTGGTGACGGTCACCGGGCTCTGATCCGTGAAACGATCCTCTGCGGCCGAAGGCGGGCTCTGCCCGCCGGGAGGCCAATGGGCAGTCGACGGTACGCGACCGCCAGGAAGGGGGTTCGTGGGGGGAAACGTCGTTACTCCCCGCGAATCATCGGGACATCGCGCGGTCGACGGCCTCCTGCTCCTCGGGCGAAAGCGCGACCGGCGAGCGACCGCGGTCGAGGTCCTTGACGTAGATGCGCGCGTAGTCACGCCCTTGGATCGCGGTGACGACGGTCCCGGTCCGAGTCGCGTCCAGCATCGCGACCGAGGCCGACTGCTGCCCGCCCGTGCCCTCGTAGGCGTCGTAGCGAACGACCGCGGTGTTGGTGACCGCGCCGTCCACCCTGCGGTCGACGCGCGAGAGGGCGGCGGCCACCTCGTCGACCGCCCGGTGCAGGTCGTCGACCCGCGTCTGCAGGGAGACGACGAACTCGAGGAGGTCGCCTCCCGCGCCGCCGAGGACCGCCGACTGTGCCGCCTGGACGCGCGAGAGCCGGCGCCAGAGCAGGAGCGCGACCAGGAGCGCGAGCACCCCAACGGCGCCAGCCGCTGCCGCCACCGCGAGGGACGTCGTCAAAGCGTGAAGATGACCGGGAACTCGGCGGTGTTGTTCGCCGTGTTCGTCTCACCCGGCACGGGATCGACGTCGACCTTGACCGTGGTCTGCTCCTCGAACGGCACGAGCGCGCCGACGTCCAGCGTCACCGTCTTCGTCTCGCCCGGGTCGATGAGGGGAATCGTCGCGGTCCGGACGATCGGATCGGGCTGCGCCGGGATCGTCAGCGTGACCTTGATCTGGACCTCCTGGCTGTCGCCGGTGTCCTCGACCGCGACCTGGAAGGCGAGGTCGTCGGTCACGGTGATCGTGGTCTCGGTGCCCGTGGACAGGAGCTGCCCACCGGGAAGCACCTTCACCGATGCGATCCCGCTCCCGTGCAGACCGGACGGCGTGCCGCCCGTGGACGCCCCCTGGATCCGCTGCCAGATCGCCGCGAGGGCGCTCGCGCTCGCGAGCTCGTCCGTGCTCACGAACTCGGAGGCCGGCGGCTGCAAGCCGTCGATGCCCTCCGACTCGAGCACGGCAGTCGCCGGAGCCTGGAACGAGTCTGACCAGACGACATCGCTCGCGGTCAGGCGCTGCGTCTGGGCCGCCAGGTTCTGGCCCGCGGTGGCCGCGTCCGTGTCCTCGGTCGTCTCCTGGAAGACGGTCTGCAGGCCACGGAGGCCGTTGACCCGGTACTGGAGAGCCTCGATCGCGCCCTCGTTCGCCCGGACGAGCGGACCGGGCGGGTCGAGGTCCTGCGCCCGCTGCACCTGGTTCTCGGCGGTCTGGATGTAGCCGTTGAGCTTCGCGTCGAGATCCTCCTGCTTGAGGCCGGGCGTCGTCAGCGTCGTCCCGAGGTTCTGCCCGAGCCGCGCAGATGCGTTCCCGATCGCGCCGATCTCGGTCATGTAGTCGCCGTAGCGCTCCTGCTTGCGATCGGACGCGCAGCCCTCCGCCCACACGACGAGCAGCACGACGATGAGGATCGCGAGCGCGACGAGCGCCACGAGTCGCAGGAGCGGCGTGAGGTTCCCCGGGGCGCGGAAGCGCGGGCCGCGGCCGCGCGGGGGGCGGTCGCGCGGCGGGCCGCCGGAGCGGCGCTCCTCCGGCTCGTCCCACGACGCCGGCTCCTCCTCGTCGAAGAAGTCGAAATCGAGGATGTCTTCGTCTCTGGTGCTCACCGGACCGCAAGCCACTCTAGACGAGCCACAGGAGCGCACAGGCCTGCGAAACGGCCTCGCAGGACTTCCCGAAGCGATGGCCAAGAGGGCCGGTACCGGTGACCTCCGTCGCATTCGCCCCCTCCGCGCGAGAGCTCGTCTTCGGCCGCTACCGGCCGCTGCGCCCGCTCGGGAGCGGGGGCTCCGGGTCGGTGTGGCTCGCCCTCGACGAGCGCAGCGGTCTCGACGTCGCGCTGAAGATCATCCCGCGCGAGGGGAAGGCAGCCGCGCGCGCCGAGCGCGAGGCGCACGCCGCAAGACGGCTGCGCCACGATCGCTGCGTGCGCTCGTATGACGTCGGCCACGACTCGAGCCACGTGTACATCGCCTACGAGTACGTCCCCGGCCGCACGTTCCGCGAGGCGCTCCGGACGGGCGACGTCTCCGACGAGGAGGCAGTGGAGCTCGCTGCCCAGGTGCTCGATGCGCTCGCGCACGCGCATCGCGCCGGGATCGTGCACCGCGACGTCAAGCCCTCGAACATCCTGCTCGAGGACCGGGACGAGCTGGCTGCCCGCCTGCTGGACTTCGGCCTCGCCCAGTTCGACGGTGCCGACACCCTCACCGCCGTCGGCGACGTCCCGGGCACGCTCGCCTACATCGCGCCCGAGCGGCTGGCCGGCGAGGATGCGACACCGGAGAGCGACGTCTGGGCCGTCGGAGTCGTGCTCTGGGAGGCCCTGTCCGGGCGTCATCCATTCTGGGGCGTCCCGCTGCAGGAAGTGGCGGTCGCGATCGGCGGCGGGGCCCCGCCGCTCGCCTCCGAGCGGCGCGACCTGCCCCGCCGACTGCTGGCAGCGGTCGACAGCGCGCTCGCGCGGGACCCCGCCCGACGGCCACGCGCCTCCGCTCTCGCAGCCGACTTGCGCCGGTCGCTGCGCGCGGGGCCGCGACGCGAGCCGCGCGAGCCCAAGCCGCAACCGACCGTGGTCGACGGCCGCCCGCTTCCACGCCTACTCCGGCGCGTGGCGCCCGTCGCCCTGGCGATGATCGCCGCGGGCCTCGGCGCGACGCTGCTCCCGTTCTGGCCCTCCCTCCTCGTCGCGGCGATCGTCGCGGGGGCCGGCATCGGCGCGTGGCTCGATCCGCGGATCGGGCTCGCGGTGGGCCTCGGGGCGCTTGTCTTCCCGCTCGGGAACCTCGCGCAGGGCACCGCGGTCGTCTACGGGTCCCTGGTGCTCGGGCTGCTCCTGCTCGGCTGGCGCGACGCGCGCGCCGGTCTCCTCTTCGTCACCGGGCCGCTGCTCGCACCGCTGGGTCTGCTCGCCCTCGTGCCGCTCGTCGTCCAGCCCGCGCGTGGCGCGCTGCGCCGCGGTGTCCAGGCTGCGCTGGCGGTGCTCGCCGCCGCGCTCGTCGCGGGCCTCGAGGGAGCGGATCTCCCGCTGGCCGCGGGTCCTGCGAGCTCGCTGGCGATCGCGCCGGTCGACTCGGAGCGCGAGGTCGCGCTCGCCGTCTGGGGTGAGCTCGCGCTCCACCCGACGGTGCTCGTCGGCGCCCTCGCCATGGCGGCCGCGGCGGTCGCGCTCCCGTGGGCACGCCGCTTGCAATACGGCGTCGCCGTGACCGGCGGCACGCTCCTCGTCTGCGCGGCGGCGACGGGTGCCGGGCCGCTGGCGCTGCTCGTCGCCGGGCTCGCCTGGGCCCTCGCGGCGAATCTTCCCCGGAGGACCGCTCGCTAGACTCGTCGCGCGGGTGGAGGACGCCCGCGACATGGCTTTGCTGCGCACCATCGAGTCGAAGATCGAGGGCCTGTTCGAGGGGGTCTTCGGCCGCGCGTTCCGCACCCACGTGCAGCCGATCGAGCTCGCGCGGAAGCTCGTCAAGGAGATGGACGAGCACAGGAGCGTGTCCGTCTCCCGGGTCTACGTGCCGAACGAGTACAGCGTCTACCTCTCGGCACAGGACCGAAAGCAGTTCTCCGGCTACGAGCCGTCGCTCGTCTCGGAGCTGCAGGAGTACCTGGCCGAGCACGCACGGCGGGAGCGCTACTCCCTGCTGACGCCGCCGCGCGTCCTCGTCCTGACCGACGACGACCTCGTGGTCGGGGAGTTCGGGATCGGGACCCGGCTCGTCGCCGACGAGGTGTCGGCGGAGGCCCCTCCCCCTCCCGACCTGCCGCTCGAGCAGCCGGAGCACACGATGGTCTACCGCGCGCCCGTGCAGGAGCCGGAGCCCGCTCCCGAGCCGGAGCCGGCGCAGGCGACCGTGACCTTTGACAAGAAGACGCGCGTCGTCACTGCTCCGAAGGCCGTCCTCGGCCGCTCGCGCGAGTGCGACGTCCGGCTGCCCGACGCGAACAGCTCCCGTCGCCACGCGGAGATCCGGTACGAGGACGACACCTGGTGGATCGTCGACCTCGGCTCGACGAACGGCACCGTCCTCAACGGCAAGCGGGCCAAGAAGGAGCAGCTCCGGGACGGCGACGTGATCACGCTCGGCTCGACGGACATCGTCTTCGGCATCCGTTCGTGACCGACCTCGCGCTGGCCTCGGACGAGACGCTCCTGATCCTGAAGGGCGCGTTCCTCGTCCTCCTGTACCTGTTCATCCTGCTCATCGCGCGCTCCGCGACGAAGGACCTGGGCGGGGCGCCGCAGGAGAGCATCATCCTCGGCGCCGCCGAGGCGGCGGAGCTGCGCGCGCAGCTGCCGGTCCGGCCGGCGGCGTTTCGCGTCCTCGAAGGGCCGGGGCTGCGCACGGGGAGCACGCTCACGATCGGCTCGGCGACGGTCGTGGGCAGGGACGCGGGCAGCGGCATCCGGCTCGACGGGGACGACTTCGCCTCCTCGCGCCATGCGAGCATCGAGCCCGGGGCCGACGGGGTGTGGGTCGAGGACCTGGGCTCGACGAACGGCACCTTCGTGAACGGTGAGAGGATCACCGCCAGGACGCTCGTCCGCGCGGGGGACGCCGTCCGCATCGGCCAGACGGAGCTCGTCCTCGAGCGATGAGGCTGGGGCGCGCGGCCGCCGTGACCGACACCGGGCGGAGGCGCCTGCGGAACGAGGACGCCTTCGTCTGCGAGCCGCCCCTCTTCGCCGTGACCGACGGCATGGGCGGCGCCCGCGCGGGCGAGATCGCGGCCGAGCTCGCCGCGACGGCTCTCGAAGAGGGAGCCGGGCAGACGCATGGAACGGATGCGCTCGTCGCGCTCGTCGAGGAGGCGAACCGCCGGATCTGGCAGCGCTCGGTCGAGGACCCGAGGACGACCGGGATGGGCGCGGTCGCCACGGTCGCGCTCGTCGACGAGGGAACCGGGACCGTGGCGATCGGGCACGTCGGCGACTCGCGCGGCTACCTGCTGCGGGACGGCGCGATCGAGCAGCTGACCCGGGACCACTCCCTGGTCGCGGAGCTCGTCGAGAGCGGCGTCCTCACGCCGGAGGAGGCCGAGCACCATCCGCAGCGGTCGGCGATCACGAGGGCGCTCGGCACCGAGCCCGAGGTCGAGGTGGACGCGTTCACGGTCGACGGCCGCCCCGGCGACGTCTTCCTCCTCTGCTCCGACGGCCTGTCGGCGATGGTCGCGGACGAGGCGCTCGCGGTCACGATCGAGGCCGAGAAGCGCGATCTGGAACGCGCCGCCGATGCGCTCGTCGCGGCGGCGAACGCCCGCGGCGGCGAGGACAACATCACGGTGGTGCTCTTCGAGCTCCTCCAGGCCGCGGACGGTGTCGCCGACGAGGCCGCCCTACCCGCAGCGGCCGAGGAGCCCATGGCGCCCGACCCGGCCGAGCCGGCGTCGCTGCCCACCGAAGTGGACACACCCGAACCCGGGCCTGAGCCCGACTCGCCGGAGGAGACCGAGACCGCGCCGCCCGAGGCGAGGCGCCACGGAGCCGGCCCCGGAGGCCGCATCGCAGCGCTCCTCCTGCTCGCTGCCCTCCTCGCGATAGCGATCCTCGCGCTCTACACGGGCATCAACCGATGACCGCGCGCAACCGCGAGCTCGCCGGCCTCGTGCTCGCCGCCGTTCTCGCCGGCGTCGCCCTCGCGAGCGTCACGATCGCCCGCGACGCCGAGGCCTCGACGAACGCGGTCGTCTGGGGCGCGCTCTTCCTGGGCCTCTATCTCGTCGCCCACCTCGTCGCCCGGAGGACGGTGCCCGACGCCGACGGCGCGCTGCTCCCGCTGACCGCGGTCCTCACCGCCTTCGGGCTCGCGGTGAACTACCGGCTGGACGCCGACGACGGGGGGCGCCAGGCGCTGTGGGTCGCGATCGGGGTCGGCGTCCTCGCCATGACGCTGATCTGGCTCCGCCACGACTACCGCGTCCTCGAGCAGTACCGCTACCTCTTCGGCGTCGCCGCGGTCGTGCTGCTCTTGCTCCCGTCGGTGCCCGGCCTCGGCGAGCGGGTCAACGGGGTGAAGCTGTGGGTGCACGTCGGCCCGCTCCAGTTCCAGCCGGGAGAGCTCGCGAAGATCTGCCTGATCCTGTTCCTCGCCGGCTACCTGCGCGAGAAGCGGGAGTCGGTCGCACGCGGGCGGCTGAAGGATCTCGGGCCGCTGCTCGCGATCTGGGGCGCCGCGATGCTCGTGATCGTCCAGACGAACGACCTCGGGAGCGCGCTCCTCAACTTCGGGATCTTCCTCGCGATGCTCTACGTCGCGACCGGCCGGACGCTGTACGTCGGCATCGGGCTCCTGCTGTTCGTCGCCGGTGCCGCGGCGTTGTACAACGCGCTCGACCGCGTGCAGAACAGAGTCACGATCTGGCTCCACCCGTGGACGGACGAGCGGGTGCCCTGCGCGATCAACGGGCAGCTCGAGCTCCGCCAGGACTGCGCCTCGTACCAGCTCGTGAAGAGCCTGTACTCGATCGCCCACGGCGGCTTCGCGGGCACCGGGCTCGGTGAGGGCACCTTCGAGTCGACGGACGGGACGCCGCTGATCCCGTTCCTGCGCACCGACTTCATCTTCTCGGCGATCGCGCAGGAGCTCGGCCTGATCGGCGCCGCCGCGCTCCTCCTCTGCTTCCTGCTCTTCGTCGTCCGCGGCATGCGGATCGCGCTCCGCGCCGAGGACGGGTTCTCGAAGCTCCTCGCGGCCGGCCTCACCTTCGGCTTCGCGCTGCAGACGTTCATCATCGTCGGCGGCGTGCTCCGGGTCGTGCCGCTGACCGGGATCACGCTTCCGTTCGTCTCCTACGGAGGCACGAGCGTCGTCGCGAACTTCCTGCTGCTCGCGGGACTCCTGCTCGTCTCCCAGCGGGCGAACCGCCCCCGATGAACCCGCGCATCGTCAGGCTCACGTACGTCGCCGTCGCCCTCGTCGGGGCTCTCGTCGTGATGACGACGTACTGGCAGACCTGGGCCGCGCCGGGCCTGGCGGCACGGCAGGACAACGCGATCAAGCGCGTGGCCGAGTTCGCGGTCGACCGGGGCCTGATCTTCTCGTTCGAGCCTCGGAAGCGGCTCGCGCGGAACGTTCAGCGCGAGGTGGGGTCGAAGACGCTCTACTTCCGCCGCTACCCGTTCGGGCCGCTCGCCGCGCACGTCGTCGGCTACTCGACGGTCGGACGCTCGCGAACCGGCCTCGAGCGCTCGCTGAACGACTACCTGACCGCCTCGAACGCGAACCTCTCGACCGCGCTGGACAAGGCGCTCGACGAGCTGCGGGGCAAGCCGGTCGAGGGCAACAACGTCCTCACGACCCTCGACCTCGAGGCCCAGCGGGTCGCGCTCGAGCAGCTCGGCACGCGCTGCGGCGCCGTCGTCGCCATCGACCCGCGCACGGGAAAGGTGAAGGCGATGGCGTCGGCGCCGGGCTTCGACCCGAACCGCGTGGAGGACGACTTCGACAGCATCTCGGCGATCACCGCCGACTGCGCGAACCCGTCGCCTCTCCTCAACCGCGCGAGTGCAGGGCTCTTCGTGCCGGGGTCGACGTTCAAGGTCGTCACCGCCTCCGCCGCGCTCGAGTCGCGGAAGTACACGCCCTCGTCGACCTTCTTCGACCCCGGCTACTGCACCGTGTACGGCAAGCGCGTGAACAACTTCGACACGTCCTCGCCGTTCGGGACGATCACGCTCGAGAACGCGCTCGCCTACTCGGTGAACTCCGTCTTCTGCAACATCGGGAAAGCGCTCCGGGCGAGGGCGATCCTCGACACCGCCAAGCGCTTCGGCTTCTACGAGCGTCCCCCGCTCGAGACGCCGGCCGACGAGCGCGCGCCGAGCGGCCTGTACCGGAACGGCAGGCTCTACTACCCGGCGCAGGACTCCGACGTCGACGCGGGACGGATGGCGTTCGGGCAGGAGCGCCTGCTCGTCACGCCGCTGCAGATGGCGATGGTCGCGGGCGCGATCGGAGTCGGCGGCCGGCTGCTCCAACCGCAGGTCGTCGAGCGGATCGTCGCCCCTGGGGGGAAGGTCGTCCTCCGCCAGCGGCCGACGCTGATCCGGCGCGCGGTGAGCCAGGAGACCGCGGAGTCGGTGGCGCGCATGATGCGCCTCGCGGTCGAGCGCGGCACGGGCACCGCCGCACAGATCCCCGGCTGGTCGATCGGGGGCAAGACGGGAACCGGGGAGACGGGCGTCCCCGGGGCGAACACGACGTGGTTCATCGCCTTCGCGAGCCGCGACGAGGACACACCGGCCGAGCTCGCGATCGCGGTCGTCCTCGAGAACCAGGCGGGGACGGGCGGGGTGACCGCCGCCCCGATCGCGAAGGCCGTCATGGAGGTCATCCTCCGGGGTACGGAGAATCCCTAACCTACTGTGCAGCCACCGATGACGACGCAGGACACCCTCTCCGGAACGCTCTTCGCGGGGCGCTACCGCGTCACGAGGAAGCTCGGGGGCGGCGGGATGGCCGATGTCTACCTCGCCGAGGACCAGGAGCTCGGCCGCCGGGTCGCGATCAAGGTCCTCCACGCCCGGTACGCGAACGACGACCAGTTCGTCGAGCGCTTCCGGCGCGAGGCGACCCACGCGGCGGGGCTCTCGCACCCGAACATCGTCTCGATCTTCGACCGCGGGGAGACGAACGGCTCCTACTTCATCGTCATGGAGTGCGTGGAGGGGAAGACGCTGAAGGAGCTCGTCCGCAGCCGAGGCCCGGCTCCGATCCCGCGCGCGATCGCGTACACGCGCCAGATCCTCGCCGCGCTGCGCTACGCGCACCGGAACGGCGTCATCCACCGCGACATCAAGCCGCACAACGTCATCGTCGACGCGGAGGGCGTCGTCAAGGTGACCGACTTCGGCATCGCGCGCGCGGGCGCGAGCCAGATGACGGAGGAGGGCGCGATCATCGGCACCGCGCAGTACCTCTCCCCCGAGCAGGCACGCGGCGCGCCGGTCGACCAGACCTCCGACCTCTACTCGACGGGGATCGTCCTGTACGAGCTGCTGACCGCCGAGGTGCCGTTCTCCGGCGAGACGCCGGTCGAGATCGCGATGAAGCACCTGTCGGAGATCCCCGAGCCCCCGTCCGAGATCCGGCCGGAGATCCCGCCGGACCTCGACCTCGTCGTGCTGCGCGCCCTCGCGAAGGAGCCCGCCGACCGCTACCAGTCCGCGGTCGCGATGGACGCCGACCTGGAGACGGTCGCCCGCGGCGGCCACGTGCCGAGCGAGACGGCGGAGGCGGCGACGATCGTCCTCTCCGGCGCGCGCACCGTCGACCAGGCGACCGCGATCACCCAGGTGCGGCGGCGCGCGCGGACGGGCGCGGCCGGATACCCGCCGGACTTCGACCCGAGGCCGCGGAGGCGCAGCCTCTGGCCCTGGCTCATCGGGATCGGCGCCGCGCTCGCGCTGCTCGTGGCCGGCATCTTCCTGTGGGGGCCGATCCAGGATGCGGTGAACGGCTCCGACACCGTCGCCGTGCCCTACGTCGTCGCGCTGAACCAGGCGCAGGCAGTCGACCAGATCACCGAGCGAGACCTCGTCCCCCAGGTACGACGCGTGGCCAACTCGGACGTCGAGGAGGGCCTCGTCTTCAAGCAGGAGCCGACCGAGGGCACGCGCGTGGACAAGGGGACCGTCGTCGTCATCGAGGTCTCGTCGGGCAAGCCGCAGGTCACCATCCCGAGCGTCGTCGGGCAGACGTCCGACGACGCCGTGGCCGAGCTCACGCGCGCCGGCCTCGTGGCCCGGGTCGTCGAGGTCAACTCCGACGAGGAGGAGGGACGCGTCACCGGCCAGAATCCCGGCGCGGGGACGGTCGTCGTCGAGGGCACGCAGGTCCGGATCAACGTCTCGAAGGGCCCGAGGCCCGTGGAGGTGCCGAGCGTCGTGGGGAACCCGTACGACCAGGCCGCCTCGGTGCTGCAGCGCGCCGGCTTCGGCGTGTCCCGCATCGACGTCGCCTCCGACCAGACCGCGGGCATCGTCGTCGACCAGGACCCGGCCGGCGGTGCCTCGAGCTCGAAAGGCGCGACCGTCACGCTCTCCGTGTCGCGGGGGCCGACGACGACGGCCGTGCCGGACGTGACGGGGCAGGACGTATCGGTCGCGCAGACGATCCTGGACGGCGAGGGCTTCCGCACCCGCGTCGAGTTCGAGGACACCGACGACCCTGCCCTCGACGGCATCGTCACCTCGCAGGACCCGGCCGGCGGGACGCAGGCGAAGCCGAACTCGATCGTCGTCCTGTTCGTCGGGCGCTTCGTCGGCACGACCACCGAGAGCACGCTGACGACTCCGACGCCGTGAGCTCACGGCTGCGCGTCGCCGTCCTCGCGGGCGGGCGGTCGAGCGAGCACGAGATCTCCCTCGCCTCGGCGCGCTCGGTGGCGGCAGCGCTCGACCCGGCGCGGTACGAGACGACGACGATCGAGATCGGCCGCGACGGCCGCTGGGAGCTCGCCGCCGGAGCCAAGGCGCTCCCGGGGACGGCCGGGACCGTCGAGACGCTCCCCGTCCTCGCGGACTCGTCGCCCGCGCGCACGCTCGGCGAGGTCGACGTCGTGCTACCCATCCTGCACGGCCCCTTCGGCGAGGACGGCACCGTGCAGGGGCTGCTCGAGCTCGCCGGGGTCGCGTACGTCGGCGCGGGAGTCCTCGCCTCGGCGCTCTGCATGGACAAGGACCTGTGCAAGGCCGTGCTTCGCGATCGCGGGATCCCGGTCGCCCGCAACGTCACGCTCCGCGACGGCGACCCGCTCGACCACCCGTTCACGTACCCGGTCTTCGTGAAGCCCGCGCGGCTCGGCTCGTCCGTGGGGATCTCGAAGGCGCACGACGAGACGGAGCTCGGGTCGGCGGTGGAACTCGCGCGGCGCCACGACGACAAGGTGCTGATCGAGGAGCTGCTCGACGGGGTCGAGGTCGAGTGCGGTGTCCTCGGCAACCGCGATCCCGTCGCCTCCGCCGTCGGGGAGATCGTCGCCCACGCCGAGTGGTACGACTACGCCGCGAAGTACGACGAGGACGGGATGGAGCTCGTCGTCCCGGCGCGGATCTCGGAGGCGGCGAGCGCGCGTGTCCGCGAGCTCGCGGTCGAGTCGTTCGTCGCGACCGAGTGCGAGGGCATGGCGCGGATCGACTTCTTCGTGACGACAGGCGGCGAGGTCGTCGTGAACGAGATCAACACCATCCCCGGCTTCACCGCGACGAGCGTCTACGCGAAGCTCTTCGAGGCCTCGGGCATCCCCTACGCCCAGCTCCTCGACCGGCTCGTCGAGCTCGCGCTCGAGCGACACGAGCGGCGCTCGCGGCTCGAGTACTGAGTCGTGCTGGCCGCTTTCCGCCTGGAGAGCTAGCCGAGGACGGCCGTGAGGGCCTCTTCCCAGACGCCGAGCCCCTCGTCGAGCTCACCGTCCGAGATCGTGAGCGGGCAGAGCACGCGGATGCAGTTCCCGTACACGCCCGCCTTCATCAAGATGAGACCGCGGCGGAGCGCCTCGTCGACGACCGCCGTCGTGAGGTCGGGTGCAGGCGCCTTCGTGGCCGCGTCCTCCACGAGCTCGATGGCGAGCATCGCGCCGAGACCACGGACGTCGCCGACCTGCGGCCAGCGTGCATGCCAGCCGAGCATCCTCTCCCGGATCGTCTCACCGACGACGACCGACCGCGTCACGAGCTCCTCCTCCGCGAAGACGTCGAGGACGGCGAGTGCCGCGGCGAGCGCGACCGGGTTGCCGACGAACGTGCCGCCGATGGCGCCCTCGTGCGGGTCGTCCATGATCTCTGCGCGGCCGACCACGCCGGAGAGCGGGAGGCCGCCCGCAATCGACTTCGCGAGCACGATCAGGTCCGGCTCGACGTCGAAGTGCTGCATCGCGAACATCCGGCCCGTCCGACCGAAACCCGTCTGGACCTCGTCCGCGACGAGGACGATCCCGTGCTCGTCGCAGATCGCGCGCAGGCCCTGCACGAATGGCGCGTCGGCCGGGACGAACCCGCCCTCGCCCTGCTGCGGCTCGAACACGATCGCCGCGACGTGCTCCGCGGCGACGTGGGTCGACAGCATGCGCTCGAGCGCGGCGAGCGCCGTCACGGCGTCCGGACCCCGGTACGCACTCGGGAACGGTGCGCGGTACACCTCCGGCGCAAACGGCCCGAGGCCCTTCTTGTACGGGTGCGTGCGCGAGGTCATCGTCAGCGCGAGGAGCGTGCGCCCGTGGAAGGCGCCCTCGAAGGCGATCACCGCCTGCCGCTTCGTGTGCAGGCGCGCGAGCTTCACCGCGTTCTCGACGGCCTCGGTCCCCGCGTTGAAGAAGGCCGCCCGCGTGTCGCCGGAGATGGGGACGAGAGCGCCGAGCCGCTCCGCCAGCTCGACGTAGCCCTCGTAGGGCACGACCGTGAAATCCGTGTGCAGGAAGCGATCGGCCTGCTCGTGGATCGCCTTCACGACCCGCGGATGGTTGTGCCCGACGTTCATGACGCCGACGCCCCCGACGAAGTCGAGGAACGTGTTCCCGTCGACGTCCGTGATCCGCGAGCCCTGGGCGTGCGCCGCCACGATCGGCGCGTGCACGATCAGCGGCCGTGCGACCGCAGCGCGCTCGCGCTCCAGGATCTCCCGGGTTCGGGGTCCCGGGATCTCGGTGCGAAGCTCGATCGCGCGCAGAGCCACCATGCTCGGATCGTACCCGCGCCCCCCGTCGGCTCCGGCTTGCAAG
>Ga0075420_100001591_pt1 | contig 19313 bp, 16 predicted proteins | sample SoiMetdeltSBSDD4_FD_75296 | JGI IMG/M metagenome (GOLD analysis project Ga0075420, IMG submission 75296) | Bulk soil microbial communities from a Populus tree surrounding site in Tennessee, USA - Soil MetaG P. deltoides SBSDD4 | ecosystem: Environmental > Terrestrial > Soil > Tree plantation... | reverse complement strand
GCATGAACGGCTCGCCGTCGCCGTTGATGAGCCGCGCGCCCTCACCGCGCAGCGCTTCCGACAGCAAGAACCGCGAGTGACCCGGTACCCGAAGCGCGGTCGGATGAAACTGCACGAACTCCAGGTCCGCGACGACAGCGCCAGCTCGGTACGCCATCGCGATGCCATCACCAGTTGCGACCGGAGGATTCGTCGTATCGCTGAACACCTGACCGGCGCCGCCCGTTGCGAGCAATACGATCTTGGCTTCAACAATGCTCGTCGTGCCGTCTTCGTGCAGCACGCGAGCGCCAAGACATCGCCCGGGCTCACCGGATCGCGCTGGTTCGCTCGACACGAGTTCGACAGCCCGAGCGTGATCTGAAATCTGCACGCCTGGGAGCGACGATGCACGCAGCCACAGGACGCGACCGATCTCGCGCCCGGTCGCATCGCGAGCATGAAGCACCCGCCTGACACTGTGAGCGCCTTCGATCGCCAGCGCCGGCGACCCGTCAGGGGCGCGATCGAACGCCGCGCCCCACTCCATCAGCTCACGCACGTAAGCGGGACCGTCTTCGACAAGCACGCGAACCGCCTCGGGATCGCACAGTCCGTCGCCCGCCGCCGCCGTGTCACGCGCGTGCAGTTCCGGGGAATCGCCAGGGCCCACTGCCGCGGCAATTCCGCCCTGCGCGTAGCCGGTATTGCCCTCCCGCGGCTCGGCTTTCGTCAGGATCAGGACGCTGCCGGCGCCGGCCAGCTCCACAGCCGCGCGCAACCCCGCAATTCCACTGCCGATGATGAGGAAGTCTGCGCGCAGGCCCATTCTGGTCCGATCCAACTATCCTACCATCCGCTCGAATCGCGAATAAGCCGGCGGGGATGATGCGGATCGGTGCTAAACGCGCCGCGTCTGGCTGGAGATCAGCTGGGGTCTTCGTGCCGTAACGCACTCGCGGGGTCGACGCGAGTGGCGTGCAGTGCCGGCAGGAACGCCGCCGCCAACGCCACCGTGCTCAAAAAGAGCGCAACGAGCAGCAGCGTCGGCCAGTCGCTCGGGGCGACGCCGTACAGTTGTTGACGGAGCAAGCGTCCGGCAGCGAGAGCGAGCGGCAGGCCGGCGGCCAGCCCGAGAATCGTTGGCACTGCGCCGTACCGAGCCGTGCGAATGAAGACACTCCCTCGAGTGGCGCCGAGCGCGAGCCGGACACCGAGCTCGCGACGCCGCTCGGCCACCGCTGACGTCACGGTGCCGTAAATCCCGAATCCCGCGAGCAGTACCGCCGTCAGCGCGAAGGTCGCGACGGCTGACGCGTAGAACCCAGGCCGTGTGAGCGAACCGGCAATTACATCCTCCATTCGCAGGACCTGGGGTCGTGGCATCTCCGGTTCGAGCTCGCGCAAGACAGTCTGAATCGCCGGCGCGATGGCCGCCGCGTCAGCAGCGCTGCGAACGACCAGGTCGCGGGTCTCGTGGCGCATCCACGGTCCCTGAGTCTTGGGGGCGTAAATGACAGGAGCGGGCGGGATTCGCAGCGCAAGCTCCCGCACGTCACCCACGACACCCACGATCTCGACGTCCAACGGGGAGCCGCGATCGAGCGTGAGATGTTGGCCAATCGGATTGCCGACACCAAAGTGCGCGCGTGCGAATGTCTCGTTGATGACGGCCGCCAGCGGCGCACCATCGACGTCGCGCCTATCGAATGTGCGCCCCGCCACAAGCGGAATCCGCATCGTGTGCAAGTAGTCGAGACCGACGACACGCAGCTCCGATAAAGCGGGGGCTACATCGAGCCCGGAACGGCGCGATACCTTGAAAGGCACGCTCGCACCAAACCCGCTGACCGGGAGCCAGTCCACAACCGATGCACTCTCCACGCCGGGCAAGGCCCGCACACCTTCGACTGCGCGGTCGTAGAATCCGGCGAGGATTGGCCCAGCCGGGTAACGGGCCTGCGGCACGGACATCCGCGCGGTAAAGACCTGTTGGGCGTCGAACCCGGGATCAGTGAACTGCAGGCCGTAGAAGCTGCGGACAAGCAGCGTCGCGCCGACGAGCAACGCAAGCGAGAACGCCGCTTCCACGCCGATGAGGACGGCGCGAGCGCGTGCACGTCCGGGCGTCACGGCAACGGCGCCCCGCACGATGCGCAGATCGCGTGCGCGCGTCGCTTGCAGCGCCGCGACCAGCGCGCAAGCCGTCGTGCAGGCCAACGACAACAGCACGCCGGTCACGAAGGCCGCACCGCCCACGCGGATCTCCGACGCTCGAGGCACGCCAGCCGCCGCGGCGGCGCCGACGAGAAAGTCCGCGGCATAGAGAGCGAGCATGAAACCGGCCCCTGCCGCGAGCACCCCAACGAGCAAACTCTCGGCAATCATCTGGCGGACGAGTCGGCCGCGACTGGCACCGATGGCCAGACGTGTCGCGAACTCATGCTGGCGCTCGAGCGCGCCGCCGACGAGCAGGCCCGCGGCGTTGCCGCATGCAACCAGCAGCAGCGCGATCACCGCCGCCGCGAGCGCGTACAGCGACGGGCGGACGTCACGCGTCAACTGATCGAGCATCGACGTTGCCATCGCCCCGGTCCTCGCGTTGCTGACAGCGTATTCGGCCGCGAGCGACTTCGCGATCGCGTCCAGCTCCGCACCGCCCTGCTCCACGGTGACCGCAGGGCGAAGCCTTCCCACGACCCGCAGCATCCGCGCGTCTCGCCGGCCAACATTGGGATCGAGTCCAAGCGGAACCCAGACCTCAGGCATCCGCGGCCACATTGCCGGAGAGTGGAACCCTTCGGGAAGAACGCCGACAAGCGTATAGGCCCGGCCGCTCAACACGATGGCCTGGCCGATTGACGAAGGGTCCGCGCGAAAATGCCGAACCCATAAACCGTGGCTAATCACGGCTACCGGTGTGGTGCCCGGGCGATCCTCGGACGGTAGAAATCCACGCCCGTATGCCGGCTGCACGCCAAAGACGTCGAAGATTCCCGAGCTCGCCCGCGCGCCGCTGACGCGCTCGGCCTCTCCATGACCGGTCAGGGTGAACCCTGGCGGGTAGTACGCGGCCATGCGAGCGAAAGACGAAGCTCGACGCTCGAAGTCGAAAAAATCCTCGGGTGAGGTCAGGTGCTCGCGGCCGCTCTCTATGTCTCGCGACGAAATGGACACGAGTCGATCCGGCTCAGGGTGCGGCAAGGGACGCAGGAGCGACGCCTGTATGATGCTGAACACCGCCAAGTTGACGCCAATCCCGAGCGCCAGCACTCCGACGATGGCCGGACCGCGCGATCGGAAAAACCGGCGACGCGCGTAGCGAATGTCTTGCACCAATTCGTCGAAAAGCCGTTGCCCCCGCGCCGCACGCAGCTCCTCTTTCAAGGCTTCGGGGCTGCCGAATTCGAGACGAGCGCGGCGCTCGGCTTCGGCCCGCGGCACCCCGATCTTGATCAAGTCGGCGGCGTACGCGTCGAGATGGAAGCGCAGTTCGTCCGACATTCCATCTTCAAAACGGCGTCTGCCGAGGGCGATGCCAATAGCGGACCGGATAGCGCGGAGTAGAGCCACGGCTGACTGTCTCCTAGACTAGCTAGGACAGTATGGCGATCGCTCTCCTAAGATGTCAAGGAGAGCGGAGCCGCCGCGTCGTAAACTGAGCTGTGCATCCAAACCCGGCATCATCTTCATCACCGCCAACCCGATTGCAGGTCAAGGCCGCGTCAGCCTCATACCCGATCGAGATTGCTGCCGGCATCGCCCAACGCCTGGTACCGCTTGCCGACGACCTCGGCTTGCCGAAGCGCCGGTTCATCGTCTCGAACCCGACGGTCTGGCGCGCCCACGGCGAGTCGCTTGGTAATCTGACCAGCGAAGAGCCAATCCTCCTGCCCGATGGTGAGCGCTTCAAGAACCTGCAGACAGTTGGCCGCATTTACGATGCGCTGATTCGCTCGGCCGCCGACCGCGCCAGCACCATTTTCGCGATCGGCGGCGGCGTGGTCGGCGACATCGCCGGGTTTGCGGCAGCCACATACCTTCGCGGTGTTCCCGTGATGCAGGTGCCAACGACGCTCCTCGCGCAGGTCGACAGCGCGATTGGCGGCAAGGTGGGCGTGAATCACGCGGCTGGCAAGAACCTGATCGGCGCGTATCACCAGCCGGCTGCGGTCGTGATCGATCCGGAATTTCTCTCGACGCTCCCACGGCGTGAATTCCGCGCCGGGCTGTACGAAGTGGTGAAGTACGGCGTCATCGCCAGCCGATCGCTGTTCGACGAGTTGCAGACCGACATGCCGCGACTGTTTGCACGCGACTCTGCCGTGCTCGCTCGCGTCATCGCCGAATGCTGCCGCATCAAAGGTGCCGTCGTCGAGCAGGACGAACGTGAGTCAGGACCGCGGCGTACCTTGAACTTCGGACATACGTTGGGCCACGCTCTCGAAGCAGTGACCAAGTATCGGCGTTTCCGCCACGGCGAGGCCGTAGGCTACGGCATGCTGGCGGCCGCTGCGCTCGCTGTGAATCGCGGCACGCTGCCGGCCGCAGATCGCGATGCTCTTGCTGCCCTCATCGCGCAGATGGGTCCGCTGCCCTCCGTCTCGGATCTTTCTGCTGCCCAGGTCGTTGAGGCAGTCGGCCGCGACAAGAAGGTCATCGCTGGCCATCTGCATTTCGTTCTGCCCGTCGGCATCGGCGCAACGACGACGGTCACCGACGTCACGACGAAGGAACTGATTGCGGTCGCACGGGGAATCGGGCTCGCGGAATAGGGCCCGGGATCCGGGGTTGGGACTATTCGAGGCGATGTTCTTTCAACTTCGCCAGTAACGCTTTGTAGCTGATTTGCAGCAACTCAGAGGCGCGGCCCTTGTTGTTGTCTGCTTCTTTGAGCACTTGCTCGATCTTCACGCGCTCGATTGCGGCAAGCGACCGCCGCGTCGCTTCCCCAAGCGAGCCGCTCAAATCGAGCTCCGCCAGCGGATTCACAGGTTCAGCCTCACGTTCCACCGACTTGAACGACAAGTTGAGGTGCCGAGGCAGGATCGCATCACCCTCCGACAGGATCACCGCCCGCTCGATGCAGTTCTGCAACTCACGCACGTTCCCGGGCCAACGGTACGAGGCAAGTTGCTCGAGCGCTGCCGGCGACAGCGCGATCGGCTTCTTCTTCATGTCGCGGCAGAAGCGATCGACGAAATACCTGGCCAGCAGCGGAATGTCGCCGGGACGATCGCGGAGCGGCGGCACAGTGATCGGAAACACGGACAGGCGGAAGAACAAATCCTCGCGGAATCGTCGCGCGGCGACGGCAGCGCGCAAGCCGCGGTTCGTGGCAGCCACAAGCCTGACGTCGACCTGCACTGACGCCGTGCCGCCGACGCGCTCGAATCGCTTTTCCTCGAGCGCGCGCAGGATCTTGGCCTGCAACGCCAGCGGAAGATCGCCGATCTCGTCCAGGAACAGCGTGCCGCGGTGCGCCATCTCGAACTTGCCCGGCTTGCGCGCAACCGCACCTGTGAATGCACCCTTCTCGTGACCGAAGAGCTCCGTCTCGAGCAGCGTTTCGGGAATTGCCGCGCAGTTGATCGCGACAAACGGCAGGTCGGTCCTTGTGCTCAGCGCGTGCAGCGACCGGGCAAAGAGCTCCTTCCCCGTACCACTCTCTCCTTCGAGGAGCACGGTCGTATCTGTCGTTGCCGCCCGCTGAAGGCTGGCAAACACTTTCCGCAGCGACGCGTCCTCGCCGACCAGCTGCGGTGCGCCTCGCCGCACCGCGAGTTCTTCTTTCATCAGCAGGTTCTCGGTCACTATGCGGCGCTGCTCGAGCGCACGTGCGACGAGCAATGCAAGGTGATCGGGATCGACTGGCTTGGCGAGAAAATCGAGGGCGCCCTCTTTCATAGCGGCGACGGCATCCTCGATGCTGCCGTACGCCGTCATCACGATGACCGGCGTATCGGCGTCGAATTCTTTGGAGGCTCTCAGTACTCCGAACCCATCTCCAGCCGGAAGGCGAAGATCGGACAGTACGATGGCGGGATTTTGGTGGAGCATGCGTTCGGCCTCGGGCTGATCCCGGGCTTCGAGTACAGCATGCCCCTGGCGCTCCAATGCGTGCCGGAGCATCGTACGGAGCGAGTCCTTGTCCTCAACGATCAGTATCTGAGCTGGAGCGGCCACGAAAGAAATGCTATCGCAGCCAACCCGGGGGAACCCCGGCTTTACGTGCTTCTTCCTCGATGTCGGCAATGGCGCGGCGGCCGGCTTCGACCTCGGACTTCACCCGCGCGAGCTCGTCGAGCGCCTTCTGACGATCCTCGCCGATCTGCTGGCGTTGAATGGGATTGTCGCGATTGACGAAGTCGGTCGTGAGAGCATTGATTCGGCTCTGAAGCGCCTCCGCAAAGGATTCGTTGCGGCGAAGCGCTTCACGGGCGGTCGTAATGCGGCCGCGCCAGTAGTTTTCGCCTTGCGCCGGTGCGGAATCGCTAGCGGGCTTCTGCGCTTCGGCCGGCTTCTGACCCTCCGCAGCCTGCGCACCGCTACGCGGCTCCGGAGCCGCCGTGTTCGGCGCAGCCGTTCCACTCTCGGTTGATCCGGTTTTAGGTTTTCTCGCCGACTCCGGAAGATCCTTCGTGGTGATGACCTTCTTCGTGTCTTTGATCCCCTTCCGTCGCTCCGCTTCCTTTCTCGCGACCTCGGCAAGCGGTGGAGACGTCTGTTGTGCTTCGACGGCGATTCCGAGCACCAGCGTGCACGCGAATATTCCGGCAACAAGCTTCGTGTTCATATGGGATAAATACCTGATAATTGTATCAGATACGGGATTTTCGGCCAAGCGCCTTGATCACCGCGGCCGGTGCCAGCTCCTTAGCCGCAATACGCCTTCTGGCGTCCGCTCGGCGAATGCTTCAACCGCCCGTCGCGTGCCCGCGCCACCAAGCGCAACCGCGTGCAACACTACGCGCTGATTGACGTCCCGCGTCGGATCGCCATCCCCATCCGGGCCGTCGTCTCCCACCCACACAACGAGGTAGACCGGCAGCGCTGTGACGCCTGACGCCAGCTGATGTATCGGCGCATGAGCTAGCAGCCGCCACTGCGGACTGTTCGCGCCGAAGAGTGGCCCATCGCGCGCATCGCTTTCGCGCTGCCTCTCCGCGGTGAGAACCGACAAGTCGATCCGTCGGCCATCCGGCCCGATCGGCGTCATCGCGCCGTCGTCAAAACTCGACACGACATTGCCAGGTGGCGGCGCGAGCAACGGTGACCAATCTGGCAGCAACGCAAGATCGAGCAACGCCCGCTCGAGCGCCGCGTCCGCGCCATGCGCGGCCTCGTGCGCATGGCGATGGGCGGCACTGATCAGCGTTTCCGTTGTCGCCAGCGTGATCAGCCCGCCACCAATGACGACGAGGAGGATCATCAGCAAGAGCACGACCACGAGCGCCGCGCCGCGATCGTGATTGCTGAGTGCCGTCATGGTGGTTCCACCGGTGCGAAGAGGTTACGAGGCGCGACATCGAACGTGATCTCGAAGTCGGGCACGTAGCTGTAACCGCTACTCGACCGGCCTGGACGCGCGAAGAGCGATCCTCGCCCGCGCACGTCGTCCGCAGCCGCTTGGAGACGAAGCGTGACGCGGACGAGCCGAATGCGAAGGAGATCGGCGTCGAATCGATAGGGGCTGACGCCCAGAAACGGACCATCGGTGAACTCAGTTAGCGCCAGCGGCTGCAGGCCCGGCCCAGGGATCGCGTCGGCAAAGTAACTGAAGCGCAGATCGACGAGGTTGTCGACGAGCGGCACGTCACTTTGAAAGCCGTCGTAGACCATCAGACGCCGCGCCGCTCGGTCGAAGTAATAGATCCTCTGCACGACAGGCACGACCGCCGCATCTGCGGCAGCGTAGGCACGCGAGAAGGGCCCGTTCGGCGGATCGTGTAACAGCTGGCCCACATTCGCCGTGACCGTAAAGAGTTCGTACCCGCGACCGGGACCAGATATGTCGACAATCATCGCGTGCGCGCCCACGACAAACCCGCACAAGCCGATCGTCGGGCACCCAGGCAAAGACTCGAGCAACAAGCCCGCTGATGGTGACGGCATGTCGACGCCCAACGATGACTGCCAGCCGTCGCCTGGCACGTAAATGATGCTGATGCGATCGCCGAACGCTGTGAGCTCAGCGTCTGGCGATCTCAGTCCGGTCCGAAGCGGACCGATCGGTGGTACGTAATTGACGAGCGCCGCTATCGTTCGCGCTTGTGGCGCTCCGGCACCGGCCATTGTGAGATCCTGCCGGAGTTTGTCGGCCGCGACCCGCGCGCGTTGATACAGATCGACGGCCTCCGACTGCGACCGCGCCAGGCGCTGCGCACCGGACGCAAGATAGAGGAACGGGATCGCCGCGGTCATGAAGATCGCCGACGCAATCAGCACTTCGGCCAACGTAAAGCCTGCCTGGTCTCTCATTTCTTTCGCGTCAGCACGCTCACCAGTGCTGCCTCTGTCCCGGTCCTCGTCGTCCACGGCCGTACCCGGCGGCCGTCTTGCTGAACGGTCGTGACCAGCACTTGAATCACCAACGCGCGCGACGGATCCGTTGCGATTGGTTCTATCGCCCAGCGCCTCACATAGACCGCATTCGGCGGCACGAGTCCCCCACTCCCCACCCATCGACCCTGCCCATCCAGATAGTCCGAATAGAACGATGTGCTGGTCGATAGCGTGTCGGCGGGCGACGCGCTCAAGCCCACACCACCGCTCGACAGGCTCTCGCTGCTGACGTTCGTCGTCCAATCGGATCGCTCCAGCGCGATGCCGCCGGCGCTGACGTACGTCCAGTCCAGCGCGCGAAGCTGCTCCATCTTTGCGGCCGCGAGAAGGACGGTGGTGGTCTGCTCGCGCGACGCCCGCACCGAATTCGTTGCGACGCCGACTAGTTGGGCGACGCCGACCGCACTCAACACGAGCAGCGCAATCGCCACGAGCACCTCGATGAGCGTGAAGCCTCTGGTGTTCACGGTGACACTACACAGTGCAACGCGCGGGCCGTGAGCGTCGCGGATCGGCTCAAGCGAATCTGTTAGGAAAACGTGAGGGTCTCAGCCGGCCGCACCGACTGAAGTGGCGATAAATGCGATCTTCGCTTCAGGCGGGCGTTGCAGGAACTGCGACGTTGCTTCGCACACGCGCGGTGACCGGCAGCGTCACGATAAATCGCGCGCCACCACCATCGTCGTTCACGACCGAGATACGGCCGTTGTGAGTGACGATGATCTTTTGGACGAGGGCGAGGCCGAGGCCGGTGCCGTTGGCTTTCGTCGTGAAGAAGGGACGGAAGACGCGCGAAGCCACGGCGTCAGGGATCCCGGGGCCATTGTCGCAGACGCTGATGCGCAGGACGCCGTGCGACGCATCACGCTCGGCGTCAATCGAGATGCGCGGAACCACGTGAGCGTTGTCGCAGGCTTCGAAGGCGTTGCGGCACAGGTTGCTGAGCGCCTGTCGAAGCAGAATCTCGTCGCCGTCGACCCTGCCGAATTCTCCGCGAACGACGATGTCGCCACCGCGGGCGCGCGCGTCGGGCCGAATGTCGTCGGCTGCCCGCTCGGCCAGCACCTTCATGTCGATCGGCGTCAGGATCAGTTCGGTCGGGCGCGCGAAGTTCAGGAAGTTGGTGACGACCTGCTTCAGAGATTCGGTTTCGTCGCGAATGCCCTGCACGTACGGGCGGTACTTCGGCTCGAGCCGTTCGAGGTCGAGCAGCCGGCTATAGCCATGAATCGTCGCCAGGCCATTTCGGAATTCATGCGCGATGCCTGCGGTCATTTCGCCAAGGCGAGCCAGGCTGTCCTTCAAGCGCAGTTGCTCTTCGAGCTCCATGACTTCGGTCAGGTCGCTGAACAAGCAGATGACGCCGTGGACACCTTGGCTGCGGATCGCCGGCGGGTTCGCGTCGTCGTCATCGACCGCCGGCGCGTTCGCGTCTTCCCGAATCGGCGACACGGTCAGTCCAAGATGCGAGACAGCGCCGATCGAAATCGGTAGCGATCGCCGGACGACCGGCGTCGCTGTCCTCAGGCATTCTTCGAGAACGTCCGCGAGCGGGCTGACGTCCCTGAGAACGTCGCGATACGGACCCTGCCAGTTGCTGTGCGCGAGGCCGAGCATTGCCTGACCCGCCGGATTGAGCGTGCGAATGATGCCGCCGGCGTCCACGACGAGCAGCCCGGAGGTGAGGCTCGCGACGATCTCGCTGCTCAGGCGCTCGGAGGCCTCGGCGCGCGCCTTCATCGCGCGCTCGCCTTCGCGCAGCTTGCGGACCGCGTCTTCCATGGCGGCCGCCATGAACGCGGTCTCGACACCGGCGCTCCGCTCCTGACGGGTCGACATCCGAGCCGCCGCAAAGATACGCAGCACCGCGTACGCCAACACTGCGGCCAACGCCGCGACGACCGCGGTCAAGCCGAGGAAAAGATAGGCGGACTGGGTCACTGTGTCGGTCGTAACAACTGTCTGAACGTCAACGTGTTGACGTCACGGAACGATGGCGTGCCTGGCGGAAGGAGTGGCGTTTCGAGAAAGTCGATGTCGAACGTGTACAGTCGATTGGCGACCGAGAACACGTTTCGCTGATTCGCCCCAAGCGAGACGCCGCTCTTGTACACGCCGACCGCCTGCCGGCTCGTGTAGAAGCTGACGAGCGACCCACTATATCGCAGGGTGTTGTTGCCCCACGTTTCCAGCAACCGCAGGAAGTCGTGCGCGCCGCCATCGGTGCCAAAATCGCGGAGCGTTCCGGAAACGCCCGGATACGGGAAGCGCAGGTTCTTGCCAGCAATCACCGCCATGCGATATCCCGTTGGTGTTGCGGGACGCCCGGTAAAGCCAGCGATCTGCGTGACGGTGTTCGGCGACATGAACGAGCGGATGTCGTTCCAGTTGTTCGACAACAGCGTGACCGCATCGGCGATGATCGCGCACGCCATGTTCGGCTCCGCGGTGGTGCTTGCCGAGGTGGCGTTGTAGTCACCTTGAACGTACACCGGGTTCTCAGAGGCAACCGTAAAGCCCGGCGACGGAACGTTGCCGAGACCGCCGTTGACGAGCTTGAGCGCGCGGCGGAAGAACACTGGGCGATTCGCGCGAGCAATGTTCTGGTTTCCAATCACCGAGAGATCCAAGGTCCTTTCTGGCCTCGACCCCGGCCCCCATTCGTCGATCCCGATAATGCCAGGTGGATAGTACGGGATCTCCCCGTATGTGTCCGCCGCACTGTTGCCATTGACATCTTCGCCGACGTCGGGCGTGTAGTTGCGGGCGCCGGTCGAACTCGCCGGATTCACGAAATCTTCGAACCCGTACTCTCCGGTTTCGTTATGGTTTGATCGCCGATCCGAGAAGTACACAATATAGCCGTTGTCAGTGAACGTCTGCGGACCAGTTCCACCGAGATAGGCCGAATTACCTTCCAGCCAACGCTTCAAGTTAAGTACGTCGAGCTCGATGTAGTGCATGATGCCGCCGACCGTAATCGTACCGCTCGTTGTCGGAATCGCGTCGCGGACATTCCCCTCCCGCGTGTCGTAGAGTGCATTGGGCCAAAAGTCAGTCGCCAGCGTCGTCACGGCACCGGCGACGGTTACGCCGCAGGGGCCGTTAACTGTTGGGATGTCTTTAATGCGTTGAACTCGGAGGATGGCGTTGGGGTGCGGCTCCGCACAAGCCGTGCTCAGATTGCGGCCGGCGATGCCGAAGTTCAGAATCTCTGGCGTGATGTCCTGCCAGGCGCCCGCTTGCGTACGCCGCTCGACTTTGATGTAGCCGTCGATCAGCGACCCGTTTGTCGTCGTCTTGTAGGGTGCGCCAGCGCCTGCGATCGCGAACGGCGTCCCGAGGGGTCCCGCGGGCGTGCCCACCAACTGAACCGGCTGCGTCCCGGTCACCGTCGGCAGCGAGGTGATGGCGTTGGGTGTGTCGGACAACAGAATGCGTATCGACGCCTGCGCGAAGAGGCGCTGGTTGAAGACCGGCGTATTGTTCGTATCTTCGTTTGAACCCTGCGCCGGGCGCCGGATCAACTCGATCGGCGTCGTGCCCTGCGCCACGAGCGGCAGATCCAGCCGCCGCGCGCCGGTCCGTCCGTTGCGGATGTTGCTCGAGTAGGTGCCGACGGACAATGCCGTCCACAGCGGCTCGTTCTGCACGGCAAAGTCGTTCGAGACGAGGCTCCCCTCGTTCATCGCCAGGGTTCGGAAGTTGCTTGGGGCATTCTTGACGACCCGGACCGTTCCCCGATAATCCGACGCGGCATCGAAGCCGTTCATGAGGTGCGTCCGGATGACCTCGTTGACGGCCGTGATCCGGTCCGGCAGCGTCAGCCTGTCGCTGTTGCTGCCACCTTGCGCCAAGTAGAGCGTTCCGTTGGTGTGGACGCGGCCACCGAACTCAAAGTCCCCTGTCGCGTGGAAGCCCAGGTCGGCATCCGAGAACAGGCCGAACTGGAAGACCGGCATCGCCACCGTCTGCAACGTCCGGCGCATGCGGACTTCCGCGCCGCCAGCCGTGCGCGCCGTGACGGTGATGTTGTAGGGCGTGATGATGCCGCGCAGACCCTGATACGGGCCCGCGGCGATGGTGGTGCCGGTCGCGGCCTCAGGCATGGGGTTCCCTTGCGCGTCAGGCGTAAAGTTAATCCGATAGCCGGATCCGCCGCCTGGTTCGATAAACGTGAAGTGCTGCAGTTCCGGCGGGTTCGCGGTCAGGTTGCTGATCTGCGCCGCCGTCGGCGAAAAGTCGGTTGCGAACAGCCCGGACAGGTCCGCCGTCAGTTGCTCGAGGCCCGCGTGCGCTGCGGCATACGCCTGCGTTTGATCGCGGTCGAGGCCGCTGGCACGCTGGTCGGCGATGATGGCGGTCGTAAATCCCACCATCAGGGCGGACACGAGCACCAACACCATCAACGTGACGATCATCGCGATGCCCTCCTCGCCTCGGCATCGCCCCGGTCCGCTCGAGCAGGGTCGCATTATGTGTCCTCAGTGATACTTATCGACGAACGCCAGACTACGAAGGCTGATCTGCGTGAGCAGCGTGTTGTGAAAGTGGCGTCCCAGAACGCGCGCCGGCTTCTCGGAGCGACCCGAGAGCAGCAGGTTGACCTTGCGGATCTGGTTCGGCGAGCACGCACGCGGCGCGCATGCGCCCGTGCCATTCATATCGGCTTCCGTCATGCGTACGTTCGCGGGGTTCGTCACGCCGTCGGCGATGTCGTACGTGATCTGCAGGTTTTCAATGTCGAAGGCGACGATCGTACCCAGCGTGTTGTCGAACACGTACGGATCGCCGTTGTTCATACGGCGCACGAGACGAGGCCGTCGCGGGTTCGTGACGGTGTCGAGATAGTAGGCAGTCATCCGAATCCGCGTCGCTTCGGTATAGACCCGCCCCGCCCCGTCGTGGTCTGGCGGCGCGTATGCCGCCATCGAATGCAGGGTTCCGTTGTAGCCGGCGCTCTGATTCATGTTCATCGAGTCGCCGTTCTCGAACTTGAGCTGCTGGCCGGTGATCTCGGTTACCTGCAGCAGCAGGCTGGCACTGCCCTTCGTCAGCATGATCAGGTCGCCGGGATGCAGGTCGTCAGGTCCACCATCGGTGATGTTCACCGCGGGATCGATTTCGATGAAGCGGCCGTTCGGCGCGAACCTCGTCAGCCGCACGCGCTCGAAAGCGCTATCTGCCGCAATCGTCCACACCATGTCCGTTGGCGGGCTGTTCTCCGACAATTGAGGCCCGAGGCCGGGGCCGGGAATGATCGCGCTGATCTGCTCGCACGTGGTATCCGGGTTTGGATCGTTCGGATCTGGTGGGCAGAACGTCGCGCCGTCGAGCTGGTAACTGGTTCCGGGCGGGCCTGGCAGTTGGATAGGCGCCGAGTTGCCGTGCACCATGCCGATCACGCGGCCCGCCGGCAATCCCTGCCCGACCTGCATCAGGTCGCGAACCATCAAATCCATCGCCGTCCGCAGGGCGTTGTTCAAATTCGTCATCTGAATCGCGGAGTCGTTTGCTTTGACCGCATCCGACATCGCCGCCATCGTCGCGCCGAGAATAACGGTGGTAATCGCCATCGAGACGAGGAGTTCGACGAGCGTGAAGCCTCGTTCGCGGTGACGGTCCATCGTGCCGGGGCTCAGGTCAGGCTGCATGGCGGCTTAGGAGATCGAGGAAATGAACGTCGTCAGCTCGTACAGACGCTCTGGTTGCATCTCGCCGTTTGGTCCGGCTACCAGATTGCCGAAGCGGATCCGCACTCGCAGTCTGCGCAAGTTTGCGTTCGAATTGCCGTTCGTGATGATCTCGGTGATTTCGATCTCGCGCCGGTAGTTCTGAAGCGGCGTCCGGAGGTCGTCGTCGTTGCCGAGCACGTTATCGGGGCCCGGAGTTCTGACCTCTTCAACGCCTTCATCGTCCGAGGTATTCACCAGGCCGTCGGGCCCTGGATTGCGAAGCAGTTGCATCCCCGAGATGAACACTCCCTCGGGTTGATTCGCACACGCCGCATGTCGCGCGGCGCCGACGTTGTAGATCTGGCACCAGCGGATGACGCGAGTGTCGCGGGCCGTGTGGACGCTCTCGACGGCTTCCCGCGCCTTTTCTCGCGCGATGAGGGCGGCACTGGAACTCGACAAATGTCTCAGGCCCAGAACGAAGACGCCTGCCAAGCTCAGAAGGCCTGCGGCAAGGATCGACATCGCGAACATCACTTCGAGGAGCGAGAAGCCGTCCTCTCTGGACTGGCGCCGCGACGCGATCGGATTTTTTAGTGTCGTTCCCATCACTCTTACTCCACCCACTGTCGACCGTCCCAGCGCCACACGCGCACGAGCGCCGTGGCGCCGAAAATCGATACCGCCCTGGGGCTGCTCGGATCGCCAGGTATCGCCAGAAAGATCGTGCCGTTGATGACGTCTCCCTGTTGATTCACCAACGTGCCCTCGCTCGTGAAATAGCGTTCGGGCGATGATCCGAAGTTGATCGCCCCTTGGTTGCCGAAGCCGTCCGGCGTATCTGGAAGCCCCTCGAGCCTGAACTGAAAGTTGTTTTCGAGCTCCACCGTGTTCAACACGGTCGTCCCGGTGACCTGGCCGTTCGTGCCGATGTCCTGACGCGCCGTCCTGATCGCCGTCAAGCCGATGAACTCGATCCCCACGTTTCGGCGCTGGCTGATCGCTGTTTGCCGTCCGATCCGAAGCGCGTCCACCGCTTGGGCAATCCCGGACTCCGCCTTCGCGTGCTGCATGAAGGCCGGCGAAACCATGATCGCGATGGCGGCCAGCGTTCCAAGAATGCCGATCACTACCGAGAGCTCCAGAAGGCTGAAGCCACGCTCGTCCCGGGCCACGCTACGACAGTTCTCTCCCATACGCTCGCGCCTGAACTTGCGCTGTTTTCCTTTGCGCTCGGGAAAAGCAAGGGATGTTCCACGAGGTCGTAGGTTATTGATTTTCAGTGGCTTGGGTGCCGTCCCCAACAGACTTGTCGCGACGCAGTGCGGTGGGAAGTTCAAAAACAGAACACTGACCTAACAAAATTGTCGATGAGCTAGAGCCGTGCCTGTAAACTGTTGAAAATATTAACGATACAGGCTCAAATACCAGTCGACGACTTGCGACCCGATGAGGGAGGCAGTCAGGGCAGCGAGCGACAGAAATGTGCCGTAAGGCAGCGCGTGCTTCATGCCGCCCCGGCGAGCGGCAATGACCAGGACGCCAATAATCGCGCCCAGAAACGACGATAGGACCAACGTGAGGATGACCAGCTTCCAGCCGAGGAACGCGCCAATCATCGCGAGCATCTTGACGTCCCCTCCGCCCATCCCCTCCTGGCCGGAGTATCGATAGTAGGCCTCGCCAATCAGCCACAAGATCCCTCCACCGGCGAGGACGCCAAGGAGCGCATTCAAGAGACCGGGCGGCAGCATTGCACTGAACGCCAGGCCGACGACGATGCCCGGCAGGGTGATCACGTTGGGCAGCAGATGATGCTCGAGATCGATGGCAAACAGCACGATCAAGATCGACGCGAACAGCAGCCTCGGCACCAGGATGATGTCCAGCCCCAACACGAAGTAATGCAGGACGAACACCGCCATCGTCACGACCTCGATGATCGGATAGCGGATCGAGATCGACTGACGGCATTTGCGACAGCGACCTCTCAGCATCGCGTAACTGACGACGGGAATGTTGTCGATCCAGCGAAGCATGTAGCCGCAGTTCGGGCAGCTCGATGGCGGTTGGACGATCGAGGCCTTTCGCGGCAGACGGTGAATGCAGACGTTCAGAAAGCTCCCCACCGCGAGGCCGAGAATCGCCAGTCCCACAAGGGGAAGTAACTCTACGTTCATTGTTTCGGCGCGTGCATGCGATCGGGCATCGGATGAAGCGACGAACGCTCGGAGACGGAGATGACACCGGTGGCGGGATCGATTTCGAACGGCGTGCCAACGGGATCCAACGGAATGCCTGGCAGCACACCACGCCTGACCAACGCGATCCACGAGTACTCGCTACCTGGTGGAACGGGAGCCTGGTTGATCCTGGCCTGCAGTTTGTCGATCAAATCCATGGCATCAATCTGCTGGAGACTACGCTCGGCATTTCGCCGCAGCCATTCCTCGTCGGATTGCAGGATCTGGTTCCACAACACGCGAGCCGCTGCACGATCGTTGCCGGCCGTCAAGATGCCCGCGGCGAGCGGCTGCAGCCAGTTGGGCGCGTTGGGCAGCGCCGCCGCGCGTTGAAACCATTCGGCAGCCGTCTTGAAGTCGCGCAGGTGCCAGTAGTACACGAAGGCAATGTCGTGCGGGTATTCCCATTTCGTCGGCTGCGCCGCCATGCCTTTCTGAAGCAGCGCAATCGCCTGATCCGGCCGGCCCGCTCCGCCGGGATATCGCTCGCTCAGGAAAATCGCGCCGAACCGATACGCGATCTTGAAGAAGGGGTCGAGGGTCGTCGTGTGATCGAGCAGCGGAAACAGCAGCTCGTACTTGCGCCGCTTCGTGTCCGTCCGGCGATCCCCACCGTAGTGCTGGATCGCACGGATCCAGTAAATGTCGGCGGCAAGCGCATCGAAGTCGAGGGTCAGCCGCTTCATCGCTCCGCCGGACCGAACGTACATGATCTGTTCGGTGTCGCGTTCCGCGCGCGGGTAGCGCCGATCACGTCCCGCTTGAAGGCCGACCGACATAGCGAAGCTCGCCACGATGACGACGCTGAGGCCGGTCGTTGTGGAGCGGCGCATTACTTGAAGTCCCGACGTGAAAAGATCAGGGTCGACGCGCTGAGCAGGATGGTGATGTACAGCAGGCCGTACGCAACTGTCATCACCAGATACCCGGCTGGGACTGGCAGACCGTGCACGACCTCCGTCTTGACGTCGAACGCGGACAGATCGGGCAACACGTGATAGAACGCGCGCGCGATCCAGGCAACGGTCGGCGAGTCGACGACCTTTTCGAAATTGCGCAGATCGTTATTGAAGTGACCGACGATGTAGAAACCAAATGTGAGAGCAGCCGAAAGGAGCGGCGTCGAGAACGTCGAAAAAAACAGCGCAAGCGCGGTGATCAGCATCAGCTCGACAAAGATGAGCAGGATGGATTTGAGCAGCGCCGGGTCGATGCCCGGCGCGTCCCAACCGGCGCGAAATTGCGCAGACTCCGTGAACGTCATGTAGGCGAGCACGACGTAAAGGGCCGCAACCATGACTGCGACGTTGACCGCCAGCGTCAGCACCAGCCCAAGGTACTTCCCGAGGATCAGCTGAGGCCGGCTAATCGGCTTCGAGAGGAGCGCGTAGATGCTCTTGCGCTCAACCTCTTTAGAGACGAGGCCGATACCGATGAAGATGGCGATGAACAGACCGAAGACGGCGGTCGCGGCAAGCCCGAGATCTTTGATGATCTTGACGTCCTGCCCTGCCGTCAGCTGACCGATCAGAAACGACGAGGCGATCAACAGCACCGCAAACAGGACGAGGTTGTACGGTACGCGGTCGCGCACGGACTCGCGGAACACGCTCCACGCAATGCAGCTAATCGCGCGCACGCGATACCTCCAACGAGGCGGGGCGAGCCGATCCGGCTTCTGCCACGCGCCGAACGAAGAAGTCCTCGAGCGTGTCACGGATCGGATTCAGCGAGACGACCTTGGCGCCCGTGGCGGTCAGATCCGACAGGATACGTTCCGGCGGACAGTCGAGCGATAGCTCGATCGCGTAGCGGCCCGGAGAGATCTCGGTCGTGCGTTTCGCTGACGGCCCCAGCCGGGTGAGCACCTCCGGTTTCAGGTCGGTCATCACCAGTTCCCAGCCACGCACTTCGAACGCGAGCATGTCGTTCAATCGGCCGCTGGCCGCCAGGCGCCCGCCGGCAACGACGGCGACGCGGCTACAAAGCGCCTCGGCGTCGGCAAGGATGTGCGAGCTGAAAAACACGGTCTTTCCCCGATCGCGCAGCTCGAGGATTAACGAGCGCACATCGCGCCGCCCGAGCGGATCGAGGCCCGACATGGGCTCGTCGAGAAACACGACGTCAGGGTCGTTGATGAGCGCCTGGGCGATGCCGACGCGCTGGACCATGCCCTTGGAGAACTTCCGGAGCTGCAGCTTGCGCTCGGCCCCGATGCCAACCTTGTCGAGCAGGCTGTCGACGCGCTTTTTACGCTCGGCGGGCGGCAGGCCGAATAGCTGCGCAAAATATCTGAGCAGCTCTTCGGCGGTCAGGTAGTCGTAGAAGTACGGGTTCTCAGGCAGGTAACCGATCCGCTGGCGCGTCGCGACATGTCCCACTGGCTGGCCGAGGATTTCGGCCTTGCCCGACGAAGGGAAGATCAGCTGCATCAGCAGCTTCAACGTTGTCGTCTTGCCTGCGCCGTTGGGACCGAGAAAGCCGAAGACTTCGCCGGCTTCGATCGAGATGGAGAGGCGATCGAGTGCGCGGTACGGCTTCTTCCGCCAGAAGCCGATCGCGTAATCCTTGGTCAGCTCCTCAGTGCGTATCGCGGGACCCATGTCCTCTGTTATTTGCTGGCCCGCTGGAGCTCGATGTCGATGAGCACCTCGAAGTACTGCGGTGGTAGCACCTGCGCCAACGTCCGGCCGTTGATGAAGAACGTCGGCGTCGAGCCGACCTTGAGCAGCTTGCCCATACCGGCGTCCGTGCGAAGCTCCTCGAGCGCGCGCGGGTATTGCGCATCGAAGTCAGTGATGCCACCGACCGTCCGCGCGGCGTCCTTCACCTGCTCCGGCGTCAGTGACGG
>Ga0075420_100001590_pt1 | contig 19316 bp, 9 predicted proteins | sample SoiMetdeltSBSDD4_FD_75296 | JGI IMG/M metagenome (GOLD analysis project Ga0075420, IMG submission 75296) | Bulk soil microbial communities from a Populus tree surrounding site in Tennessee, USA - Soil MetaG P. deltoides SBSDD4 | ecosystem: Environmental > Terrestrial > Soil > Tree plantation... | reverse complement strand
CGGCCGTCCCTGTTCGTCGTGTAGGGCGTCGTCGGCAGGTTGCCACCGTAGATCGACGAGCACCCGGTCGCATTCGCGATGAGCAGACGGTCGCCGAACAACTGCGTCAGCATCTTGAGGTACGGCGTCTCGCCGCAGCCAGCGCACGCCCCTGAGTATTCGAACAACGGCTCCAGGAACTGTGAGCTCTTGTGATCGATCCGCGTGATCTCCGTGCGATTGACCTCGGGGAGATTGAGGAAGAAATCGTAGTTAGTGCGCTCGCTCTCGCGCAGCGGCGCCTGCGGGTGCATGTCGATCGCCTTGTGCTTCGGGTTGGTGCGGTCTTTAGCCGGACAGACGTTCACGCACAGATTGCACCCTGTGCAGTCCTCGGGCGCGACCTGGATCGTGTAGCGCTTGCCCTTGTGCTCGTTGCCCTTATACAGCGTCGATTTGAACGTGGACGGTGCGGCCGACAGCGTACTCTCGTCGTACACCTTGGCGCGGATCGCGGCGTGCGGGCAGACAAGCGCGCACTGGTTACACTGAATGCAGATCTTCGAGTCCCACACCGGGATCTCACGGGCGATGTTCCGCTTTTCCCACCTGGCGGTCGCGACCGGCCATGTGCCATCGACAGGAAACGCGCTGACCGGCAGCAAGTCGCCTTTTCCGGCCAACATTACTGCCGTGACTTTCTGCACGAAGTCTGGCGCCTTCTCCGACACCAGCGGCGGACGGCTGTAGCGTGCGCTCACCGCGACCGGCACGGTGATCTCGTGCATGTGGGCGAGAGCCTGGTCGACGACCTCGCAATTCCGACGCACGACCTCAGGACCGCGCTTGCCGTAAGTCTTCTCAATAGATTTCTTGATCTGGGCAATGGCCTGATCGCGGGGCAGCAGGCCGGCGATCGCGAAAAAACACGTCTGCATGATCGTGTTGATGCGCGTCCCCATGCCTGCTCGCTTCGCGAGCTCGTACGCGTCGATGGCAAAGAAGCGGATCTGTTTCTCGATGATCTGTTCCTGCAGCTCGCGTGGCAGGTGGTCCCACACGGCTCCGGAGTCGAATGGCGCGTTCACTAGAAACGCCGCGCCCGGAGCCGCATATTCGAGCAGGTCGATTTTGTCGACGAACTCGAACTGATGGCACGCCACGAAGCTCGCGCGATCGACGAGGTAGGCCGAGCGGATCGGCTTCGCACTCGTCCGCAGGTGCGAGACCGTGATCGCCCCCGACTTCTTCGAGTCGTAGACGAAGTATCCCTGAGCGTAGAGATCCGTTTCCTGCCCGACGATCTTGATCGAGTTCTTGTTGGCGCCCACCGTGCCGTCGGCACCAAGCCCATAGAACACTGACGCCGATACATCGGCAGACTCGGTCCGGAACGACGGATCCCATGTAAGCGATGTGTGCGTCACGTCGTCGACGATTCCGACGGTGAAGTGGCGCTTCGGAGCGCCCTTGGCCATCTCGTCGAAGACGGCCTTGACCATCGCAGGGGTGAACTCCTTCGACGACAAGCCGTACCGGCCGGCGATCACACGCGGCGGAGTCGCCAGCGGCATGCGGCCTTCGGCCTGCGCTTCGACGAGCGCGGCCGTGACATCCATGTAAAGCGGGTCGCCGATAGCGCCTGGTTCCTTGGTGCGATCGAGCACGGCCAGGTTGCGGACCGACACGGGCAGCGCGGCGAGGAACGCGGCGCTCACAAAGGGCCGGTACAGTCGCACTTTCAGGACACCGACCTTCTCGCCTTTCGCCGTCATGTGCTCCACCGTCTCGTGGACGGTGTCCGCACCCGATCCCATGATCACGATCACGCGTTCGGCCCCGGGGTCGCCGACGTACTCGAACAGGCCGTAGCGACGGCCCGTGAGCTCGGCCAACCGCTGCATCGTGCGCTCCACGGCGGCCGGGCACTCGTCGTAGAACCGATTGGCCGCTTCCCGCGCCTGGAAGAAGACGTCTGGATTCTGCGCCGTGCCCCGAATCACAGGGCGATCGGGCGTCAGCCCACGACGTCGATGCGCGTGGACCAACGGCTCCGCGATCAGCACACGCAGGTCCTCGTCGGTGAGCTCTTCCATCTTCGCGACTTCGTGCGACGTCCTGAAGCCATCGAAGAAGTGCAGGAACGGAATGCGCGACTCGAGCGTCGCCGCATGCGCGACGGCAGCCATGTCCTGCGCCTCCTGCACCGAGTTCGAGCACAGAAGCGCGAACCCGGTCTGGCGGCAGGCCATCACATCGGAGTGATCACCAAAGATCGACAACGCATGCGTGGCAAGCGCCCGTGCCGCCACGTGCATGGTGAAGGGCGTGAGCTCGCCCGCGATCTTGTACATGTTGGGGATCATCAAGAGCAGTCCTTGCGAGGCTGTGAACGTCGTCGCAAGCGAGCCGGCCTGCAGCGCGCCATGAACGGCGCCGGCGGCGCCGGCTTCTGACTGCATTTCGGCCAGCTCGGGCACGGCTCCCCACAGGTTCGGGATCCGACGACTCGACCACTCATCGCAGAGTTCAGCCATCGGGCTGCTCGGCGTGATTGGGTAGATGGCGATCGTCTCGCTCGCCCGGTAAGCGACCGACGCGGCCGCCTCGTTTCCATCGACGGTTATACGGCGTCTGGTCACCATGTCAGTCCGCGGGAATGATCTAGTCTGTGGCTTCTAATTGCTTATGGCAGAACTCGCATTCGGCGCTGATGGTGGAACCGTCACCTGCCGTGTGCGAATCATCGTGGCAGCGGAAACAGCCAGTGGCCGTCGTGTGCCCCTTCAAGTCGGGGTAGGAGCCAAACGAAACCATCATTGTGGGAAACACGTTGCGACGGTACACGTCCTGTACCGCCGTGATGCTCCGGGCCACAGTCTGCTGATCCGCGGAACTGCCTTGCGACGCGTAGAAGTCGCGCAGCCCGCTTTCGATGGCACGCATCGCGTCGTTCTCGCTCGGATACGACGCCTTGACGAGTCGCACGCCTTCGCGGCGGACGAATGGCAGATCGCGACTCACTGCCTTCGCGGCGATCGCCTCATCGATCCCCTGTTCGGGGCTCGCAGCGAATGGATGGCCGATTCGATTGTGACAGTCGCGGCAATCCATCGTGTGCCGGGTGCCGCCGCCGATCGTCTGATCGGTCGTGTCGGGAAGGCGGAACTCCTTCGTCTGGCCAGTCGCATACGTCGCTTTCACATACGGAATCGTCTCCCTCGCCGCGTCGGTCGCGACGTACTCGACTCGAACAGCGGGATCGGCGTGCCAGTGAATCGATCGTGGCGAGGCGGACGCCGCACCCATGTGCATCTGAAGCATCGTGGCCGTTTCTGAATTCTTCTCGTCATCTCCGTACGCGCGAATCACGCGGACGCGATCGGCAGACGGGACGTGCCCAGGCCGATGGCAGTTGGCGCAGGTTTGATCGACTGGCGGCAGGTTCTCAGCCGGCGGAACCGGCTTCGGAACCGAGTTCGTCATTACGTGCAGGAGCTGGCGGACCCCAGCCATCTTGGCGTGCACGAATCCGCTGGCGCCTTCCCCGACATGGCAATGCACGCACGCGACGTTGGCGTGCGGCGCCCCTTGCCAGGACATGAACTGCGGCTGCATCGGCGTGTGACACACTTGGCCGCAGAACGTGGGCGACTCCATCCAATGCAGGCTGCCGTATCCGGCCAGCAGCACGATGACGATGTTGACGGCCGTGAGCGCGGTAATGGCGAGTGCCGTGCGCCGAACGCTGGCCTGGCGGAAGTCCAGGATCGGCCAGTCCGAGGCGGCGTTCGGATTACGTTCAAGCTTGCGAGCCTGCAGCCACATCCCGGCCGGGATGAGCAGCAGTCCGATGACGAAGAGCGCGGGAAGGGCGATGAAGACGACGAGACCTGCGTAGGGGTTTTCGAAGAGCCCCGCCAGCGCCGCAATGGCGAGCGCGACGAAGGCCACTGCCGATGCTGTCGTGATCAGCGCGCCAAAGATGGCGAGGGGATGGCGCGCAAGCGCTTCGCGTCGTGTCACCGGCGTCCTTTATTTCAGGGTCTGCATGTAAGCGACTAGCGCATCGATGTCGGCGGCGGGCAGCTTGGCATACCGGTCGGGCATCGGCGGCTTGCCCGTTGCCTTGGTCTTCGTGGCCATCGCCTTGGGCATCGTAATCCAGGATCGAATCTCATCGGCACTGAGTTTCTTGCCGACGCCGTCGAGTGTGTTCGCTTTGTACCCCTTGCCTGCGATGTTGTGACACCCCTGGCACTTCTGGGCTGCGTAGACCTGCTCTCCCCGCTTGGCGTCCTGCCCTGCCGCAGCCAGCGACGGCGCCAGCACGACGCCAAGCGCGACGGCCGCTGCTGGAAGAATCCTTGTCGTCATAAACCTGATCCGCATGGAGCCTCCAAAGTCAGAAACGGAGCTGTACTAACTACCAGTAATACCTGGCGCCCAAAACGAACGAGTGTGCGGTGTACGGGCGATAGACGTACCCGAGGACGAGCGAACTCGGCTGGGCGATGCCGTTGACCACCGTCGGGTCGAAGGCAAAGTCATAGACGCGAAACGGTTCGTACAGATATGAGAGCGTCGCAACCCACTGATTGGTCAGCTTGTGCCGCACGTCGAGATGAAGCTGCTGCAGCTTGTTGTAGACGTTCGGAAGCTGGTTCGGCGGCGTGATCGGGCTTCCCGGCTGAATCGCGTAGAAGTAACTGCCCTCCGCGTAGCTGTAGTCGTACGACACCCTGGCCTCGGTGTTCTGACGGAACCGTGGAGGAGCGGCGTAGATGGAGAAGTAGTTCACGCGCTCCCTCGAATCCACCGTCCAGTCCCGGAGTGGATCGTTTTCCTGGCCCGGGCTTGCGTTGCGCGATTGCTGAAACCCTGAATAGCGCTCGTAGGTATACGAGGCGCCCGCTCGCCAGCCGTCGGGCCGCTGCAGATCGCCCGAGATCGTGAACGTACGGAACGTCGACTCCTGCAAGCCGAAGTAGCTGTCGTCGTAATCGTCCTGGCCGGCGCCAAGCGACGCGCTGAACATCCAGAGCTCGTTGGGAAGGATATCGATCTGTCCGGTGAACCGGTTCCGGCTGCGATTGGCCACGTCGTAGTGCCGCATCGCCGGCTGCTCGCCGGTCTGGGCGAGCAACGCTTCGTTCAGCCCCGATCCGTCGCGCCCCGAGAGTTCGTACTCGGCGCGGAACGTGACCCACTGAGTACCAATCGCGTCGGCGGTCACACGAAAGACGTCTTCCCCGGTGCTCTCGAAGATGCGGAACTCGTGCCCGCTGTTGTTGTGGCCATAGCCGACGGTCACGGCCACGGGCTGAAATCCGGTCCAAGTGGCGTCGGCGTCGAAGTTCGTCCGGTCGTGCGCGTAAGGCCGCGGGCCGCCGGTGGACGAGGTCGTCACCGACGTGTCGTAGTTGATGAACTGCGGAATGGGGGTGGCAGGAACCTGGTTGTCGTAGCCGTAGTGCCGCACGCGCGCACTGAATCGCCAGTCATCCACGGGCCGCGACACGAGATTCAGATTGGTCGAGAAGATGCTCGCCTCAGCTTCGGCCGTGCTCCGCGGCAGCGCCAGTTGCGGCAGCGCCGCGTTGATGGTGAACGGCTGGAGCGGCTCGTTATTGCTCCATGAGCCGAACGAGATGAAACCAGTGAGCTGCGTGCGATGCGCGAACTTCGAGTAGCCCGCAGCGCTCACGGTCTGCGCCGAGTTGGACGGCCACAGCGCCATGCGGCCACGCCCCGGATTGTCCAGCCTATCGGTCAGGTCGAGCGGACTGTCCCACTCGAGCGTGTCATCCAGGTTGTTGAACCACGAGCCGGTGTACGCCACGCGCAGCATCTGCCGGTTGTTCGTCCACTCCGCGCCGAGATTGAAGTCGTTGGTGCGCGAGTCGTACGGCAGCGCCACCTCGACGTCGTTGCTGAACCCGAAGCTGGCGCCCCAGGGCAGCTCGCCCACGTGCCGCTGAGTGGTGAAGTTGGCTGTCAGATCGAGCGTCGGCCTCGGCGTCGCCACCAGGCTCACCGTGCCAATGTCGCGCCGCTCGCGCAGGTCGAACTGCGTGGCGAGCGGCACATAGGCCGACAGATTCGCTTGTCCGTTCTGGATTCGCAGCTGCGTCGCATCGTCGAGCAGGAGCGGACTCGGTGACGGTGTGTACGGCGTCTGTGTATCGACACTATAGAACTGCGGGATCTGGTCGAACATCCCGGAGATCACGAAGTGCCCGGTTCGCTGGTACTCGGCGGCGTAACGCCCATCCCGCCATCCAACGTTGTCTGCCCCTGCCCGGAACAGCCAGGCGCCGCCCGGGTCATCCCGAGCGTAGCGGGCGTCGGTGAACAGCACGCCGTCCCTCAGGTCCTGGTAGCGCTGGAATCGAGCAGGATCGCCATCAATGCTGCTGAACCTGCCGCCGATTTGCAGCTGGTTCGCCCGCGGTTCAAACAGGCTGCGGGTGTCCAGATCGGTCGCGGGTGGTGCTGCCTGCGCCGGCGCCTGAGCCGGCGGGGGCGCCTGCGATACCGACGCATGCGCAGCGACAGCGGTAGCTGCCTGCGCCACGCTTTGCGCCCATGCGGCTGCTGGCATCACGACCACGCCGCAAACCACGAGATGTAACAGCCCGAGACGACGCACGTGTACCTCCGAGCTATCGCATGTAGAACTGCCCGGACGGGTGATTCGAGCCATGAACGTTCGAGTGGCAGTTCACGCAGGACCGCCCGAACATCCGGTTGCTCTTGTTCACCGTAATTTCGTCCTTGTCATAGATCGACGACGGATGGCGCGTGAAGACGTGACAGCGCTGACACAGCATCGGCATCCGGACGACCAGCATGCGATCGTTCGACGAGCCGTGCGGGTCATGGCACGTCGCACAGTTCTCGCGAACCGGCGCGTGATCCCACAGCATCGGCCCGCGCATCTCTGCGTGACAGCTGGTGCAGGACTCCACGACGGAGCTGCCGACTTTGAGCGCTTTGACGTTGTTGATGGACCCGTGCGGGTTGTGGCAGGACGTGCAGGTCATCTTGCCTTCTCGCACGGGCATGTGCGCAACGGCACGCTCGGTCTTCGTCACCTGCACGCGATGGCAGGTCGCGCACAGCTCCGTCTGGGTCCCCTTGACGAGCTGATGCGTGGTGGACTTCGGGCTGTGAACGCTGTGGCACGTGGTGCAGGAGAGGTTGCGCCGCTCATGCCCGCTCCCCTCCCAGCCCGCGTGTTCGCCGCGGTTGTGGCAACTCAGACAAGTCTCGTTGATCTCGGCAGGCTTGATCTGACCGAACTTGCGAATGTTTCCCTTATTGTCGTCGTCGACGTGCGCCTGGCCGGGCCCGTGACAACTCTCGCAGCCGTGGGTGGCCGCTGGAGTTCGTGGGTTCATCGCCATCGCGTGGGGAGTGCCCTTAAGAGACTCCCCCTGGGTGTGACACGCCTCGCAGGTGTCGCTCCCGACGTAGCCCGCCTGCGGACCCGGCTGCGCGGGCTTCTGCGTCGCCGGCGCCGCCTGCGCGGCCTGCACAGCGTATGGTGAGTCGCCGACGGTCGTACGAACGGTGATTGCGAACGCGAAAAGGCAGGTTGCGGCGAGAAGATAGAAGCGGTGATTCACGAGCGCCTCTCAGAGAGCCGGTAACTGACCTGACGGAGCGCGGATAGCACACTCTGTGCCCGAAGGTGCCGCGCCGCCCCCCTCTCGAAAACCGGCGCAATTGCCACTCCCTGAGCACCCTGGCGCTCCAGCGTGCTGGAGGAACTCCCAAATGTCGGAGGTGCGAAAGGCTGGTCGTGATCGGCCATCCAGATCAAGAGGAGATAATTCGCGGCCCGCGAAAAATTCCCCGTGGAACGAGTCGTGCTGCAAGGGGTACAGAATTGGTCTGCCTATGAGGCCTCCAACCGGGAAGCCCCCGCGCGTCGTTTCACAGGGTCCGTCTGCCACCGAGAGCGTTCGTAGCGGACTTGGTGTGGATGCGATCACTGAAGGATTGATCGAGAACCTGCACTGTCTCCAGGCAAAGCTGCCCAAGCATGCGTCACGCAACGACTGGTACATGGCGCTGGCCTATACCGTCCGCGACCGGATGCTTCATCGCTACATCTCCACGCTGGAGGTGATTGCGGACGCCAACATTCCAATCAAGGTCGTCGCCTATCTGTCAGCGGAATTTCTGACGGGGCCACATCTCGGGAACAGCCTGATCAACCTGGGAATCTGGAGGCAGGCCGAAGAGGCGCTGGCCAGGGTAGGCCAGGATCTGCTCACCCTGCTCGAGCAGGAGGAAGAGCCCGGGCTGGGCAATGGTGGCCTCGGCCGCCTCGCCGCCTGTTACATGGACTCACTGGCCACGCTCAATGTTCCCGCGATTGGATACGGGCTCCGCTACGAGTTCGGCATCTTCGATCAGGAGATCCGCGACGGTTGGCAGGTCGAACTGACGGACAAGTGGCTGCGATTCGGCAATCCGTGGGAGATCGTGCAGTCGGAGATCGCCTTCCACGTGAACCTCGGTGGGCGAACGGAACACTTCCGCGATGAGCTGGGTCAGCATCGCGTCCGGTGGGTGCCGGACCGAGTGGTCAAGGGTGTTGCCTACGACACGCCCGTACCGGGCTACGGTGTCCACACGACAAACCTGCTGCGCCTGTGGAAAGCGGAAGCCACCGAATCGTTCGATTTCTTCGCGTTCAACGTCGGGGATTACTACGGCGCCGTCAACGAGAAGATGAAGTCGGAAACGATCTCCAAGGTACTCTACCCGAACGACGAGCCCGAAGCGGGAAAGCAACTGCGACTGGCGCAGCAGTACTTCTTCGTCTCGTGCTCACTGCAGGACATGATCCGGCTCACGCTGGTGCAGGAAAAAACGCTGTCTGAGCTCCACGTGTACTGGGCGGCTCAATTGAACGATACACACCCTTCGATTGCAGTCGCGGAGCTGATGCGGCTGTTCGTGGACGAGCACCTGATGGAGTGGGATCAGGCGTGGGAGATCACTCAGCGGACTTGCGGCTACACGAACCACACGCTGCTGGCCGAAGCGCTCGAGAAGTGGTCGCTGCCGCTCTTCGCCAGGCTCCTGCCCAGGCACCTCGAGATCATTTACGAGATCAATCGCCGCTTCCTGGACGATGTGCGCGCACGTCATGCAGGCGACGATCAGCTCATTCAGCGGCTGTCATTGATCGACGAGACGGGCGACAAATACGTGCGGATGGCGAATCTTGCCTGTGTCGGCAGCCATGCGATCAACGGGGTCGCCGCCCTGCACAGCGAACTGCTGAAACAGACGGTGCTGCGTGATTTCTACCGGGTGATGCCCGAGAAATTCTTCAACGTCACCAACGGCGTGACCCCGCGCCGCTGGATGGTGTTGAGCAATCCCAAGATGAGCGCCCTCATCACGAGGCGCATCGGCGATCGCTGGATCTCCAACCTGGAGGAGGACCTGCAACGACTCGAATCGCTGGCGACAGACGAGGCGTTCCAGGCCGAGTGGCAGGCGGTGAAGAGCGACAACAAGTTTACGTTGACCGCTTTCGTCAAAGCACACACCGGCATCCTGGTGGACCCGCGATCGCTGTTCGACATCCAGGTCAAGCGTCTGCACGAGTACAAGCGACAGCACCTGAATGTGCTGTACGTCATCACACTGTACAACCGCATCAGGCGTGCCCAGATTTCGAGCGTGCCGCGAACAGTCATGTTTGGCGGCAAGGCCGCCCCCGGGTACCGCATGGCCAAGCTGATCATCAAGTTGATCAACTCAGTGGCGTCTGTCGTCAACCAGGATCCGAAAGCCCGCGACCTGCTCAAGGTGGTGTTCATCCCGGACTTCAACGTCAAGAACAGCCAGCATGTCTATCCCGCCGCCGACTTGTCCGAGCAGATCTCGACGGCCGGCAAGGAAGCGTCCGGCACCGGCAACATGAAATTCGCCATGAACGGAGCGCTGACAATCGGCACGCTGGATGGCGCCAACGTGGAAATTCGCGAGGCGGTGGGCGCGGAGAACTTCTTCCTGTTTGGCTTGACCACCGACCAGGTCGTTCAGCTCAAGAGAGACGGCTACGACCCGCGCCGCTACTACGAGTCGAACCAGGAACTGCGCGAAGCCATCGACCTCATCGACGCCGGCTTCTTCACCAACGGCGACCGTACCGTTTTCCGGCCGCTCGTCGAGTCCCTCCTGACGCGCGACGACTACATGCTGCTGGCCGACTATCAGGCGTACGTCGACTGCCAGGAACGTGTCAGTGACGCCTATCGCGATCGAACCAACTGGACGCGTATGTCGATTCTCAATACTGCGCGAGTTGGGAGATTCTCGTCGGACCGCTCGATTCGAGATTACTGCCGCGACATCTGGGACGTCAGGCCGATGGCGACGCCCGACCAACGCGCATGAGCGCCGGGGCTGCGTCGATCGCCAGCACGCGTGCCGTCGAACGAGGTACCAGCGCGCCGCTCGGTGCATCCGTCCATCCAGGCGGCGTGAACTTCAGTGTGTTCTCGAAAAGCGCCTCCCTGATCGAGCTGCTGCTGTTCGATGACCGCAACGCCGTGGCGCCGTCACGGGTCATCCCCTTCGATGCGGCGGGGCACCGCTCCTATCACTACTGGCACGCCTTTGTTCCCGATATCAGGCCTGGTCAGATCTACGGCTATCGGGCCGACGGGCCGTTTGCGCCCGAGCGCGGGCTTCGATTCGATCGTGAAAAGCTGCTGCTCGACCCGTATGGGCTCGCCGTCGCTGTGCCTGATGAATACAACCGAACAGCCGCGGCACGACCGGGCCCGAATCACGGCGCGGCGATGAAAAGTGTCGTCGCCGATCCAGGCGCGTATGACTGGGAAGGCGACGTGCCCCTCAGGCGCCCCTTCGCCGAGACCGTCATCTACGAACTGCACGTTCGCGGATTCACCCGGCATCCGAGCTCGGGCGTCTCGCCCGGGTCACATGGGACCTATGCCGGGCTGATCGAGAAGATTCCCTACCTCACTGATCTCGGCGTGACGGCAGTGGAGCTGCTGCCGATTTTTCAGTTCGATCCGCAGGCGGCACCACCAGGACGGGTCAATTACTGGGGTTACCAGCCTGTTTCATTCTTCGCGCCCCACTACGCTTACAGTTCGCGACCCGATCCGCTCGGCGTCCTGGACGAATGCCGCGACATGGTCAAGGCTCTGCATCGCGCAGGCATCGAAGTCATCCTCGATGTCGTGTTCAATCACACCGCCGAGGGCGGACACGACGGGCCGACGTTCTGCTATCGCGGGCTTGGCAACGACTTCTACTACATCCTGGAGGATGACAAGTCGCGCTACGCCGACTACACGGGTTGTGGCAACACGTTGAACGCCAATCAGCCCATCGTGCGCAGGATGATCCAGGACAGCCTCCGGTACTGGGTGACCGAGATGCATGTCGACGGGTTCCGCTTCGACCTCGCCTCGGTCATGTCGCGCGACGAGGCCGGCCGTTCGCTCCAGAACCCGCCGGTGCTGTGGGACATCGAATCGGATCCGCTGCTGGCCGGCACGAAGCTGATCGCCGAAGCGTGGGATGCGGCTGGTCTGTATCAGGTCGGCAGCTTCGTCGGTGACACGTGGCAGGAGTGGAACGGTCGATTCCGCGACGACGTTCGACGATTTCTCAAAGGTGACCACGGGTCGGTCTCGGGAATTGCCGCGCGCCTGCTCGGGAGTCCTGACCTCTACGGTCACGAACAACGGGAAGCCGAGCAAAGCATCAACTTCGTAACGTGTCATGACGGGTTCACGCTCAACGACCTGGTGTCATACAACCATAAACACAACGAGGCCAACGGCGAGGACAACCGCGATGGAGCGGACGACAACCTGAGTTGGAATTGCGGAGTGGAAGGGCCGAGCCACGATCGCGCCATCGAGACGCTGCGGAATCGTCAGGTCAAGAATTTCTTCGCGCTCGAGCTGCTCGCTGCAGGCACTCCGATGCTGCTCATGGGCGACGAAATGCGGCGGACTCAGCGCGGTAACAATAACGCGTACTGTCAGGACAACGACATCAGCTGGTTGGACTGGTCTCTGCTGACGCCGCACGGCGATGTCCACCGGTTCGTCAAAGAGCTCACGGCATTTCGTCAGCGTCGCGATGTTGTCGCCGAAGAAACAACGTTGACGCTCAGTCAAATTCTCAGTCGAGCGCGAATCGACTGGCACGGTGTCGCGCTCAACCGCCCGGACTGGAGCGAGCACTCGCGCTCGCTGGCCTTCACGTTGCACAGCGTGCGAGGGCGCTTCCTGCTGCACGGCATGTTGAACGCCTACTGGGAGCCGTTGACCTTCGACCTCCCGCCGGCGCCCGCGGGCGGCGGCCCGTGGCGCCGCTGCATTGATACGGCGCTGGCTTCGCCTGACGACATAAGCCGCTGGGACGTCGCGCCGACGGTCACGACCACGACCTATGAAGTACATCCGCGTTCGATAGTCCTTCTCGCGCTACCGCTTGCCGCGAAGGGTTGAGAGGAAGTCATGAACACTCAAGTTGCACCCCTGGAAGTCGAATCACGTCCGCTGACCGATCAGCAACTGACCTTGATGGACGCCTATTGGCGGGCGTGCAATTACCTCGCGGTCGGAATGATCTACCTGCAGGACAACCCGCTGCTTCGCGAACCGCTCACCAAGGAGCACGTGAAGCATCGACTGCTCGGCCACTGGGGCGCCAGCCCGGCCTTGTCGTTCGTGTGGGTGCACCTGAACCGACTGATAATCCGCGACGACCTCGACATGATTTTCGTCGCCGGTCCGGGCCATGGCGCGCCCGGCGTACTCGGACCCGCCTATCTCGAGGGCACCTACTCGGAGATCTATCCAGACAAGAGCCAGAACGCCGAGGGAATGCAGAAGTTTTTCAAGCAGTTCTCCTTCCCCGGTCACATCGGCAGCCACGTCACCCCGGAAACACCAGGCTCGATTCATGAGGGCGGTGAACTCGGCTACAGCCTCTCACATGCCTTTGGCATGGTGTTCGATAACCCGGATCTCATCTCCGTTTGCGTCGTCGGTGACGGCGAGGCCGAGACCGGACCACTCGCAACCGCGTGGCACTCCAACAAATTCCTCAACCCAATTCGCGACGGCGCGGTACTGCCGATCCTGAATCTCAATGGATACAAGATCGCGAATCCGACAATCCTGGCCCGCGTGAGCCACGAGGAACTGGAGTCCTTGTTCAGGGGCTATGGGTACACCCCCTATTTCGTAGAGGGCAGCGATCCGGCGGTGATGCACCAGCAGATGGCCGCGACGTTGGATGAGGCGATCGGCCAGATTCGTGCCGCGCAGAAGGCTGCGCGCGACTCGAACAATCCGAGTCGTCCGCGCTGGCCGATGATCGTGCTGCGCTCGCCAAAAGGCTGGACCGGCCCGAAGGAGATTAAAGGACACAAGGTCGAAGGCTCATGGCGCTCGCATCAGGTGCCCTTCAGCGATGTGCGAAACGATGCGGCCAGCCTGAAGCTGCTCGAAGACTGGATGCGTAGCTACAAGCCCGAGGAGCTGTTCGATGCCGACGGCACGCTCGTGCCACACCTGAAGGCTCTGGCTCCCCGCGGGAACCGGCGCATGAGCGCCAACCCGCACGCCAATGGCGGGTTGCTTCGCCAACAGCTCAGGCTCCCGGATTTCCGGCAGTACGCCGTCAAGGTGTCTTCACGCGGCACGTCGGCTCATGAAAACACCAAGCCGCTCGGCGAGTTCCTGCGCGATGTGCTGGCCAACAACCCAACCAATTTCCGTGTCTTCGGCCCGGACGAAACCGCATCCAATCGACTGCAGGCCGTGTACGGCGCGACCAAGAAGACGTGGATGGCTGATCTCGTTCCCGAGGATGCCGACGGCGGCGAGTTGTCCCGTGACGGTCGCGTGATGGAGATGCTGTCGGAGCACACGCTCGTCGGCTGGCTCGAGGGATATCTCCTCACCGGGCGTCACGGCTTCTTCCACACCTATGAGGCGTTCGCGCACGTCATCGATTCGATGTTCAACCAGCACGCGAAATGGCTGGATATCTGCAAGAACCACGTGTCGTGGCGCGCGCCGGTCGCGTCGCAGAACATCCTGCTCTCGTCAACAGTCTGGCGCCAGGATCACAACGGGTTCTCCCACCAGGACCCGGGCTTCATCGACGTGGTGACCAACAAGGGCCCCTCCGTCGTGCGCGTCTACCTGCCACCTGACGCGAACACGCTGCTGTCGGTCGCCGATCACTGCCTTCGCAGCCAGGACTACATCAACGTTATCGTCGCGGACAAGCAGAAGCATCTTCAGTTCACGACGATCGATGAGGCAATCGTGCATTGCGCCAAGGGCGTCGGCATCTGGACGCGTGCCAGCACCGATGCCGGCGAGGAGCCTGACGGCGTGCTGGCCAGCTGCGGCGACGTCGCAACGATGGAGGCGTTGGCGGCGGCGGCGATCCTGCGAGAGCGCGTGCCGGACCTGAAGCTGCGATTCGTCAATGTCGTCGATCTGTTCAGGCTGCGGCCGGCATCCGAGCATCCGCATGGGTCAACGGAGCGGGAATTCGAAGGCCTGTTCACGTCTGACAAGCCGATCATCTTCAACTTCCACGGTTACCCGTGGCTCATTCACCGGCTCGCCTACCGCTTCAAAGGGCACGAGAACCTGCACGTGCACGGCTACAGGGAGAAGGGCAACATCAACACGCCGCTGGAACTGGCGATGCTGAACGAGACATCGCGCTTCCACCTGGTCATCGATGTCATCGATCGCGTGCCGAGGCTGCGCGCCAAGGCGGCTCACCTGAAGGAGGAGATGAAGAACGCCATCATCGACAACCTGCGCTACGCGCACGAGCACGGCACCGATCGGCCGGAGATCGCCAACTGGACGTGGCCTTATTAGCAGGATGCCAAAGAGCGTGTCAACGCCCAACCTTCAACTCCCAACTCCCAAGCAGTGCGATTGCTTGGGAATTGGAAATTGGAAGTTGGGAGTTTGACAAGCGGCGTCTCTAGATTCGTTCTTCGACCACTCGCGGTGTGGCGGCACCAAGGGGTGCTCTCGGGACGGTGAGCATCAGTGCTGCCGCGCCCGAAGTGATGAGGCTCAACTCGACGAGCGCCACGGTGTATGAACCGGTCGCGTCGAAGGCACGTCCCAGGAGGATCGGACCGGCCACGCCAGCCAGCCCCCACGCCGTCCAGTTGAAGCCGTAGAGAGTGGAGAGCGAACGAAGCCCGAAGTGACGTGACAGCAGGTAGGGCGTAACGTCTGATTCACCGCCCGATCCAAATCCCAGGCATACGGCGGCAAGGACACCCATGGCGAACGACTGGGTCATCGCCAACGCGAATGTGCCTGCAGCGGCGATCAGCAGGAGCACGACCGAGACACGCGCCGCCTCGAAGCGATCCAGCAGCCAGCCGGTGACCACACGGCCAATGAGGCCCGCGGCCGCCATGGCCGACACGGAAGTGGCCGCCTGACTCGCCGGGACTCCCCGATCGGCCAGCAGCGCCACCAGGTGTACGAGCGCCCCGTTTGTTGCGACCGTACCGCCGAAGACCACGACCACCAAGGTCCAGAACACGCGCGAACGGAAGGCGGCAGCAACCGGCACCTCCGGTGGCTGGATATCGCCCGCCACGTTCGGCGATTGGCGCTCGCGGATGAAGCGCACGGCGCTCGGCAGCGCGATCGCGAGCGTCGCACATCCAAGCACCAGCCATGCGAGGCGCCATCCCCACAAGTCGATTAACCCCTGTGCGACCGGTGGAAGCACGATCCCCGATAGCGAAGCACCCGCCAGCATCACGCCTAACGCCCGCCCGCGGCTTCGATCGAACCACCCGAAGATCGCGCGTGAGTAGGCGATTGGCGACGCCCCCATCATCACCAGCCCGAGCACACCAAAGACAATGCGCAAGTGTCCCAACGCGGGTGTCAGCGCAGCAAGCGACGCCACCGCGCACCCGGAAACCGCGAGACACGACACGACGACCTTGCGGACACCGAGTCGATCGAGCACACCACCGAGCCACGGTGCCGACGCGGCCGCCATCAGCGTGAGAGTCCCAAACGCCGACGAGGCGGCTTCTCGCGACCAGGAAAACTCGTCGCACAGAGGCTGAAGAAAAACGCCGAACGTCGTCAGCGGCACGGTGGCAAAGAACGCCCCGATCCCGCACGCTCCAACGACGGGCCAGCCGGCGTACTGAAATCGATTTTCAGGAATTGCTTCGCGCATTTAAGCGAGGCCGTGCCTCTTCATTCGAACGATCAAATTGCGAGCTACAGCGACAACGACAACGGAGATCTCGGGGGAACGGATCGGACCACCCGACCTGGTCTTTCCTCTGGCTTCTGAAACCGGGCGCCGAGGCGATGACGTTGTACGTACCTGGTGGGAACGCTGCAACGACGTAATGGCCGCCCTCATCGGCGGTCGCCGCGCGGGAGAGGTTCGTTTCGAGATTAGTGACTTCAATCGTGCTTCCCGGCAGCGAGGCGCCACTGGCATGTAACCGGGCAGTCGACTCATTACGTCACGGACGGTACTGCGCGGCGAGCACGGTGATGTCATCGGATTGTTTCGCGCCGGCCGTGAACGCACGCACGTCGGCCAGTACGCGCATCACCGTTTCAGCAGGCCTCGCCTCGGCGAGCGAGCTGAGCGTCGCCAATAGCCGGTCCTCGCCGAAGAAGCCCTTGTCGGGATTGATCGCTTCCGAGACACCGTCCGAATACAGCACGAAGGTATCGCCCGGCGTGAGCTCGAAGGTTTCGGCGTCGACCGGATTGCTCGGCAGCAGCCCCACGGGCCGGCCGGACGAGGGGCACGCGAATCGCGGCGCGCGTCCTGGCGACAGGATCACCAGCTCGTGATGCCCTGCGCACGCACATGTCACGCGCTGTTTTTCGAGATCGAAGACGAGGCACTGCAGTGTGACGAACATGCCGCGCGGGTTCTGTTCGAGCAGTTCGTCGTTGAGGCGACGCAGGATCTCGTCGGGCTCGGGGATCTGTCTGGCCAACGTGCGCAGAACGGTCATGGCAACCGCCATGAACAACGCGGCCGAGACTCCCTTTCCGGAGACATCGCCCAACGCGACGACGATGCGATCGTCGGTGGCGCGCAGGACCTCGTAGAGATCTCCGCCAACCGTGCGGGCTGGTTCGATGACGGCCTGGACGTCGAGGCCGGAGCCTTTCGTCACCGCGTCCAGGTCGGCGGGCAGAATACCCATCTGGATCTCGCGTGCAATCCTGAGATCCCGTGCCATTGCTTCGCGAACGGCGTCGGCATACGCCTTGGCCTTGAGCAGCGAGCGCGCCCGTGCCTTGATCTCCAGCAGCTCGAACGGCTTCGTCAGGTAGTCATTGCCGCCGACCTCGAAGCCGTGCGCCTTGTCCGTGACGTGCTCGAGCGCGCTGAGAAACATGATCGGCACTTCACGTGTCGACTCGCGCGCGCGAAGTTGCCGGCACACCTCGTAGCCATCGAGACCGGGCATCATGATGTCCAGCAGCACGAGGTCTGGTGGGCTCTTCTCGACGCTACGAAGGGCGGTGTCGCCATCGAGCGCAACGCTCAGCTTGTACTCGTCGCGCAAGGCATTCACCAGGATGTCGATGTTCTCCTTCGCATCGTCGACGATCAGCACGCGGCTTTCGGAAAGATCCTTCACGTTAGACTCCCTGCAAAGCTTTTAGCGCCTGCTCAAGTCGCATCTGAGCATCGGCGAAGGCGTAATCCTGAACGAGCTTCTCGAATTCCGGCCAACCTGCGTCGCCGAACAATGGTCGCAGCGCCGCCTGATTCGCCTGGACGAAGTCTGTGGCACCGGGATCGAAGTCAGAAAGTAGCGTAGTGAGCCGTCCTGCCACTTCGCGCGACTGCGGTAGCGGTACGGTCGTTGCCGTCGCGGCATTCATCCGGTCTTCGGACGGGACGACATCGGGGAGAGTTCGCAATTCGGCCACCAACGGGTCGAGGGACGAGGCGACGTGTTGCTTGGCGGCCTCCACGTCCTTTTCGGCGCCGCCGTCACGAATGCACTTCTCCAGGGCCCCTGCCGCGAGTTGCACGTGCGTGGCCCCGATGTTGCCCGCCACTCCCTTGAGTGTGTGCACGAGGCGTTCTGCTGTCTGCCTGTCGCCTGCTGCCTGCGCCTCGGTGACACGGGCGACGATGGAACCCTGGTGCTCGACGAATTGACGAAGGAGCTTCAGGTACAGCTTCTTGTTGCCGGCGACTCGCGACAGTCCGGCGCTGCTGTCGAGATTGGCGATCTGTTGCAGCCGATCGGGTGCGGCGCGCTCGGTGCGTCTGTAGAATCGCCCAACCGTCTCGAACAGCGTCGCGGGATCGATCGGCTTGGCGATGTGATCGTTCATCCCGGCGTCGAGACAACGTTGCCGCTCCTCGATCGTGGCATGTGCCGTCATCGCGATGATGGGCAGCGTGCCGACCCGCCCGTCTGAACGAAGCTTCGCGGTCGCCTGGTACCCATCCATCTCTGGCATCTGGAGATCCATCAACACCAGATCGAACGGCGCCGGCTGTGGCCCGTTCGACAGGATCTCGACTGCTTCGCGACCGTTGTGAGCGATCGTGACGGTGGCTCCGGCACCTTCGAGGAGCTCGACGGCAATCTGCTGATTGATCTCGTTGTCCTCGGCTAACAGGATTCGCGCGCCACTGATCGGCTTTTCCTGCTCTCGATCCGGTGACGCGTGGGTGTCCGAGCCCGGCTCGGCAAAGACACTGACGAGGGTGTCAACGATCGTCGACCTCGTGATTGGCTTGATGAGAAAGCCGTCGAGCTGCAGACGCTCTGCCTCTTCGCGAACGTCTTCGCGACCGAACGCCGTGACGATGACAATGGCAGGTTGATGGGAGAGCGTCTCGTCGCTCTTGATGTGTCGACTGGCCTGGAGGCCGTCCATGCCTGGCATTCGCCAGTCCATGAACACGATGTCGTAGGGTTCGCTCGAATCGCGCTCACGAATCGCGGAGATCGCGTCCTTGCCGGACTCGGCGAGGTCCACCCGCTTCGCGATGGTGTTGAGCGATTCGCGCAGGATTTCGCGCGCCGCAGCGTTGTCGTCGACAACGAGCGCTCGCAGTTGCGCCAGTTTCTCGGGAACGACTTTCCTCGATCCTTTTTCTTCACCAACTCCGAGCCACACGGTGAAGTAGAAGGTCGTGCCGACGCCGGGCTCGCTTTCGAGCCAGATGCGGCCACCCATCAGATCGACCAGGCGGCGGCAAATCGTCAGGCCGAGACCGGTCCCGCCATGCTT
>Ga0075420_100001584_pt1 | contig 19350 bp, 15 predicted proteins | sample SoiMetdeltSBSDD4_FD_75296 | JGI IMG/M metagenome (GOLD analysis project Ga0075420, IMG submission 75296) | Bulk soil microbial communities from a Populus tree surrounding site in Tennessee, USA - Soil MetaG P. deltoides SBSDD4 | ecosystem: Environmental > Terrestrial > Soil > Tree plantation... | reverse complement strand
GAGCAGCGCGGCGACATCCCGTGCACCAAAATCTTCAGACATGGCAGAGTTCCGGAAGGTTGGAATTGGCGTCCGTGGTGCAGGACGGGTATCGCCCCAGTACGCGCAAGTTCAAGGCTTCAATGGTGGGCGGAAGACCGTCGAGTTGAATCGTCGGTTGCGACGATGAAGGCGCGCGAGCGCCGGCCTTAGATTGACTCGCACGGGCCGGTCCGCAGCTCGGGAAAGGCCCAGGGCCGCATCCCGAGCGCTTTCCCTGCCCGTGCTCCATTCAACATCAGCCCAAGGAACACGAGGATGACCTTCCGCTTTGTGCCCGCCCCATCGGTCAGCGCGGCGGTTGGCAGCCGCTTCAGCGTGCGTGCGTTTCTGGGCCGGCCTGTCGATGGCGGCATGCTGCGCGATATCTTGCGGCGCGCCTCGCGTTCGCCGTCCGGCGGCAATCTTCAGCCGTGGCGCATCGTCGTGCTGGGTGGCGACGAGCTGAACGCATTCAAGACTGCAGTCGCCGCACGCCTGAAAACCGCACCGACGCCGGACCCGGAGCTGTACCCGATCTACCCACCCGAACTGGGCGAGCCTTACCGCAGCAACCGCTTCCGCTGCGGCGAGATGCTTTACGGGCTGCTGGGAGTTCCTCGCGAGCAGAAAGCCGAGCGCATGCAATGGTTCCAGCGCAATTACACGTTTTTCGGCGCGCCCGTGGGCTTGCTGTGTTATGTCGACCGCTGCATGGGTTCCGCGCAGTGGTCGGATCTGGGCATGTACCTGCAGACCTTGATGCTGCTGCTGCGCGAGCAAGGACTCGATAGCTGTCCACAGGAGTGCTGGTCGGTCTATCACCGCACGGTCGAGCAATTCGTGCAGCAGGCGCCGGAGTTGACGCTGTTCTGCGGCATGGCCATCGGCTATGCCGACCCCGAGGCGGCGGTGAACCGGCTCGAAACCGAACGGCTGCCGCTCGAGCAGTTCGCGACGTTCCGCGGGATTTGAGCTCGGGGACATAAGAAGCTGCAGGGCGGCGGCGCTGGCAACGCTGTTGCCGGGCGATGATAATGATCCGTCAGAGGAGAAGAAAAAAATTGAGGAGCGCTGCCCACAGCCCCCGATCGAACAACCCGCCCAGCGGTGGGTCTGCGTGGCTGTCGAAATTGAGCGCGCCGCTGTCTCCGCGGCAGCTACTGAGTCGCGAGCGCATTGCTGAGCGCGTGTTTCGGGCAGTGGGCGGCAGGCTAGTGCTGGTGCGCGCCCCGGCCGGCTTTGGCAAGACCACTGTGATGCTGCAACTGCGCGAGCGCTATGAGCACGAGGGCATCGTGACCGCCTGGCTCAACCTCGACGAGTCGGACAACGACGCGACGCGGTTTCTCGCCTGCTTGTCGGAAGCGTTGCGGCGCGTACGGACGGCGGTCGATGAGAAGGGTGCCGAGGCCCAGCCGGGCGAGAGCGTTCCGGCCGAGCGTCCTCTGGAGCTGGTGGATCGGCTCGCCGCCAATCACGTGCCCTTCGTATTATTTCTCGACGAGTTCGAGGCGCTGCGCAACCCGGTCGTGGTCGCCCTCGTGGCGCAGCTGATCGACCGCATTCCGTCCGGCGCGCAAGTCGTGATCGGCTCGCGCAAGGTGCCGGACATCGGCTTGGGCCGCCTGCGCGCTCACGGCTTGTTGGTGGAGGTGGACCCCACGGAGCTGCGTCTGACGGAGGACGAGGCGCGCGAGTTTCTCACCCGGCAGCGTGGACTGCTGCTCAAGGACGAACAAGTGCATCGGCTATACCGCAGCACCGAAGGCTGGATTGCGGCACTGTCGATGGCGTCCACGGCCCTGGAGCGGCGCAGCGATCCAGGTGCCTTCATCGACGGCTTCGCCGGCTCCAACGCGGTCGTCGTGGAGTATCTGACCGAGGCGGTTTTCTCGGGCCAACCGGAGGATTTGCGTGACTTCCTGCTCAAGACCAGCATTCTCGAATCGTTGAATGCTTCCTTATGCAATGCGGTTGCCGGGCGCCGTGACAGCGGTGAGATGCTGCGACGCCTGGAGCGCGCAAACTTGTTCTTGATTCCGCTCGATGAAGGGCGCACCGAGTACCGCTACCACAGCCTGTTCGCCGATTTCCTGCGCGAACAATGCACGCATCAGGAGCCAGGCCTGGCGAGTGGGCTGCACCGGTCTGCCGCGGAGTGGTTTCTCGCGCAAGGCCGCCCGCTTCCCGCCATCCGTCATGCGATAGCGGGGGCTGACTGGCCCACTGCAATCCGTCTGCTTGAGCAGCACGCCGACTCTCTGCTGCGAGGGGGCCGGGTACGTCTGCTGCGCCACTGGCTCGAAGCGCTGCCGGCAACCGTACGCGATGCGGTTCCGCGTCTGCGGTTGATTCACGCTTGGACCATCCTCTTGACCAGTGGTCCCCGCGATGCGCCAGCGCAGATGGAGGGCATGGACCCGGCCGGCCTGGACGATCCGGCACTTCATGCACACTGGCTGGCATTCGACCCGGTGCGGCTGGGGCAACTGGACCGGATCGAAGAAAGCTATGCGTTGGCCAGCGAGCGTATGCCGCTGCTCAAGCCCGAGCACGGCTTTGCGTATGGAGTGATCACGCAGACGCTGGCGATCGATTGCATGATGCTCGGGCGCTATGCAGAAGCGCGCAGCCATGCCGATCTTGCGCGCAAGGCGCAACACGCCAGCGCTTCGAGCTTCAATCTGGAGCTGGCCGATTCGGTTGAGGCAACGATCGACCTGATGCAGGGGCGGCTCAAACAGGCCCGGGCGCGCCTGCGCTCTACAGTGCGGGTGAGCGGCGAGGATTTCATTGCCAAGATCAGCCACAACGCCATGCCGGGAGTGTTGCTGGCCGAAGTCTTGTACGAAGCGGATGAATGTGCCGCTGCGGAGCAGTTGCTGAATGTTTACCTGCCGCTGCTGGGGCCGCTCGGACTGCCCGATCCTTTGATCTGCGCCCACGTGCTGTTGTCGCGCATCAACGCTGACCGCGGCGACGACGAGCATGCGCTGAGTCTGCTCGCCGAGTTGGAGACCGCGGGCCATCGCCTGGGTTTGGCGCGCGTGGTTGCTGGCGCCCAGCTGGAGCGGGTGCGGCAGGCTCTGATGCGCGGCGAGATTGCCCGCGCCGGCGAGGAACTGGAGACCGCCGACGATGCCGCGCTGTGGCAGCGGATCGCGAACTGCGCCTTCGTCGCCAATGATGTGGCGACCCTGGCCATCGCCCGCCTGCGCTGGCTCATCCGCAGCGGCGCGGCGGCCGAAGCGCTGGCGCCGCTCAAGCAGCAGATCGAGGAAGCCGAACGCGCGCAGCGGCATCGTCGTGCGCTCAAGCTGCGCATTCTGCTCGCGGAAGCCCTGCATCGCGACGGTCAGCACATGCTGGCGATGCGCAATCTCGGCCGGGCGCTCGAACAGGCCGCGGATGAGGGATTCGTGCGCACCTTCCTGGAGGAAGGTGAACCGATCCGATCACTGCTCAAGGAAGCGCTGTCCGCACGGTTAGGGGAGGCGCTGCCGGGCTCCGTCGATCTGCCGCTGGCTTCGTTCGCGCGCCGGATCGAGCGCAGCTACTCCGCCGCACCCGCGCCGGCGGACTCGTTGACTGAGCCGCTGACGCCCAAGGAAATCGAAGTGCTGGAGCTGCTGGCCCAGGGCCATTCCAATAAGGCCTTGGGCAACCGGCTTTACATCTCCGACAGCACCGTCCGAACTCATTTGCGCTCGATCAACATGAAACTGCAGGCGGCCAATCGCATGCAGGCCATCGCCATTGCGCGGCGACTGGGACTGGTCGGCTGAGAGCGCCTCGGCTCCGACTCATCGTTTCCGACGATTCCATCGCGTGAGCGCGTGATCAGAATGAGCGCCTGTCGACAATGTTCGAACTTTCGCTTGGCCAGAACCACAACTCACGTGCGAGCGCCATATGAATAAGGCAGTGCATGTCGTGGGCGTCGGCATGACTGCCTTCACCCAACCGGGCGCCAGTGAGTCGTATTCGGTCATGGGGGCCAGGGCGACGCGTGCCGCATTGAAGGACGCCGGTATCGACTACCAGGACGTCCAGCAGGCCTATGTCAGCTATGTCTATGGCGATTCGGCCTGCGGCCAGGCGGCGCTCTATGGCGTAGGGCTCACCGGTATTCCCATCGTCAACGTCAACAACAGTTGTGCCAGCGGATCGACAGGCTTGTTCCTGGGCCGCCAGGCCATCGAGAGCGGGAACGTGGAATGCGTGCTGGTGCTTGGTTTCGAGCAGATGGCTCGCGGGGCTCCCGACGCCGTGTTCACTGACCGCGACGATCCGGCGCAACGCCTGCTCGATGCCATGCGCGAACTGCAAGACGTGGATTCCGTGGCGCCCAGGACAGCGCAGCTGTACGGCGGTGGCGGACGCGCGCATATGCAGTTGTTCGGAACCCGGCCGGAGATTTTCGCGCGTATCGCGGTAAAGGCGCGCCGGCACGCTGCCAACAATCCGTACGCTGTGTTCCGCGAACCCGTCACGGTTGAGCAGGTCATGTCATCACCCGCTATCTTCAGTCCATTGACGCGCCTGCAGTGCTGTCCGCCAACATGCGGAGCCGCCGCTGCTGTGCTGTGTTCCAGGACATTCGCCAACCGGCATGGGCTCGACGCCAGGGTTTCAATCCGGGCCCAGGCGCTGACCACGGATTCGAACACGTCCTTCGACGAGGGCGACATGCGCAAAATCGTCGGCTACGACTTGAGTCGAAATGCGGCACGACAGGTCTACGAGATGGCCGGTATCGGGCCAAAGGACATCCGGGTCTGCGAGCTGCACGACTGCTTCACCACCAACGAACTGCTGAGCTACGAGGCGCTGGGCTTGACGCCGGCAGGTTCCGCCGAGAAATTCGTGGCGGACGGCGATAACACCTACGGCGGTCGCGTCGTCACCAATCCGTCGGGCGGGTTGCTGTCGAAAGGACATCCCCGGGGCGCGACCGGCGTTGCGCAGTGCGCAGAACTGGTATGGCAGCTGCGCGGACAAGCCGGCCGGCGGCAGGTCGAGCACGCGCGGCTGGGCTTGCAGCACAATATCGGCCTGGGCGGCGCTTGCGTCGTCACGCTTTACGAGTCGGGATAGGCGGGTATCCTGCTCATCTTGGCGAGCGCGGCCGGATGGACCACGCGCTGAAGCTCTCGCTATCGAGCAGGTGCCGATGAAGTCCGACGCGCGCGACATCTCAATCAGCGGTCCTGGTCGCGATCAACCCGCGGTAATGACAGCCAAGCTGGCGCCACCGCCGGCTTCGCCGTACCAGGTCGCCCGGCAGCAGATCTGTGAGCGCGCCGCCGCCTCGTCGCGTGTCGTGCTGGTGCGCGCGCCGGCGGGCTTCGGCAAGACCACGGTCATGCTCCAGCTGCGCGACATGGTCCGGCAGCGCGGCAGCCTCACGTCCTGGCTAACGCTCGACGAAGCCGACAACGACGTTTCGCGTTTCCTATCGTTTCTGTCCCAGGCGATCGACGGGCTTCAGCGCCGAACCGTCGAGATGCCGGAACGCGGCGGGCCCGATACCGGCGACCTGGCGCTAGCCATCCTCGATCGCGTTGCCGCGCAGACCGGCGCCTTCGTCATTTTCCTCGATGACTTCGAGACCATACACAATCCAGTCGTGCTGGGACTGGTCAGCCGCGTGATTGAATCGCTGCCGCCCGAGGGCCGCATCGTCATTGCCTCGCGCAAGGTGCCCGACATCGGGCTCGGACAGATGCGAGCGAAGAGCTACCTGGAGGAGATCGACCCGGCTGTCTTGCGCTTTTCGTTGGATGAGGTCGGCGACTATCTCACCGTGCGCCGCCGGCTGGTGCTCAGTCCGGGGCAGGTACAGCGTCTGCATCGCAGCACCGAAGGCTGGATCGCCGCCATCTGGCTGGCGTCGGTCGCGCTGGAACGGCGCACCAACGTCGACGCCTTCATTGCCAGCTTCTCGGGCTCCAATGCGGCTGTGGCGGAGTATCTGGCCGAAGACGTGCTGGCCGGGCTGCCCGAGGCTCTGCGGGAGTTCCTGGTCAAATCCAGCATTCTCAACGAGCTCAGCGCGCCGCTCTGCGACGCAGTGCTGGGCTGCACCGGCAGCCGCGAAATTCTGCAGCAGCTGGAACGCTCCAACCTGTTCCTGATTCCACGCGATGAGGAGCGAAACTGGTATCGATACCACGGCCTGTTCGCGGAATTCCTGCGCAATCAACTGAACCGGCACTACCCGGAGGCGGAGATCGGCGAGCTTCAGCTGGCCGCGGCGCGCTGGTATGTGGAGAACGGCCGTCCTATTCCTGCGATCACCCACGCGCTGGCTTCGGGCGATCCGAGTTTCGGCCTGGAGCTGCTCAAACAGCATGCCGAGGAACTCCTGGGCCAAGGCCGCTTGCGCCTGCTGTCCCGCTGGATGGATCCACTGCCGTCGTCGGCACTGGACGCTGCGCCGATGCTGCGAGTCGTCCACGCTTGGGCGATCGCCTTCACGCGCGGCGCACGAGAGGCGCTGAGCATGGTCGACGGCCTGCGCGAGAGTCAGCTCGATCGTGAATCGGCCGCACGTCTTCGTGCATTGCGCCCCATGCTGCTGGCGATGCTCGAACGTCTCGAGGAGGCCAACGAGCTGGCCAACAGCATGTTGCCTCTGATTCCGCGCGAACCCAGCTTTGCCTACGGCATGCTCGCGCTGGCCCTGACCCACGCCAACCAGAAACTGGGGCGCTTCGCCGAGTTGCATCAGTTCGCCGACGAGGCGCGTCGTTCGCTGAGTCGCAGCTCCAGTCACTTCAACATCTCGCTGGCCGAATCGGCCGAGGCAACCGTCGACCTGATGCAGGGCCGGTTGAAGCAGGCGACGATGCGTTTCCGCAGCGCAGCCAGCGCCAGTACCGGCGACCCGGTGCAGCACCGCAGCGGTAGCACCGTGCTCGGCTTGCTGCTGGCCGAAGCATTGTACGAGGCGGACGAGCTGGATCAGGCGCAGCGCCTGCTCGAAGTACATGTGCCGATGGTTACCGAACTGAACTTGCCGACAGAGCTGATCAGCGGCTACGTGCTGCTGTCGCGCATTGTGGTCGAGCGCGGTGATCGCGAGCGTGGATTGGAGCTGCTGACCCAGCTGGAGGCGATCGGTCATCGCAGCGGGTTCCCGCGTGTGGTGGCCAGCGGTCGCCTGGAACGCTCGCGCCTGGCCGTGCTGCAAAGGGATTTCGCCGCGGCTGGTGAATGGCTGTCGCGCGCTCAGGATCCGGCGGCCTGGACGCAGAGCGAGAAGTGGTGGCTGGTTTCGAATGACACGCTGACCCCAGGCATCTGCCGGCTGCGTTGGCTGGTGCGCAGCGGCGCAGTATCGCGGGCGCTGGATCTGGCCAAGCAGGAACTCGACGACGCGTTGAGCGCGCAGCGGCACCGCCGCGTGCTGAAACTCAGAATCCTGACGGCAGAGGCGCTGTACCGCGATGGACAGCAGAAGCTCGCCATGCGCGCCTTGTCCAAGGCGCTGCAATTCTCTTCCGGCGAAGGCTTCGTCCGCCCCTATCTCGAAGAGGGTGAAACGGTCAGGGCACTGCTGCAAGAGTTTGCCGTGGCATACCCAGGCGACGCGGGGTCGGGCAGCCCGCACTTGCAGGAGCATCTGAACCGGCTGCTGCAGTCGGAGCGGCAGCCAGTGTCGGCGCCGACGCCGCAGGGTAGCCAACTGGAACCGCTTACGCGCAAGGAACAGGAGGTGTTGGAACTGCTCGCACAGGGCCATTCCAACAACGACATGGCCGGCAAGCTGTTCGTGTCGGAAGCGACGGTGCGTACGCACCTGCGCAGCATCAACGTCAAGTTGCAGGCCGGCAACCGCACTCAGGCTATCGCGATCGCAAGGCGCCTCAAGCTGATTCCATGAGGCGCGCCGCTACATGCGCTTGGCGACTTCTTCGAGCATGACCTCGGTGGCGCCGCCGCCGATCGTCAGAATACGGGCATCCCGGGCGATTCTCTCGATCGGTGTACCGACGATGTAGCCCGTACCGCCGGTGAGCTGCAGGCAGCCATGAACTACTTCCTGCAGTGTCTCGCAGGCATACGCCTTGAGCATCGACACTTCACGCACCGTATCGTGCCCTTCTTCGATCATCTGCGCGCAGCTGTACACCAGCGCACGCGCGGCGGCGGCTTTCGACGCAAGCCAAGCCAGCTTGTTGCGCACTACCGGCTGCTCCCACAACGGCTTTCCGAATGCCTGGCGCTGTTTGACATACTCCAAGGTCAGTTCCAGCGCACGTGCGCACTGGCCCGCGGACATGGCGCCCGCAACCAGACGCTCGTTCTGGAAGGTGCTCATGATGTAGTAGAAGCCTTTTCCTTCCTCGCCCAGCAGCGACTCCGAAGGGAGGCGCACGTCGTCGAAGAACAGCTCGGCGGTGTCCGAAGAACGCCAGCCGTGCTTGTCGAATTTGCGGCCAACGGTAAAGCCGGGCGTGCCCTTGTCGACGATGAACAGCGAGATGCCGCGGCTGCCCTTGGCCTGCGGATTGGTCTTGGCGGCGACGATGTAGATGTCGGCGTAAACGCCGTTGGTGATGAAGGTCTTGGTTCCGTTGATGACCCAGGTGTCGCCGTCGCGGTCGGCGCGCGTCTTGATGCCGGCAACGTCCGAGCCGGCATGGGGCTCGGTCACGCAGATCGCTCCCACCTTCTCACCGGCGCAAACGGCAGGAAGGTATCTGCGCTTTTGCTCCGGCGTACCGCGATGCGCGATGTGCGATACCGACATGTCGGCATGCACGCAGACGGAGGTTGCGAAGCCGCCGTAGCCGCTGCGCGAAACCTCTTCGCCAAAAACGACCGACGCCATCGCCCCCATGCCGCCGCCGCCGTATTCCACCGGATGCCGCATGCCGAGAAAGCCCATGGCGCCGAGCTGCCGGAAAATCGTTCTGGGAATGTGGCCGTCGATTTCCCATTGGTCGCCGTGAGGAATCACTTCCTGCTCGACGAAGCGGCGAACCTCCCGGCGGATCATCGCCAGCTCTTCATTGACGGCGGGCTCGTTGAAATCGAATGACATGGAGTTTCCCCTCGACCTACAGCCGCTCGACGATGGTGACGTTGGCGAGACCGCCGCCTTCGCACATGGTCTGCAGGCCATAGCGCTGGCCGCGCTGCTTGAGGGCGTTGATCAGCGTCGCCATCAGCTTGGTCCCGGAAGCGCCTAGCGGGTGGCCGAGCGCGATGGCGCCGCCATGAACGTTGATCTTCTCCGGATCCGCATCGAGCGCCCTGAGCCAGGCGAGGGGAATCGGCGCGAAGGCTTCGTTGACTTCGTACAGATCGATGTCCTTGATCGACATCCCGGCTTTTTTCAGCGCCAGTCGAGTGGCCGGAATCGGTGCCTCCAACATGATCACCGCGTCGTCGCCGCGCACGGAGATATGATGCACGCGTGCCAGCGGCTGCAAGCCCAGTTGCTTGAGGCCCTTGTCATTGACCACGAGCAGGCCCGATGCGCCGTCACAGATCTGGCTCGAGCTGGCTGCCGTCACCCTGCCGCCCTCGACCAGCAGCTTGACACCCTGGATGCCTTCCAGAGTGACGTCGAAGCGGATGCCTTCGTCGACCTCATGCACTTGCGTGCTGCCATCGGCGATGGTGATCTCCACCGGAATGATTTCGTCCTTGAACGCGCCGGAGCGGCTCGCGGCAATCGCGCGCCGCTGCGACAGATAGGCGAACTGGTCCAGTTGATCCTTGCTCAGGCCATACTTCTTCGCAATCATCTCGGCGCTGGTGAACTGGTTGAACTCGATTCCGGGATAGCGCGCCTCCATTTTCGGGCTCTTGTAAGAGCCCATGCCCGCCTGGGTCGCAAGCGCGCTGGCGCTGAACATCGGCACGCGGGTCATGCTCTCGACGCCTCCGGCGAAGACAATGTCCTGAGTGCCCGACATCACCGCCTGCGCGGCGAAGTGCAGTGCCTGCTGCGAAGAGCCGCACTGGCGATCGATGGTGGTGCCCGGCACCGCGTCCGGAAGGCTCGATGACAGCACCGCGCTGCGCGCGATGTTGCTGGTCTGTTCGCCGACCTGGCCTACGCAGCCGAGAATGACGTCGTCGATCAACGCCGGATCGATCCCGGTGCGTGCAACCAGCGCGTCGATGACTTTGCCAGCGAGGTCTGCCGGGTGGACACCGGCAAGGCGTCCGCCTCTGCGACCGCCAGCGGTGCGGCCAGCAGCGGCGATATAAGCTTCGGGCATGCATTTCTCCATGGGAACAAGGCAGTCGCCACCGACCGACGTAGCGCTCGATTCACAGGCTAAGCACCCCGCCATTTATCGGCATCGTCGGTTTCGACGAGCCGCTGCGCATGCGAGACGGTCTACTGTCTGCGTCTGTGCTGGACGGGAACCCTGTGAGCGTGGACGAAGTGGACTTCTCCGAATCGACAACATTGGTGCGCGAGTTCTACGAGGCGCTGGCAGCCGGCGATCGTCAGCGGCTGCAGGAATTGCTGCACCCTCGGTTCACGGGACACGCGACCGAAGGGCTGCCGTTCGGGCTGGGCGGGGACTACCACGGTCCGGACGAAATGCGCCGCAATTTCTGGGGAAAGATTGCGAAGAACTTTATCGCCAGAGTCCAACCCGGCGAATTCCGCAGGCTCGATGACGGCCGGCTGATGGTGCAGGGCCGCTATGTCGGTGAGGCGCGAGCGAGCGGCGTCAAGCTCGATGCGGAATTCATCCATATCCTGAGTTTCGCCGACGGCCGGATCAGCGGCTTGAGGCAGCTCACTGATAGCGAGCGGTGGGCCGAGGCTGCGCGGCCCGAGGCTGCGGTCCCGGAGCTGAGCACCGTCGAATACAGTGTCGAAGGCGGGCTCGCTACGATTCGGATGAACCGTCCCGAGATGCACAACGCGATCGACGCGAGCATGGCCGAGGAGCTTTGCGAGGTCGCTCGGCGCTGCGCCAATGACCCAGCGATCCGCGCCGTGCTGCTGCTGGGTAACGGCAAGTCGTTCACAGTCGGAGGCGACCTGGCATTTCTCAGCGAGGCCAAAGACGGCGAGTTGCCTGGCCTGTTGCGCGCCATGACCGGCCCCTACCATGAGGCGCTGCGCACCTTCAGCCGCTTGAACGTACCCATCGTCGCCGGTGTGCAAGGTGCGGCGGCGGGTGGTGGCTTGGGCATGCTCTATTGCGCCGACATCGTATTGGCGGCAGACAACGCCAGGTTCGCGTTGGGCTTCGGCGCCGTTGGACTCTCGATCGACGGTTCAAACTCATGGTTTCTGCCCAGGCTGGTGGGAATGCGCCGAGCGGCCGAGCTGTATTTCGAAGAGCGCCGACTCGATGCGGGTGAGGCGTTCGAGTGGGGCTTGGTGACCCGCGTGGTGCCCCTTGCCGAACTCCAGGAACAAGCGCTTCGCTGTGCAATCCGCTTGGCCAACGGACCGACCCGCGCGTATGGCGAAGTGCGGCGCCTGTTCCGGGAATCGTTGAGCGTGACCCTGTCCGAGCAGCTGGGCGCCGAGACCGAGGCGCTGAGCCGGGTCGCTGCCACTGCCGATGCCACCGGCGCCATCGCAACCTTCGTCGACAAGCGCAAACCTGTTTTCAGCGGTCGCTAAAGACGCTGCAGTCTTTTTCAATTCTCACAAAAGATCACGGCCTTGTCAGCGATACTGCGGTGCTGTAGGTTTCTAAAGAGAACTAACTAGTTTGGAGGTTACGCCATGAGCTTGGCGAATGCAGTGAAGCTGGAGGAACTGATCCGACCGGACCGGGTGCACGGCTCCGTGTACACCGATCAGGCGCTGTTCGAGGAAGAGCTGCAGAAGATCTGGTACACGACCTGGGTCTATGTCGGCCACCTCAGCGAAGTGCCGAATCCCAACGACTACGTGCTCAAGTCGATCGGGCCGCAGTCGGTGATCATGACGCGCGATAGTCAGGGGCAGATCCACTTGCTGCTCAACCGCTGCGCGCATCGCGGTAACCAGATTTGCCTGCACAGCAAGGGCAATTCCCCGGCCTTCACCTGCCCGTACCACGCCTGGACTTTCACCAACAACGGCAAGTTGCGCGGCTTTCCCTTCGCCGGGGGCTACGAGGGCGTCGATCGAAGCGAACTGGGGCTCGGCCGGGTTACGCGAGTCGACAGCTACAAGGGCTTCGTGTTCGGCTCCTTCGCCGCCGAGGGTCCGACGCTGCTGGAGCATCTGGGTGGCGCCAAGGATGCGCTCGACCGCCTGGTAGATACCTCGCCGGAAGGCGAGGTGGAAGTCACGGCCGGCTTCCTCCAGCACCGCGCCAAGACCAACTGGAAATTCATCCTCGAGAACGAGTGCGACGGCTATCACCCGAAGTTCGTTCACGCCTCGGTGTTTCAGGTCGCCAAGAGCGGTATCGGCGATCTGTATAGCAACGCCTCCACTGCGGTGACGCGCGACTTCGGCAACGGCACCACCGAGGTCGACCTGCGTCCCGAGTTCCGCCGCCTGGGCAAGCCGATGGGATGGTTCGGCACCAGCACCGAGCGTCTGCCCGAGTACGTCGCCAAGATGAAGGCCCGCTACGGTGATGACAAGGCCAATCAGATCATGATCGACGGCACCCCGCACATCATGATCTTCCCCAACCTGTTCATCGCCGAAATCCAGATCTTCGTGATCCAGCCCATCGCCGTGGATGAAACCATCCAGCACGCGACGGCTCTGCAGTTCAAGGGCGTGCCCGATCTCAACCGCCGCCTGCGCCAGCAGACCATGGGTTCGGTCGGACCCGCCGGCCTGCTGCTGGCAGACGACACCGAGATGTACGAGCGTACGCAGCGCGGCGTCGCCGCGCGCCAGCCGGAATGGATCTATCTCGGCCGCGGCATCCACCGCGAACGCAAGGACGAGGACGGCTACACCATTGGCGACGCCACCGACGAAGTGCCGTCGCGCGGTATCTGGCGCCACTATCGCAAGCTGATGGAGGCGAGCAGGTGAGCGCCGAATCCGATCTGCTGCATCAGGTGACCCAGTTCATCTACCGGGAAGCGCGACTGCAGGATGAGAACGAATACGACGCGTGGGAAGCGCTGTGGACCGACGACGGCGTCTACTGGATTCCGGCCAACGGCGATGACATCGATCCCGAGAGGGAAATGTCGATCATCTACGACAACCGCTCGCGTATTGCGCTGCGCATCAAGCAATTCCATACCGGTAAGCGTCACACGCAGGCGCCGCAATCGCGGCTGGGCCGCGTGGTGTCGAACATCGAGATCGTCGGACAGGATGGCGACGATATCCGCGTGCTGTCGAACGCGCTGGTGTTCGAATCCAATCTGCGCGGTGAGACGGTCTGGGCCGCGCGCAACGAATACACGCTGCGCCGTGACGGCGACAGCTTCCGCATGGCGCGCAAGAAAGTGAAGCTGGTCAACAACGACAAAGCGCTTCACACCTTGTCGTTCCTGATCTGAAGGAGCCATTGCAATGACTACGAACGAACAGGCACCGCACCAGACAGTGGCCGGCAGCGGGCCGGTGCTGCTGGACGTCGTGGGCCATGTCGCCCATATCCAGCTCAATCGTCCGCAAGCCGCCAACGGCCTCGACAACGACCTGCTCAAGGCGCTGCACGAGGTGCTGATGACTGTCCACGGCGATCCGCAGGTGCGCGCCGTGCTGCTGAGTGGCAAAGGAGCGAACTTCTGCGCCGGCGGCGACGTGCATCTGTTCGCATCCAAGGGCGAGGCACTGCCGGACTATCTGCGCCAAGCCACCTCCTATCTGTACGTCGTCATGAGCGCCCTGATCCATCTCAATGCGCCGGTGGTGGCGGCGGTGCAGGGCTTCGCTGCCGGCGGCGGCGGCATGGGCCTGGTCTGCGCCAGCGATTTCGTGGTGGCGGCGGCATCGTCCAAGTATCTGGCCGGCGCCACCCGGGTTGGCATGGCGCCGGATGCCGGCCTGTCGGTGACGTTGCCGGCGCTGGTAGGCATGCGCAAGGCGATGGAGATGCTGATGACCAATCCCACCGTCACCGCGCAGGAGGCGCTGGCCATGGGCCTGGTAACGCGCGTGGTGGCGGACGCCGCGCTGCTCGATGAGGCAATGACGCTGGCGCAAGAGTTGGCGCGTCAGGCACCGCAGGCGATGGTTGCGACCAAGCGTCTGCTGTGGAGTGGCCTCGGCCTGGGCGTTGACGCCGCCATGCCGGAAGAGAGCCGCACTGTCGCTGCGCTGTCCGCCACTGCGGACGTGCGCGAGGGACTGGCCGCTGTGATCGAACGCCGCGCACCGAAGTTCACCGGCCGATGACAGCTATGAAACAGGAGCGCGCATGAGCATTCTCAAAGGTCGACGCGCCTTCGTCACCGGTGCCGCCAAGGGCATTGGCGCCGCCATCGCGCGGCGCCTGTCCGCAGAGGGTGCGGAAGTGGTGATCGTCGATCGCAATGTCGATCTGGGTGAGGCGCTCGCGCGGGAAATCGGCAACGGCGCGCGTGCGATCAAACTGGACGTCAGCGACATCGAGGCGATGCGCAGCGCTGTGCGCGACACCGGCCCCTTCGACATCCTCGTCAACAACGCCGGCAAGGATCAGCACTGCTTCTTTACCAAGAGCACGGTAGAAGAGTGGCGCATGCTGCTGGGGGTGAACCTCGATTCGGTGCTGGCGAGCACGCATGCCGCGCTGCCGGCGATGCAGGCCAAGCGCTACGGCCGCATCGTCAATATCGTCTCGGAAGCGGGGCGACTGGGTTCCAAGGGCGGTTCGGTCTACGCCGCTTCCAAGGGCGCGGTGATCGCTTTCACCAAATCCATCGCGCGCGAGAATGCGCACTTCGGCATCACCGCCAATTGCATCGCGCCCGGCCCGGTGGAAACGCCGCTGCTGCTCAAGGCGGTGGAACAGGGCGGCGACAAGCTGCTGCAGGCGATGAGGACATCCACGCTCGTAGGCCGTCTCGGTACGCCGGACGAAGTTGCCGCCGCAGTTGCCTATTTCGCCAGCGAACAAGCCGGGTTCACTACCGGCGAAACGCTGGGCGTCTCGGGCGGAATGTATTGCGCCTGAGCCGCACGAGACCGATCAGATGAGCGATACGTCCATCGACGAAGTCATAGAGCGAGTGAGCAGGACTTACGGCAGCTGGTCGAGAACGACCACGGTCGAGCAGATGCGCGAGGATTGGGATCGGCTGTTCTGGTCCGATGCGATCAAGGCCAGTACCGCTGATGTGTCGGCCAACGGTGTCCAGGCGCAGTGGATCGCGGCGCCCGGCGCCGACCCGGCGAAAGTGCTCATCTACTTCCACGGCGGCGGCTTTTCGGTGGGTTCGATCAAATCGCACTACGACTTGATCGCGCGCGTGTCACTGGCCGGCGGCGTGCGCGCCCTCGGCGTCGATTATCGTCGCGCGCCGGAGCATCCGTTCCCGGCGGCTTTCGACGATGCACTGGCGGCCTACCGCTGGGTGCTGTCGCAGGGAGTCGAGCCGCGCAATATCGCGCTTGCGGGCGACTCTGCTGGCGGCGGACTCGCACTGTCGCTAACGATCTTTCTGCGCGACGCGGGCGAGCCGCTGCCGAGCGCCGTCGTGGCGATGTCGCCCTGGACTGATCTGGAAGCCTCGGGCGAAAGCTACCAGACCCGCGCCCAATCCGATCCGATCCATCAGCGGGCGATGGTGTTGGCCATGGCGCGCCGCTACCTAGGCAAGAGCGGTGACGCGCGCGATCCGCGGGTCTCGCCGCTGCACGCTGGTCTGCACGGCCTGCCGCCGATGCTGCTGCAAGTCGGCGATCGGGAAACCGTGCTGGACGACGCACGGATGTTTGCCGACAAGGGGCGTGGGGCCGGGGTGGAGGTGCAGCTCGAAGTCTGGGACGGGATGATCCACGTGTTCCAGCAGTTCGCCGCGCAATTGCCCGAAGCACGCCGGGCCATCGAATCGATCGGTGCGTTCTTGCGCGCTCGTATCGGCCGCGGCGCGGATTACGCTGAAGAGGCGAGATCGTAATGCACGTCGGACGCATGGATTTCCTTGCCGCAGTGCCGGCAGCAGAACTTCATGTCGAGGCCGTGCTCGCAAGGGCGGTGAATCAGCCGCAGCCCGGCGTGCGATTCGGCGTCGTCCAGCCAGCGCTCTCCCCACTGACGGAACGCGACGAAGATCGGATACATGTCGCGGCCGCGTTCCGTGAGCCGGTATTCGTAGCGCGCAGGCCGCGTGGAATAGCGGCGTCTCTCGAGGATCTTCTGCGCGACGAGATGTTTCAGACGCCGGGTCAGCACGCTGCGCGAGATCGCGAGGTTGGATTGGAAGTCGCCGAACCGGCGCACGCCGAAGAAGACTTCCTGCAGCACGGCGAAAGACCAGGAATCGCTGAAGATTTCGAGGGTCCGTTCCACCGCGACCGGACGGTGCTTGGCCTGTGATGGAGTCATTGACAGTCGAACAGCTCGAGGGGCAACGGATGATGGTTGGAATCGTTGGATATGGCGCATACGTTCCGCGTCTGCGCCTGAGCCGCAAGGCCGTAGCGCAGTCTAATGCATGGCTTGCGCCGAATCTCCTGGGCAGGGCCAAAGGCAGCCGTGCGATGGCCAACTGGGACGAGGACAGCATCACGCTCGCGGTTGCGGCCGCGCGTGATTGTCTCGGCACGCAGAGCGACCGCAGTCGCATCAAGGGCCTGTATCTCGCCTCCGGAACCTTGCCCTTCGCAGAGCGGCTCAACTCCGGCGTGGTGAGCGCGGCGCTGACTTTGGAGGACGATGTCGAATCCACCGACATTACCGGCTTTCAGAGCGCCGCACTCACGGCCTTGTCCCAGGCGCTGTCACAGGCCCGCGGTAACTCCGGCCAGTACCTGGTGACCGCGGCGGACAACCGCAAGACCCGCGCTGCCAGCGCCTCGGAACTCGACTACGGCGATGGCGCCGCGGCCCTGCTCATCGGCAGGGACAAAGTCATTGCCGAGGTGCTCGGCCAGGCCGTACTGACCGAAGACTTCGTCGATCACTTTCGCATCGCCGGTGAAGAGGTCGATTACCAATGGGAGGAGCGCTGGATCCGCGACGAGGGCATCGCCAAGCTGGTGCCGAAGGTGATGGCCAAGGCGCTGGCAAACAGCGGGATCAAGCCCGACGCCGTGGATCGCTTTATCTTCCCGAGCACCTTCGCGAAGATCGATGCGCAAGTCGCCAAGCAGTGTGGAATCAAGCCGGAGGCGGTGGTCGACAACCTCGCGACCGAAGTCGGCGATACCGGCGTGGCGCACGGCCTGCTGCTGCTCGCGCGTGTTCTGGAAACAGCCAAGCCGGGGCAGATCATCGCGCTGGCGCAGTTCGCCAGCGGCGCGAGCGCTTACGTGTTCCGCGTCACGGAGCAGATCGCGGGTTTCAAGCCGAGGACGGGCGTTTCCGGCTGGCTGGCGCGGGGCGTCGAAGAAACCAGCTACACCAAATTCCTCGCCTTCAAGGGCCAGCTCGAAGTCGAACGCGGCATGCGCGGCGAGCAGGACAAAAAGACCGCGCTGACCACGGCGTACCGGCATCGCAATGCGATCCTCGGGCTGGTCGGCGGCCGCTGCCGCAAGACCGGCGAAGTACATTTTCCGCCGTCGCGCCTGTCCTATACGCCCGGCGCTGCGGCGCTCGACACGCAGGAGCCCTATAAGCTCGCGGAGCGCCGCGCGACGGTGCTGAGTTGGTCGGCGGAGTCGCTGTCGTTCTACATGTCGCCGCCGCATCACTACGGGCAGCTGGATTTCGAAGGAGGCGGTCGCATCCTGATGGAATTCACGGACGTCGCGAAGGGCGATGTCGGCGCCGGAACCCGAATGGAGATGGTGTTCCGCATCAAGGACACCGACACGCTGCGCGGTTTCAAGCGCTATTTCTGGAAAGCAACGCCGGTGCGCGCGTAATTCCCCATCGCGGATTCACACCGGAGCAAGTCATGGCAACAGGCATCAAAGACAAGGTCGCGATTCTCGGCATGGGCTGCAGCAGGTTCGGCGAGCGCTGGGACGCCAGCCCCGAGGACCTGATGGTCGAGGCATACAACGAGGCGATGACGGATGCGGGTATCGATCCCGCGCAACTCGACGCTGCGTGGTTCTCCACGCACATGGACGATGTCGGCACCGGCCGCGGCGGAACGCCGATGAGCATTGCGCTGCGTCTGCCCAATATCGGCGTCACTCGTGTCGAGAACTTCTGCGCCGGCGGTTCCGAAGCCGTGCGTGCGGCGGTTTACGCCGTCGCTTCGGGCGCCTGCGACATCGCGCTGGCCCTGGGCGTCGAAAAGCTCAAGGACACCGGTTACGGCGGTCTGCCGGTCGCGACCGTCGGCACTTACATCCCGCAGTGGTATCCGGCCGCGGTGGCGCCCGCCAACTTCGCGCAGCTGGCGACGGCCTACCAGGCAAAGCACGGCGTTGATGCCGCGTTGCTCAAGCGCGCTATCGCACATGTATCGATCAAGAGCCACGCCAACGGTGCGAAGAATCCTAAGGCGCATCTGCGCAAGGAGATCACCGAGGAGCAGGTGTTGAAGGCGCCCATCGTTGCTGAGCCGCTGGGCCTGTTCGATTGCTGCGGCGTATCCGACGGAGCGGCTGCTGTGATCGTCACGCGGCCGGACATCGCACGCGCCCTGGGCAAGACGGATCTGGTGACGTTCAAGGCGCTGCAGGTGTCGGTGTCCAACGGCTGGGAGATGCATTCCAGCGAGTGGGACGGCAGCTACATTCACACCGCGCGCATCGCTGCCAAACGGGCTTACGCGGAGGCCGGCATCACGCGGCCGCGCGAGGAGATCAGCATGCTCGAAGTGCACGACTGCTTCTCCGTGACCGAGATGGTGACGATGGAAGACTTGTTCATCTCTGAAGAGGGCAAGTCGGTGATCGACGTGATGAACGGATTCTACGATGCCGACGGTAAAGTGCCCTGCCAGATTGACGGCGGCCTCAAGTGCTTCGGGCATCCGATCGGCGCCAGCGGCATCCGCATGCTCTACGAGATGTATCTGCAGTTGCAGGGCCGCGCCGGTCCGCGCCAGCTGGCCGATCCTCGCATCGGGCTGACGCACAACCTCGGCGGCCAGCCGTCGCAGAACGTGTGCTCGGTCTCCATCGTCGGGCGACTGGCGTGACGACGCAGCCGAAGCTGCTGGTCGACCGGCCTGCGCCCGGTGTGATGCGGCTGCTGATCAACCGCCCCGACAAGCGCAATGCCATCGACTACGACGTGCGGCAGGCGATGATCGAGGCGCTGAGCGCGCTGCGGACCGATAGCGCGACGCGGGCGCTGGTGTTCGGCGGCGTCGGCG
>Ga0075420_100001581_pt1 | contig 19366 bp, 15 predicted proteins | sample SoiMetdeltSBSDD4_FD_75296 | JGI IMG/M metagenome (GOLD analysis project Ga0075420, IMG submission 75296) | Bulk soil microbial communities from a Populus tree surrounding site in Tennessee, USA - Soil MetaG P. deltoides SBSDD4 | ecosystem: Environmental > Terrestrial > Soil > Tree plantation... | reverse complement strand
GCCGAACAGGATGCCGAACAGGATATAGTCGGGCCACCATGGAAACCCAGCCCCATCGAGGTCCTCTGACCGGTATCCGAGTCATCGAGCTGGCGGACGAACAGGCGGAGTACTGCGGGCTCACTCTCGCAGGCCTCGGCGCCGACGTCGTCAAGGTGGAGCCGCCCGGGGGCAACGCCACCCGCCGCATCGGGCCGTTCTATCAGGATCGCGAGGATCCAGAGCGCTCGCTGTTCTTCTGGCAGTTCAACCGCGGCAAGCGCTCGATCGTGCTGGACCTGGGTCGGCCTGACGACCGCGATCGATTCAAATCGCTGGTCGCGACCGCGGACATCCTGCTCGAGTCGACGCCGCGCGGCGAGCTCGACGGCTACGGTCTCGGCGCGAGCGCACTGATGCGGGAGAGTCCCACGCTGATCGTCGCGCGTGTGACGCCGTTCGGCGATGAGGGGCCGTGGGCCGACTTCAGGGGCTCGGACCTGATCCATCTGGCGCTCGGCGGCGTGATGATGAACTGCGGCTACGATCCGGCGCCCGGCGGTCGGTACGATCTGCCGCCGATCGCGCCGCAGATGTGGCACGCCTTCCACATCGCCGGCGAGCAGCTGGCGGTCTCGCTCGTCGCCGCGCTCCTGTTCCGGTGGCGTACCGGCAAGGGCCAGCTGGTCTCGTGCGCGATCCACGAGGCCGTCGCGAAGTCGACCGAGGTCGATCTGATGACGTGGGTGATGCGACGCTCGCTCGTGATGCGCCAGACGTGTCGTCACGCGCGCGAGGGCGTCACGCCCCATCCGTCGATCGCCCACACGAAGGACGGGCGCTGGGTGATGGCCAACCTCGGCACGCGGCCGGGCGACACCGCGCAGCTCGTGGGCTTGATGGCGAAGTACGGCATGGACGCCGGCATCGATCCCGAGAAAGCGACCGTGCCGACCAGCGGGCGCTTCGTCCCGGGCACGGGCCCGAGCACGGAGAAGCGCGATCTCGCAATGGAAGCCGTGCAGCGCTTCGTGCGCGCGTTCACCTACGAGGACGTGCCGTGGCGCGAGGCCCAGGAGGCCGGGATGCTCTGGGCGCCGCTGCGCAAGCCCCACGAGAACGCGATGGATCCGCACTGGCTCGCGCGCCGGAGCTGCGCGGACGTCGAGCATCCCGAGCTCGGGCGCTCGTTCCGCTATGCGACGAGCAAGTGGCTCGCGACCGGCACGACGTGGTCGGTCGGCCGCCGCGCGCCGCTCCTGAACGAGGACGCGAAGACGGTCGTGCTCCCGCGCGAGCGCGATCTTCCCGTGGTCGCCGCCACGGCGAAGGCACCGGTCGACGAGGGCCTCTCACCGCGCGGCAAGCCGTTCCCGCTGAAGAACATCCGCATTCTGGACTTCACGTGGTTCCTGGCCTCGGCCGGCGGCACGAGATTCCTCGCGGCCTTCGGCGCCGAGAGCATCAAGGTGGAGCTCAAGAGCCACCCCGACACGCGCATGGCCGCGATGGCCCCGGTCGGCGGGCGAGCCGCTCGCGATGCGGCGACGGGACCGCTGCGCGGCGTGACCGATCCCGACATGGGCGGCCAGTTCAACAACAAGAACCCCGGTAAGCGCGGGATCTCGCTGAACGTCAGGCACCCGAAGGGGCTCGAGATCGCGCGGCGGCTGGTCGCGATGTCGGACGTGGTCGCCGAAGGCTTCTCGCCCGGCGTCCTCGACAACTGGGGCCTCGGCTACGACGCCATGCGCGCGATCAAGCCGGACATCATCTACGTGCAGCAGTCCGGAATGGGCGCCAAGGGAACCTACGGCCGATTCCGTACGGTCGGGCCAATCGCGAATTCGTTCTCCGGTTTGTCCGAGATGTCCGGGCTTCCCGAGCCCGCGATGCCGGCAGGGTGGGGCTACTCATACCTCGACTGGATGGGCGCGTACAGCTTCGCGCTCGCGATCCTGACCGCGCTCTACCATCGAGCGCGGACCGGAGAAGGGCAGTGGGTCGACGCCTCGCAGTCAGAGGTGGGGCTGATGATCAGCGGCACGACCATACTCGACTGGTCGGCCAACGGGCGCATCTGGTCGCGCTACGGCAATCGCTCGCCGTACAAGCCCGCCGCCCCGCACAACGTGTATCGCTGCGCCGGCGACGATCGCTGGCTCACGATTGCGTGCTTCAAGGAGACGGAGTGGCGCGCGCTGACCCAGGTGGCCGGCCACCCCGAATGGACCGACGACGCGCGCTTCAAAGACCTCGCGGCACGCATGGCGCATCAGGATGCGCTCGACGCGCTCGTCGCCAACTGGGCGAAATCGCGTGATGCTTACGAGACGATGCTCGCGCTCCAGCGCGCCGGCGTCCCGGCCGGCGTCTGTCAGACGGCGGGCGATCGTTGCGACAACGATCCGCAGCTCAAAGCGCTCTCGTGGCTGACCGAGGTCACGGGCACCAAGATCGGCCGCTGGCCGATCGCCGAAGTGCCGGTGAAGCTCCATGAAAGCCCTGCCTACATCGGCGGGCGGATCGACCGAGGCGCGCCGTGCTACGGCGAGGACAACGCCTACGTCTACGGCGAGCTGCTCGGTATGTCGTCGCCGGAGATCAAGGCGCTGGCCGACGAGGGCGTGATCTAGCGTCGGCAGTGCGCAATAGGTGGTCAACCGTTTGACCACGGCACCTGTCCAAAGGCACCGCGCTCAGCGCTAACCCCTTGTCTTCGTGTGACTGTCGCGTGGCATCTCCGTTGCGTTTCCTCCTGGCTTCGAGGCCCGGCTAGCCAGCGGGCCGACGAAGGGAGGGATTTCGTCACAGCGCATCGCCACAGGACTCGTCTGTCTACGTTCGGAATGGAGATGGAGGCAACATGCCGACAGTCATGAAACCTGCCGTGATCACGCTTCCTAGCACCGGCCAGCGCGTGGGGACCGGCTGGCTTCCCCCGATGGTCGATCCACGCGACTACACCGATGGGCACCCGAAGCTCAGCAAGGAGATCGCCAAGCTCCGCGAGCACGCGTCGCAGAGGCTCCAGGCGCCGGTCGGCAAGGTCGACCTGCGGCCCTGGTGCAGCCCGATCGAGGACCAGCGCCAGCTCGGATCGTGCACCGCGCACGCGGCGGTGGGCATCGTGGAGTACTACGAGCGACGCGCGAAGGGCCGCCACCTCGAGGGCTCGCGGCTCTTCGTCTACAAGACCACGCGCGATCTGCTTCAAGTCACCGGCGACACGGGCGCCTGGCTCCGAAACGTGATGGGAGCGCTCGTTCTCTGCGGCGTGCCCGACGAGCGCTACTGGCCATACACGGACGCGAACCCCGATTTCGACCGCGAGCCGCCGCAGTTCGTGTACGCCGTGGCCGACAACTTCGAGGCCCTGAAGTATTTCGCCCACGATCCACTGTCGAAGAATCGGCCGCGCAAGGAGGTACTGGAGAGCGTCAAGCAGTACATCAGGGCGGGCGTCCCGTCGATGTTCGGGTTCTGGGGTTACCCGTCATTCGATTCGGGTGACAAGCCCGGATCGATTCCGCTTCCTACCGCCAGCGAGCTCAAGGGCGACCCGTCGTGGGGTCACGCCGTCGCGGCGATCGGCTACGACGACGACTTCGAGATCACCAACACCGCCGACGGTCGTACGACGAAGGGCGCACTGCTCATCCGGAACTCCTGGGGCCCGGTCTGGGGCCAGCAGGGATACGGGTGGATGTCGTACGAGTACGTCGTGGCCGGGGTCGCCATGGACTTCTGGTCGCTGCTCAAGATGGAATACGTCGACACCGACCAGTTCTACCTGAATTCGTAACCGCCGCGCAGGAGCCGGAGGGGCCATCGCGCCCCTCCGGTGCCCGGTGCTCCACGCCCCGGGCGCGTCGGGGACGTCAGCCGATGAGGCCGATCAACGCGCCGGTGAGCAAGACGAGCAGCGCGGCGTTGACGTAGCGTCGTTCGCTCGCGCCGTGGAAGAGTCGCATGCCCACGGCTACGCCGAGGAGCAACGGCGGCGTCACGACGACGCACCGCCACAAGGTCTCGCCGGTCACCAGCCCGCGGTAGGCGAAGACCGGCACGATGACGACCGTCATGATCGAGAAATAGACCACGAGATTTGCGCGGATCGCGGCTGGATCCTTGTCGCCCGACACGTGATAGAGCACGACCGGCGGCCCGCCGATCCCCGCGAGGCCGGTCGTGAGGCCGCTCAGAGCGCCAAGGCCGACACGCACGGGCGCAGTGCGTGGGCCCCGATAGCGCCAGCCGCTCCACAGGGCGGCGACGAAGGCGAGCGTGATGAAGCTCATGACCTTCTTGACGAGATTGGGATCCAGGATGCCGAGCAGAGCCGCGCCGATCGGCATCGTGGGAATACAGCCGAGCAGGAAGCCCGACATCTCGCGGTGGTCGGCGCGCGGCCAGGCGTCGCGGATCGTCAGCAACGTCGCGCCGATCTCCTGCAGGATGATCAGCGGCACGGTGGCCGCGGGCCCGAACAGCACCGCGTAGGTCGGCGCCAGGAACAGTGGCGTGCCGAAGCCGGTGAAACCGCGGATCACGCCGCCGATGAAAGCCAGGCCGGCGGCAGCCAGGAGCTCAGGCGGGAACAGGGTCGGGCTCGCTCTACCTTTCGTCTACCGAATTGTTCCACGACCCTACCATGACAACCCGCGATCACCCGACCACCGAGGCACACGCCATTGGTTCGGGGTATTCTCGCGCCGGAGCGCGCGGGATCGCGCGCGAGCGGGAAGGGTGAGCCATGAGACGGGTGCTGATGCTGACCGGCGACGTCAACCTCATGAACGTCGCCGATGCCCACGTACCGTTCGCCCTCGTCGGAGACACGTTGGGGCAGGCCGACGTGCTGTTCGGAAACCTCGAGTCCTGCTTCTACGAGCCCGCCGCCGGACACTCGGTTGACCGCGAGGGCTTCTACGCCCCACTCGCATCCGCTCAGGCGCTCGTCATCGGCGGATTCCGGGCCGTGGGCAACGCCAACAATGTGAATTACGGCGAGGAAGCGATTCGGTCGTCGCTCAGGCAGCTCGAGCGCATCGGGATTCCGTGCACCGGAGCCGGAGTGAATCGTCAGGCCGCCCGCGCACCCGCGATCGTCGTCCACGAGGGTCTGCGTTTCGGCTTCCTCCAACGGACCTCCGTGTACTGGGCTACTGGCCACGAGGCCACCGACGATTCCCCGGGTGTCGCCGTCCTGACGGGACGTACCGCGTACGAGCCCATGCTCCAGACGCGACACACCGGCCTCCCGCCCGCGAACCGGCCCGGCCTTCCCCCCGCGATCCTCACCTGGGCCGACACCAAATCGCTCGCCGAGTTCACGGGCGAGCTAAGCGCGCTTCGCACGAGGGCCGATATCGTGGTCGCCTCTCATCACTGGGGATTGTTCGAGGATGTTCTCGATTACCAGGTCGAGATCGCGCACGCGGCGATCGATGCCGGAGCCGACGTGGTCATGGGCCACGGTCCGCACTATGCGTGCGCGGTCGAGCTATATCGCGGCAAGCCGATCTTCTACGGCCTCGGCAGCTTCTCGTTCCATACCGGGCATGGCGGCCGGGCCCACGGGGATTGGGTCGGCATGCTGGCCCGCCTCCTCTTCGACGACGCCGCGCTCGTGGAGGTCGCGTTCTCACTGGTCCGCCACAACGCGCGGAACGAAACCTTCATCTGCGACCCGCGCGAGGACAAGGAAGCGGTCGAGCAGATCGCGCGCCGGTGCGACAAGCTCGGGACCGCGCTCACGATCAGCGGCAGCGAGCTGATCGTGTGGAAGAAGACGTGAGCGCATTCAACATCGTGCAAAGGAGCTCGTCATGAAGCGCGCGTCCGTCATCCCCATCGGCCTCCTGGTCATCGGATTGACCGTTCTGGGCTGCGCCTACGTGTCGTTCGGTCAGTCCGACGCCGGCTGGGTAACGCTCATCGATGGCGCGAAGGGCCTGGACAACTGGAACCGCGTCGGCGATGCCAACTGGAGAGCCGAAGACGGCGCCATCGTGGCCGACAAGGGCAAGGGTGGCTTTCTCGTCTCGAAGAACTCCTACAAAGACTTCCAGATCCGAGCGGAGTTCTGGGCGGATCACACGACCAACAGCGGCGTCTTCATCCGCATCACCGATCCGAACAAGATCACCGCGACCGACGCCTACGAGGTGAACATCTACGACCACCGTCCCGACCCGTCCTACGGCACCGGGGCGATCGTCAACTTCGCCAAGGTCGAGCCGATGCCCAAGGCCGGCGGCAAATGGAACACGTACGAGATCACGGCGAAGGGGTCGCAGCTCACCGTCGTGCTGAACGGCGTCCAGACCGTCAACGTTCAGAACAGCCAGCTCACGCAGGGACCGTTTGCGCTTCAGTACGGCCTTGGCCCGAACGACGCGCCCGGCGGCGTCATCAAGTGGCGCAAGGTACAGATCAAGTCGCTGTAGTCCGAGCGTCCGGCCGGGGAAGGGTTCGCGCCTTCCCCGGCCGGAGTCGTTTGCTCTAACCCCAGCGCGGCTGCTCGTCCGGATTGATCCCGAGGCTCAGCTTGCCCACCAGCTCGTGAGCGAGCGCCGGGTTCGCGGGATGGATGCGGCCCAGGCGCGCGTCGCGCAAGAACCGCTCGATGCCCGAGGCGGCAAAGATCCCGAAGCCGCCTGCCAGCTCGAGTGCCAGATCCGCCACCTTCCAGGCGCTCTCGACGGCCCGGTGCTTGGCGGCGACGATCTTGAGCGGCCAGGCCTTGCCGTGATCGACGCCGTTGGTCCAATCGTCCGCGACGCGATCGAGGTACGGGCCGATCGCCTCGACCTCCATCGCCATCTGGGCGATCCCGTGCTGCACCGCCGGGTGATACATCATCGACCCGCGCGAGATGGCGACCGAGCTCTTGTGCTTGACGCTCGCCACGGTCAGATCGAGCAGGTGCTTCGAAAGGCCGTAGTAGACGTTGGCGAAGCCCGTCAGCGCCCACTGGAAGATCGCCAGCACGAACAGGTCGGCGCCTGCGAAGCCCGCGGGCACCACCCGGGCGATGTACTTGTCGGGCACCACCGCGCCCTCGAGCGCCGTGTCGTGGCTGGCGGTCGCGCGCATGCCGAGCACGTCCCAGGTGTCCTTGATGCTGTAGCCCTCGGTCGCGCGCGGCATGAAGGCATGGACGATCGTGGGATGGGCCGGGTCGCTCGTGTCGATGCCGTGGATGCCGAGGAAGGTCCACACAGGCGTGAGGCTGCCGAAGAACTTGCGGCCGGTGAAGCGATAGCCGCCGTCGACGCGCTCGGCCTTCGTCGTCGACATCAGCACGGGGATGTCGTTGCCCCGCTCGGCGTGGCCGGCTGCGTAGACCTCGCCCTTCACCGCGCCGGTCAGGAGCCACTCGAGCGATTTGTCGCCCGCGCGCCACAGATCGGCGGCGACGCCGGTCCAGTAGAGATGCATGTTGATGCCGAGTGCTGAGGCGTGAGCGTGATAGGCCAGGCGCCGCTGCTCGTGCATCACCTCGGCGAACGTGAGGCCGCCGCCGCCGAGCTCGCGCGGCACCGCGCACGTGAGGTAGCCGGACTGCTTCATCTCGGCGAAATCGTCGTTGAAGAACAGATTCTCTCGGTCGTACCCCGGCGCGCGCTCCTCGAAGCGCTTGAGCATCGCGTCGGAAAGAAAGCTTCCCTTGTTCGTCCCGGCCATTTCGTCCTCCTCTTCGGGTTCACTGCCCGTCGAACGCTGACGGGTGTATCGGCAACCTTCGTGCCGGGCGACGTGGACCCGGAAATGGCCAGTTTTCGCGTCGCGCTTCGGTGAGCGCGCAATGTGGAGTGGCTCCCTCGGCGGGAGCGTCGCGCGCCAAGTATTCGCCGCGTCAGCAGTTCGCGCGGCGCAACGTCAGATTGCGAGGCGTGGAGCGGACGTGCAAGCGAGGTTGTCGGGCTTTTCGCCCGATCCCCGCGAAAAGGTCGGGGTTAGTACGGCTCCCGGACGAAGATGAAGGTCGTGCCCTGCACGATGGGGGCGCTCGCGCCGACGAACGACACGTTGGCGTCCTCGACCTGGCGCTCGCCGGCGCGGCCCGACGCCTGCAGCGCGCCCTCGATGATGTGCCAGAGCCCGTGGATCCGACCGGTGCCCAGGCTGCCGCCGAACGTGTTCAGCGGTAGATCACCGTCGAGCTCGATGCGCCCGTCCTGGATGAAGTCGAGTGCTTCGCCTTCCTTGCAGAAGCCGTAGGACTCGAGCCCGTAGATGACCGATGCCGAGAACCCGTCGTAGATCTGGGCCACGTCGACGTCCTTGGGCGAGAAGCCCGATCGCTCCCAGGTCAGTCGTGACGAGCTCCGGCCGCCCTCCATGTAGCTCGACAAACTGCCGATGCGGCCGGCCACCTCGAACGCCAGCCGCTGACCATAGCCCGCGATGTACGCGGGACGCGGCTTGAGCGTGCGCGCCCGCTCGGCGGTCGTCAGGACGACCGCGACGGCTCCCTGCACGGGGATATCGCAGTCGTAGAGACAGAACGGGTAGGCGACCATGCGGGAATTCAGATAGTCTTCGCGCGTCAGCGGCTGCCCGCAGAAGTACGCGTGCGGGTTCTTGTGCGAGTGACGGCGCTGCGTCACCGCGAGCGTCGCCATCTTCTCGCGGGGCTGGTTGTGTCGCTCCAGCCAGCGCGTGTACGCGACGGCCATGCCCTGGCCGGGTCCGCCGAACCCGTAGGGCGCGGTGAACTGCGCCGGGCCTTGCGCGTACGTGCCCGGCAGGTTCTGGTAGGTGCCTTTCGGGTTGTGCATCGCCCGCCAGACCACCGCGTACTTGCAGACGCCGGCGAGCAGCGCGTTGACGGCCTGCTGGACCGCCCCGCCGATGTTCACGGTCTCGACCTGGACGTGCCAGGTGAGGTTCGGCAGCTTCAGCATCGCCATCATGCAGTTGACCGAAACCACGGTGACGCCGTCGATCATCGCGTGCCCGGTGGCCGGAAGCTCCGGGTAGGTGGCCAGCCCGTCGATGTCCGACATGGCGAGCCCGGAGTCCTCGACGGCGCCGCGGACTGCCTCGAGCGCGTGCGCCGCCAGCGGAATCTCGGCGGAGCGCGTGACCTTCGAAAACCCCACGCCGCTCACTGCGACCTTGCAGCGATGCTCCCACATGCGACGAGATCTCCTGGAGATGGGGCCCCGAAATGGCCCCCAAACCCCCCATCGTTCGGCACGCCCCGGCGTAGCCGGGGCGCGCCTCTTTACCCGGAGTCGCGCGCCAGCCGGAACTGCGGCAGCGTGATGTCGTCGTTCAGCGGCTCGAACACCACTTCGACGCGGCGACCCACCTTCGCCTCGGTGTACGGCGCCTCCAGCAGATTCGCGGCCAGCAGCGCCCCGGGCGCGTCGTCGAGCTCGACGATGATGCTGGCGTACGGGATCGCCGCGGCGAAGCGCTTGTCGCCCGCGTGGTACATGATCGTGTACGCGTAGATCTGGCCCTTGCCGCTGACCGGTTCGAAGGCGAGATCGATCGCCATGCAGCGCACGCAGGTCGCGTAGGGCGGATGCTGGAAGTGCTTGCACGTCTGGCAGCGCTGCAGCGCCAGCACGCCGCGCTTGGCCGAGTCCCAGAACGGCTTCGTCCACTCGCTCGGCACCGGGATCGGCCGGGTGACCTTGCTCCACTCGCTCATCGTCATGGTCTCGCGCGCTCGCGAGTATTCCACATCTCCACCGTTGTCCACATCGCGAAATTGTGACGCGCCGGCGCGGTCTGCGCGAGGCGGCGGCCGCAGATGCCGCTGTTCTCGGGCTCTCGGTGCGCGTGCACCGCTGATTCGCGCGCAATCAGCGGCTCGATCGGCGTAGACGCCCCGCGAAGCCGCTCAAGATGCGGGCGAATGTGTTGTTGACGGCGGCGCGCGGCGCGACGAAAGTCGCGATTGATCGAACATGTAGCCGGAGGTGCCACATGCTGGATCCGACCGCCGAGGGACAGCTACGCCGGGAGCTTCATCACATACTCGGGCGCCTCGAGCAGCATGAACGCACCGCGCTGATCGAGGCACACTCGGAAGGCACGCGGCTCGTCGGCGACATGTTCGCCGACGCGCAGGTCGTCGCATCGCGGAATCTCGAATCACTGAGCTACGAGCGCCTGTCCCGCCGCGCCAGGGTGCTGATGAACGCGCTCGAGCGGCTGCGCGACGGCAGCTACGGGATCTGCGAAGAATGCGAGAGCACGATCCCCCAGGCGCGGCGGCGGGCACTTCCCGGCGTCACGACGTGCGTGCAGTGCCAGGAGCGCGGCGAGCGCGCGCGCTCGCGGTTCCAGCCGGTGGAATGGACGGTCCGCCGGCCGCGCGTGAAGCAGAAGAACGGCCGGCAGGACGAGGCGAGGACGTGATCGCATAGCAGTGATACCGTAGCGGCGCGATGGCGTCCGCGCTGCGCTCGCTGTTCACGCCGATCCAGGTCGGCCGGCTCACGCTCAAGAACCGGATCTATTCCTCCGGCCACGCCGAGGCGATGGCCGAAGGCGGGCGGCCCGGCGAACGTCTCGCGCGGTATCACGCGGCCAAGGCGCGCGGCGGCTGCGCGCTCACGATCTTCGGTGGCTCCTCGAGCGTGCATCCCTCGTCGCCGGCCGCCGCGTGGAAGCAGATCGCCAACCACGACGACTCGATCATTCCCGCGTACCGCGCGCTGGCCGACGCCGTGCACGCCCACGACTGCCTCGTCTTCACCCAGCTCACGCACATGGGGCGCCGGGCGCAGGCGGACGGCGAGGAAGCGAACGTCCTGGTCGCGCCCTCGCAGATTCCGGAGCGGGTCCATCGCGAGGTGCCCCACGAGGTGGAAGCCGAGCAGATCGTCGAGATCGTGCGTGCGTTCGGGCAGGCGGCGCGGCGCTGCCGGGAGGGCGGCCTCGACGGGATCGAGCTCTCGATGGCCCACAACCACCTGATCGACCAGTTCTGGTCCCCGCTGTTCAACCAGCGGCTCGACGACTACGGCGGCAGCCTCGACAACCGCCTGCGCTTCGGCTTCGAGGTCCTGCGCGAGATCCGGCGCACCGTCGGCCGCGACTTCGTCGTGGGCGCGCGCATGTCGGGCGACGAGTTCACGCGCGGCGGCCTCACGGCCGAGGACATGGCCGAGATCGCGCGTCGTCTCGCGGCGTCCGGCATGCTCGACTTCCTGTCGATCATCGGCGGCGGCGCGCACACGTACGAGCTCCAGGCTGCGGCGGTGCCGAACATGAGCTACGCGACCGGCGTGTTCGTGCCGCTGGCCGCCGCGATCAAGCAGGCCGCGCCCGGTATCCCGATCCTTCACGCGAGCCGCATCGTCGATCCGGCCCACGCCGATCGCCTCGTGGCCGCGGGGCAGATCGACGTCGTCGGGATGACGCGCGCGCTGATCGCCGATCCCGATCTGCCGCGCAAGGCGCTCGAGAGTCGCTTGGACGACATTCGGACCTGCGTGGGAGCGAACGAGGGCTGTATCGACCGGATCTATCAGGGCAAGCCGGTGACGTGCGTCCAGAACCCCGCGACCGGACGCGAGGCCGAGCTCGCCGAGGTCCGCGCTGCGACCACGCCCAAGAAAGTGGTGGTGGTCGGCGGCGGCGTCGCCGGGCTCGAGGCAGCGCGCATGGCTGCCGTGCGCGGTCATCGCGTCGTGCTGTTCGAGAAAGCGTCTGAGCTCGGCGGTCAGGTGCTGCTGGCGGCGCGTGCGCCGGAGCGTTCGGAGTACGCGGGCATCGTGCGATTCCTCGCGGCGCAGGTGCGGAAGCTCGCGGTGGACGTTCGTCTGGCGGTGGAAGCGACGCCATCGGCGGTGCTGGCCGAGCGGCCCGCTGCGGTCGTCATCGCCACGGGCTCGCATCCCTTCGTGCCGCCGGTGCCCGGCAGCGATGGCAAGCACGTCGTCACGGACCGCGACGTCCTGGCCGGCGAGGCCAAGGTCGGGACGAGCGTGGTGGTAGTCGACGACGTGCACACGCAGGAGGCGCTCTCGACCGCGGAGCTACTGCTCTCGCAGGGCAAGCGCGTCGAGGTGATCTCGCCGCTGTTCTACGTGGGGCAGGACGTCGGCGTCACCTCGATCGCGCCCCTCTATCGGCGGCTCTTCACCGCCGGCGTCGTGCTGACGCCTGGCACCGAGCTGCGCGCCGTCGAAGGCTCGAGCGTGATCGTCGCCAACGTCTATTCGGGCCTGGAGCGGCGCATCGAAGGCGTCGACACCGTCGTGCTGGCGGCCGGCAGTCGCTCCACCGACGCGCTCTATCGCGCGCTCAAGGGCCACGTGGCCGAGCTCTACGCGGTGGGTGACTGTGTCGCCCCGCGGGGCGTGCACCAGGCGCTCCTCGACGCCACGCGCATCGCTCGCGCGATCTGAGCCGCGGTCCGCGACCGCCGCCGCGACGAGCTCGCGGCGACGGTCGCGATCAGGCCCTAGCCGGCGCGCCGACGCGCCGGCGCTCAGGCAGCGAGCGCCGGGACTTCGCCGAAGAAGCCGGTGATGCGCGCGAGGCGCCCATCGGGCGCGAGCGCGCCAACGTCGATCCCGGCCACCACCACGCCTCCGTCCGGGGCGACCAGGTCCCAGGCGAAGCGCAGGTGGTCGTGATGCGCGTCGACGCCGCTGCGTCGGCGGAAGCGATGGCCCGGGAACTTGGCCTGCACGCCCGCCACCATCTCGGCGAGCGCCGCGTGGCCCGCGGCCTCGAGCATCGGATCGGAGTAGCGTCCGTCGCCCGCCCAGGCGTGCTCGATGAGGCGGGCGCGCTTCGCGGCGTCGGTCTCGTTCCACATCGCCAGATACGTGTCGACAGTGGTCGTCGCGTCGGTCATGTCGATCCTCCTCGTGTGAAGTGAGCTCTCTGCCCATAGCCTCACCGAGGCGTCGACGTCGGGCAATTACGCGGCAGGTAAAGGGCGGGGAGTGGAGCGGTGGCCTCAGCGTGCGGCGAAGCCGTTGCCGTTGTCGGGCCCGGTCCACCGACCGTGATTCAGGTCGTACCGGAATCCGACCGAGGTGAACGGCACGCGGAAGTTGTCGAAGATGATGTGCAGCGTGTAGCCCCACCAGGTGTTTCGCCCGGCGCCGAGATCGTCGAGGATCACCTTGAAGTTCAGGCCGATCTCCAGGCCGACCTGACGCTCGCGTGGCTCGATCGCGCCGCCGGGATAGCCTTTCACACCGTAGGTGGCGGACACCATCAGGTAGCGCAGCGGGCCGATGTTCCAGTCGAGCCGGCGCCCCACGCCGAGGAGCTGCAGGTCCGCGGTGTAGATCTCGTTCGAGTAGTCGCGGCCCTTCCGCGGCTCGACGCAGCAGTAGGTGCTGCCGGCCGCCGGGAGCAGGATCCCGTGGCGAAAGCCGATGAGATCCTCGAGCTCTGCCGCCGCGATCACCGCCGACGCACCGGCGCCGAGCACGTCCATCGTGAGGTCTTCCCAGGAGAATCCGTACGGGTTGATCCCGTCGCCGATCTCGTTCATGAGCCCGGCGGTGACCGACACGCCGAAACCGAGCAGGATCGAATCTCGCTTCGAGAACCCCATCTTGTCGTAGAGCTTGGTGAGCTCCTTCGAAAGGATCGCGTAGTCGACGAAGTGCGAGGCCTTGTCCGCTCCGCCCGCGAAGGTTCGTTCGCCGAACCATCCTTCGTTCGTGAAGCGAAAGCTCTGGTGAGGCGTGTCGAGGAACGCGTTGATCGCGCCGCCGACGATCGCGCCGGCGGAGACCGCGGTCGCCGTCAACAGCTGATACCTCTTCGCCTGGATCGCCGCCGCACGCCCGGCGTCGAAGGGGAGCTCGGAGCAGGTGGGCGGCGCCTGACGACTGAGCAGAAAATACTCGCGACACGGAGCAGATGTCTCGGTCGACTCCTGGGCCACGACGGGATTCGGCGCAACGAGCACGAGGAGGAGCACGAGAGCCCCAACAGTCGCGAACAGACTCGGCCTTTCCGCGCCTTCTCCAATACGGCAAATGTTTGGACGTGAAAGACGGCGCTGACCCGAGCCTTTTACCGCGACAGGCCGGCCGGCGCAATAGGCTCTAGTGCCGATTCGCGCAGCGCCAGCGGAACGTCGTCGGCGGTCTGGGCGTCGTCGGCGTGGCGGGCGGCCATCGCCAGGACGGGCTCCGGCGTACGGAAGAGAACACCCACGCCGAACACGACCAGCGCGCCGATCATGGCCCACCAGGTGAACGAAACTTCAGGGATGAACGCGGGATGCTGGAATGTCGTCTCCATCCCGAACAGCGGCGCGATCGTGTGCGCGAGCGTGACGTCGAGCTTGCCGACGATGACGGTCGCCGCGAGCCCGGCGGTGACCGCGATCATGTTGCCGGTGTCCGAGCCGCGACGCTCGGTGAACATACCGATCAGGAACACGCCGAGCATGGGCCCGAGGATGAAGCCGGCGATGCCGAGCACGACCGGAATGATCCGCAGATCGGGCTGCGTCACCTTGGCGTACGCGAACGCGCCGGCGATCGCGATCATGAGCACGGCGAAGAGCACGGTGAACCAGCGCGCGGCCTTGACGTAGTGCTCCTCGGATCGGCCGCGAACCCACTTCAGGTACCAGTCGTTCGTGGCGCCCGTCGCCAGGGCGTTGAGCGCTGCCGAGAACGAGCCCATGGCGGTCGCAAAGATTCCGGCGAGTACCAGCCCGCGGATCCCGACCGGCATCACGTTCAGGATGTACGAGCCGAAGACGTCCGCCGTCGCCGCGGGCCGGTACGTCGCGTCCTGCTGGTAGTACACGAAGAGCAGGATGCCGATGAAGACGAAGGCCGTGGCGATCGGCACGTCCATGAAGGCCGCGGTGATCAGGCTGCGCCGCGCCTTCTTGTGGGTCTCCGCCGTCAGCATGCGCTGGACCATGTCCTGGTCGGTGCCGAAGGCGGCCATGTTGCCGAGCGTGGCGCCGATGAGCGCGGAGAAGAGCGTGTAGTCGCTCGCCAGGATCATCTTGACGTAGTCCCAGACGCCCATCGCCGTCAGGTGATGGCGCGTTTGCCACTGGGCAACGGCGCTCGCCTCGAACCCGTGCAGGAAGTAGCCCTCGTGCGTCGTCAGCTGCGGCACCGCGCGGACGACCTCGCCGAGACCGCCGACGTGATGCAGCAAGGTCGCGATCGCGATCAGCGCGCCGCCGAACATCAGGCAGGCCTGGATCACGTCGGTCCAGATGACGGCCTTGATGCCGCCGACCGCCGTGTAGAGGCACGTGACGATCGTGAGCAGGATGATCGCGACGAGATAGGGGCCGACCGTGGTGACGGCCTGCTGGCCAAAGTGCACCTGACCGCCGGCGACGAACATGCGCCAGGCGAGCACCATCACCAGCGACGGGATGAAGAGCCGCGTGCCCGAGGCCAGCGTGCGCATGAACAGGAACAGCGCCGAGACGTAGCCCTTGGTGCGCGGGCCGAACCGAATGCCGAGATAGTCGTAGACCGTGTAGACCTTATAGGTGAAGTAGGGCTTGAGAAAGACGTGGCCGACGATGACGCGCCCGATGATGAGCCCCAGGACCAGCTGCACGTACGCGAAGCTCTTCTTGGTGTAGCCCTCGCCGGGCGCCCCCAGGAAGGTCGCCGCGCTGGTCTCGGCGGCGATGATCGACGCCATCACCGCCCACCACGGCACGCGCCGGCCGCCGAGCGCGAAGTCGTTCAGGCTGTTCTCGCGGCGGCCCATGTAGAGCCCGATGGCCGTGATGCCGACGAAGTAGACGAGGATGATGACGCCGTCGACGACGAGGCCGTCGATGCCCATGGTTCTAGCCTATCCCACGGGGTCCCTCCTGGAAGAGTTTCGCTAGCGCCGCGCGAAGTCGATGAAGCCGCGCTCGACGTCGGTGGCGACGAGCTCGACTTTCACGTGGTCGCCGACGTCGAGGCCTTCGACGCCGCGTACGAGACGGCCCTCGACGGCGGGCCTCAAAATGCGGACCCACGTGCCCTTCGGCGAGGCGCCGGTCACCAGCGCGTCGAACCGCTCGCCGATCCGCGCGGCCAAGAGCAACGCGGCGGCCGACTTGCGCACCTGCCGCTCGACCTTGGTCGCGTTGTCTTCCTGCTCGGTGCAGTGGCGGGCCAGCGCGTCGAGCTCACCATCGGCGTACGCCGCCGGCCCTTCGGCGAGCGCGGATTTGAGCAAGCGCTGGGTGATCAGGTCGGGAAAGCGGCGGTTGGGCGCGGTGGAATGCGTGTAGTCGCGCACGGCCAGGCCGAAGTGGCCGTCCGGCGTCCGCCCCGGGCGCTGCACGGCGTACTCGCCCGAGCCCAGGAGCTTGACAACCGAGAGCGCCAGGTCGGGAAACCTGAGCGCGTCGGCGCGCTGGCGCCTGATCAGAAACTCTTCGAGGGCGCCGGAGTCGGCCGCCGGAGGCAATCGCTCGCCGAGCGTCGCGGCAAGGGCGACGATGCGATCCCAGCGCTCGGGCGTTCTGAGAATCCGCCGCAATGACGGCACGCCCTTGGCCTCGAGATACTTCGAGGTCACGCCGTTAGCCGCGATCATGAAATCCTCGATGAGCTCCTTGGCGCGGTTGTTGTCGTCCGGGAGCAGGTCGGCGATCACGTCGCCGTTGAAGAGCGCGCGCGTCTGGATCGTCTCGAGGCTCAGGGCGCCTTGCTGGTGGCGTCGCTGCTTCATCGCCTGCGCCGTACGGTCTTGAAGGCGCAGGAGCTCGGGCAGCCCGCGCACCGCCGCGAGCTTCGGGGGCGGCGGCGCCGCGCCGTCGAGCCAGGCGGCGACCGCGTTGTACGCGAGCTTCGCGCGATTGAGCACCACGGCGCGATAGACGGCCGACTCGATGACGGCGCCGTCGGCGCCGACGGCCATCTCGACGACGAGCGCCAGCCGCTTTTCTCCCTCGTTGAGCGAGGTCAGATCGGTGGAGAGCTTCTCGGGGAGCATCGGGAAGATCTGCGCGGCCGTGTAGACCGAGGTCGTGTTCGTGCGCGCGTGATCGTCGATCGCGGAGCCCTTCTTCACGAGTGCGTCGACGTCGGCGACCGCGACGAGAATCTTGACTGCGCCGTTCGCCAGCGGCTCGGCGACCGAGAGCTGGTCCAGGTCGCGCGAGTCGTCGTTGTCGATGGACGCCCACAAGAGACCGCTCAGATCCCGGATGGCTGAGCCGGGTTCGGCGGCCGGCTTGGTGAGCGCCTCGGCCTGGGCCTTGGCCTCTTCGGAAAAGTCCGGGAGGAGTCCCCGCTCGATCATTACCCGGCGGGCGATGACGCGCAGCTCCCTGCGGTTCTGCGCCGAGGGACGGCTCATGTTCGGCCAAGAATACCCGAGTCGTGGAATAATGCAGCCCTCTGGCAAGGAGGCCATCATGCACGGAGAGCTCGGACGCCGAGATCTCTTCAAGGCGGCGCTGGCCGTGGCCGGCGCGCCGCTCGTCTCACTCTGGCCGACCCACGCGCACGCCAACAACCAGGCAGGAGGACCCGCGATGAAAACGGCTTACGACCCCGCAGCGAAGTTCGATCTCAAGGTGACCGAGGTCGAGCTCCGGCGTGCGGTGAGCGGGCGAATGCTGATGGCTCGCGTGTATCAGCCGCAGGGTGTCGGGCCGTTCCCGACCTTGCTGGATTTGCACGGTGGCGCCTGGAACAACAAGGACCGGTTCGCGAACGAGCCGATGGACCGCGCGGTAGCGGCTAGCGGCGTGCTGGTCGTGGCGATCGACCTCACCCTGGCGCCCGAAGCGCCGTACCCGGCCTCGGTGCAGGACGGCAATTACGGCGTGCGCTGGCTCAAAGCCAAGGCCGCCGATTGGAACGGTGAGGCGGCGAATCTCGGCGTGCTCGGCAGCTCGAGCGGCGGCCACGTCGCGCAGCTCCTGGCTCTGCGCCCGCGCGACCCGCGCTACAACGCCTTTCCATCGCCGGCAGGCGCAAGCGTCGATGCGACGGTCGCGTACGTCGCGACGCGCTCACCGATCAGCGACACCGAGGCGCGCTTCCAGCAGGCCGAGAAGATGAAGCGCGAGAGCATGATCAAGAGCAACAAGACCTACTTCAATCCCTGGGAGACAATCGTCGAGGCCAACCCCCAGCGGATCGTCGAACGCCGCGAAGCGGCGGTCTTGCCGCCGATGCTGATCATGCAGGGCGCGCTCGACGACAACGTGCTCCCGGCCGTGCAGGAGAAGTTTGCCGCGACGTATCGCGCGGCCGGCGGCAGCTGCGAGCTCTCCGTGTTCGAGGGCTCGGAGCACGAGTGGGTCGCCAAGCCGGGGCCGCAGACCGACCGCGCCCACGAGATGGTGAAGGCGTTCATCGCGCGGCATCTGGCGGCCGCGCGGCGCACGTCGTAGCGCGGGCGGCGTCCGCGCCGCGGCGCGCGGATCGCGCCCGTCGCGCGCGGGCTACCGCTCAGGTCTAGAATCGAATCGTGCGTCTGCCGTTCGATCCGCCGCTCCAGCCGATGCTGTCCAGCGCCGCCGAGCGTTTGCCCACCGGCGACGGCTGGCTCTTCGAGCCCAAGTGGGACGGGTTCCGAACGCTCGTGTTCCGCGATGGCGGAGAGATCCTTCTGCAAAGCCGCGACGAGAAGCCGATGAACCGCTATTTCCCCGAGCTCGAGGCGCCGCTGGCCCAGGCACTTCCCGAGCGGTGCGTGGTCGACGGCGAGGTGGTGATCGTCGGTGACGCGGGGCTCGATTTCGAGGCGCTGCTGCTGCGCATCCACCCGGCGGCGTCGCGGGTGAAGCTCCTGGCGGCCGAGTCGCCGGCCTCGTTCGTCGCGTGGGACCTCCTGGCTTTCGGCGACGAGGATCTCCGTGAGGCGCCGCTGAGCGAGCGGCGCGAGCGGCTCGAGCAGGCGCTCGGGGACGCGGCGCCGCCCGTGCACATCTCGCCCGCGACGCGCGACCGCGCGCTGGCGGAGGACTGGTTCCAGCGCTTCGAGGGCGCTGGGCTCGACGGCGTCATGGCCAAGCGCCTCGACGAGCCGTACCGCCCGGGCGAGCGCACGATGATCAAGGTCAAGCACGCGCGGACGGCCGACTGCGTCGTTGCCGGATTCCGCTGGCACAAGAACGGGGCGGGCACGATGGTGGGCTCGCTGCTGCTCGGTCTCTACGACGAGTCCGGCACCCTGCACCACGTCGGCGTCACCGCCGCGTTCAGCAACGCCATACGTAAGCAGCTCGTCACCGAGCTGGCGCCGCTGCGCGTGAACGCACTCGAGGGCCATCCCTGGCGCGACTGGGCCGAGGCCGAATCGCAGGCGAGCGCGGCCGGCCAGCGCATGCCGGGAACCAGCAGCCGATGGAATCGCGGCAAGGATCTCAGCTGGGAGCCGCTCAGGCCCGAGCGCGTGTGCGAGGTGGCGTACGACCATATGCAGGGAACGCGCTTCA
>Ga0075420_100001579_pt1 | contig 19370 bp, 21 predicted proteins | sample SoiMetdeltSBSDD4_FD_75296 | JGI IMG/M metagenome (GOLD analysis project Ga0075420, IMG submission 75296) | Bulk soil microbial communities from a Populus tree surrounding site in Tennessee, USA - Soil MetaG P. deltoides SBSDD4 | ecosystem: Environmental > Terrestrial > Soil > Tree plantation... | reverse complement strand
ACTGCATGGTTTTCCTCCGAGAGTCGACGTGCTGGCTGACGGAGGGAAATTGCCTCGATCCGGGTGTGTTCTCGGTCGGACAATCGAGGAACGTTTGTCAGGGGAAAGGGACGGCGTATGCACCGGCCCCGTCGGGGATTCCCCTACGGTTCGGCCTGCAGCCCTGAAGCGTCTCGAAGCGCGGAAAACACGCCTAACGAAACGTCAACTCCGGCGCGTCGGGTTCGCCGAACATTCCGGCATAACCGAGGTCAGCGCGATCGACCAGGCGACCCACTGGCTCCGATGGCACGCTCCGGTGAAACAGTCGAGCCAGCATCCACGTCGACGCAGGAAACGTCACCGCCCACAGCGACGCGATCCAGATCAGCGAGTGGACGTACATCTGCAGCGCGAGGAACGGGACGAGCAGCCCGTTCGCCGTCAGCGACCAGCGTGCCCATCGCGTCAGGCCGGGACCGGTGAGCCCCCGCGCCAGGAACAGCGTGGCGACACTCATGAAGCTGTAGCCAAGGATGTCCACGGCGTACAGGAACGAGTCGAAGGGCACGAACCGGAACACTTCGATCCCCTCCATCCGGCCGCTCGCGAGCCGCGGCCCGACGAGCGCCAGCTGCACGTAGTAGACGAGACTGATCAGCGTCGCGTAGGCAGTCGCGAATCCGATCGCGGCATGGCTCCACACCTTGCGATCGGCCGAAACGAGCTGATGAACGCTCACGACGAGCACGAGGAACGCCGAACCCAGGATCAGCGACGGCGTGAGGAGCAGGATGATGCCGAGCGGTGTGCTCAGGCTCTCCGGTCCCCCTCGCGAGCCCAGCCAGCCCATCCACTCCGCGAGCTGCAGCAGCACGTACGCGATGCTGCACACGGTGGCAGTGACCGCTGACCAGAAGCCAACCGACCTCGTTGCCGAGGAGATCGCGGGGGCGGGCAAAGTGGAGTTCATCATTGGACTGGGACGTAGTGCGCGTCCACAACGTGTCCGCGCCAGTAAGTGAACGGTCCTTCGGGAAGATCCCAGGTCACTTCTCCGTGGGTCGGAATCCTCATGCCTCCCGCACGCTGGTACCGCGAGTTGATGACTGTCCAGCGCGATGGGATACCGACGCCATCAACGTCGCGATCGCGGATCGTGGACATGCGGTCGACCAGCCCGTCGCCGCCGAACGTCACGTCGAGGGACACGGTCGTTGCACCATCGACGAGAGTCACACGCGCGGAGTCGTCATCGATCGCGGTCCACGTCAGGCCCGGGCCTGGCAGGAGCGCCGTCGGATACCACACCGCCTCGGCCAGGTATCGCACGAGCGCGCCGCGCGCCATCGCCGGAGTGCCATGCTGCCTGACGACCGGAACCAGCCCTCCGATCGCCGCGAGCATCGACCCTTCCCCGTCGAGATAGCTATCGCGGACGAACGTCGGAACGAGTGGCATCATGTAGATGCGCGCGTTCCAGACGAAGCCCGGCGGGTCCGTGGACACATGCTGCACCGATGTGAACCGACTGAACGGCTTCGACGCGTGGGTCCGGAACTCGCCGGCATGGCGAATGGTGGCGCGCCGCACGCGGTGCACACCAGGCGTTAGGGAACGCTCGAAGTAGCGCACGACCGGCGACGGTAAGCCAGCGAGGTGGTCGAGCGAAAAGATCTCGGCGCGATCAGCGTTTACGGCGTGCGCGAGGCGGTCCAGGCAGGACACGTCGCGCGCCGTCACGCGCGTCCACGGAGTGAGATCGGCGAGGAGCATGGGCCCAAGGTACGCCGGCGGGAGATCCGATTCTGTCCTCGCTTGGCGCAGGGTACGTCGGACTTCTCCGCACGTTCGGCTCAGCGTATTCCGTGCGCGAGCCGGGGATAGCCGGCGCCATCGGGTCAGGCGTCTCCCTTCGAGCCTGCCGGTTACTCCGACAGACAACGCCGAGCGGGTGAATCATCTTGCCTCCGCTTTACGCGATGCGCGCGACACGCGACGGGCGAGGACGCGATGGCGCCGATCCCACTGAGTGAAGCCGGCGGTCAGATTCGTACCGCCCGCCGAGGCGGGCAGATCCTGCTGGCGTCCGGCGTGATGATCGGGACGCACACCAGCCGACTTGCGGCGTGGCAGCCGACACCCGGCCTCGGAGTCGTCGAGCGCATCAACGTCTACGCGTATCTACTGTGGGTGACGGTGCCGAGCCTAACGCTGCTCCGTCGTCCACCTCATCGTTGAGGAGATCGTCCGATGAAACCCAAAGCCCGGATTGGCGGCTTCGTCGCTCGGGAATTCGACGAGGTGAGGATCGAGTTCGAGCGGAATTTCGCCGAACGCGGCGACATCGGTGCGGCCGTCACGGCGTATTGGTGCGGCACGAGGGTCGTGGATCTGTGGGGTGGCCGGCGCACCCCTCGAGGCCCCGAACCGTGGAACGAGGACACCATGGTCGTCGTCAACTCCACGACCAAGGGTCTCTCGGCAATGACGCTGGCGGTGGCCAATGCCCGCGGCTGGCTCGACTACGATGCCCCCGTCGCTCGCTACTGGCCGGAGTTCGCGCAGAACGGCAAGGCTGCCATCACGGTTCGCCAGCTGCTCGGTCATGAAGCCGGACTCGTACTGCTCGACGAGCAGTTGAGCGTCGACCGGCTACGCGACCTCGATTACCTCGCGCGGCTGCTCGCGCGGCAGCGACCGGCGTGGCCGCCGGGAACGCGTCACGGCTACCACACGATGACGGTGGGGCTGTACATGCAGGAGCTCGTGCGGCGCGTCGACCCCTCCCATCGCACACTCGGCCGTTTCTTTCACGACGAGATCGCTCGGCCGCTTGACCTCGAGTTCTATATTGGGCTGCCGCGTGAGATACCTGACGATCGACTCGCTGCGATCAAGCCCTTGTCCCCCGCGCGAGGGCTCCTCGCGCTGCGCTACACGCCGCCTGCGGTGACCTTGAAGATGATCAGGCCAGGCTCGTTGCTGCGCCGGTCGTTCGCGGGGCTTGCCGCCGACCCGAATGACCGACGGTATCTCGAGGTCGAGGTGCCGGCAGGAAACGGCGTGGGCACCGCCCGCGCGATCGCGCGCGCGTACTCGGCGTTTGCCGAAGGAGGTGCGGAGCTCGGCCTCACGGCCGAGACGATCGCCCAGCTCACCGCGCCGCCCAATGCGACGCGACCGAACGACGAAGTGCTCGGCGTACCGTCCTACTTCTCGCTTGGCTTCCTCCGACCCGGTCCCGATGTCTCGTTCGGCTCGAGCCCTCGCGCGTTCGGTGCGCCTGGTGCGGGCGGGTCGTTCGCCTTTGCCGACCCAGACGCGCATCTCGGCTACGCGTACGTGATGAACAAGTTCGACTTCTATCTCGAAGACGACCCGCGTGAGAAGGCGCTGCGGGATGCGGTGTACCGTGCGATGGCCGGGCTCACCGACCACCTCAACGCGCGCGATGTCGACACCGTCACCGCATTGCGACATCCCGCGCCCGAGTCGGCGCGGGTTTAGCTCCAAGGCGTCAACGCTGGCTGGTCACTGGGCTCGAGCCCTAACGAGGTCACCCACCAGGACAGCGGCCGGATAGAAGATCTCTTCCTCACTTCGCGCGTGGAGCGCCAACTCCTCCGCGAGGCGCGCGACCCTTGTGTTCCCCTCACCGCGCGCCACGTCACCCAGTTTGCTCGTGGCAGCGCGGATGGCGACGTGCTCCTCCAGCATTCGCGGGAGCTCCGCGCGGAGACTGTCGGTCATAGGCAGCACGTCGAGCATCCTGGGAGCGAACTCGCCGCGTGCGAGTGGCGCGAGCAGGGCGAGCGGCGGCAGTGCGATCTGCTCTTCTCGGACGAAGTGCGGGTGTAACACCTTCGCGAGCGCACGCGCGGCTTCGCCCACACGCCCGGGTTCCTGCGTCGCACGCTCGAGCGCGTCGTGAATCGCTTCGTGCTCCGCCCGTATCGAACCGGGAATCTCCACTGGTTCCTTTGCCTGGGCGTGTGTCATCGGTGCCTCCAGAGCACTGATTGATCGCGGTGGCGTCGAGCCCTGAAGGCCGACGGTCACCACCAGTACGGCAAGAGAGGTCAGGGCGTGTACGGGGCGCATCATCGGCAGACCGTCATGAGTCGTTAGGTGCGGTCGCGGCGAGCTTGTCGCGTCGAGACGTGCGCTGGCTCGCCGCGCGGGGGCGCCGCCGATGAGCACGGCAACATGCCGCGCTCATCGGTCGTTACGGTCGTGACTGTCGTCGCGTCGCGCGTCCGACGACGAGAGGTCGCCGACACGGTCGGCGCCGGGGTCACCTCGCGGCTCCGGATTGGCGTACGCGCTGGCGGCACCGTGGCGGTAGACGAGTGCGCCGCCGCTGTGACCGACCTGAGCCCCGGCGACAACCAGGCCCAACGCTCCAGCTGCTGTGACGAAACGAGCCGCGCGTCCGACCGAGCCCGGCACCAGCCCTACAGCGCTCACCAACAGAAGCACGCCCGAGAGGACGAGAAAGCGCTCGGCGGCCTCTTCATGTCCGTGCAGTGCGGCCTCGCCGACAACGTCCTCGACGCGCTCCTCCTGGGCCTCGCCGGTCTGGAGCGCGACCCACGTACTCAGCGTGAGCGCAGCCGCGAACGCCAGCGGTACTGCCCATGCCCGACGCAGTGTAGCGCCTTTCCTGACTGCCCAGAGCGCGATCGCCACGGAGATTGGCAGTAACACCACCAATACGATCGGGAAATGCACGACCAACGGGTGAAGCGGGAGTCCGAACATTGCGTTGCCTCCACAGACGTGGGTACGAGCGCAATCTCCGCATATCGAGAGAGCGCAAGTATCCGCTCTTTGACGGATTCCCCGGGACCTCCGGCAAATGACGGAGGCGTGCGACCGGTCGACGGAACCGACGACCATGGACCATGAACTCGATTTCAGACTGCGTCTGATCCTCGGGGTCGCGCTCATCTCGATCATGGTCGGGGGCACGGCGGATTTGTTGATGGACCGCCCCCAGACGTGGCTCTCGTTTCACGTTGTTTTCGAGACGCTGATGATCGCGGGCGCGCTCGTCATGGCCACGACACTCTGGCTCGGCTGGTGGCGGTCAGCGCAGTCAGTCGTGGCGCTTCAGGGCTCGCTGGAGAAGCAGAGCGCGGAGCGGGACGCGTGGAAGGCCAGCGCCAACGCGGCGCTCGAGGGATTGGGTCGCGCGATCGATGCGCAGTTCAGGACGTGGCATCTGACGCCCACGGAGCGCGAGGTCGCGCTGATGCTGCTGAAGGGCTACGGGCACAAGGAGATCGCGGCGCTGACACACCGGAGCGAGCGCACCGTTCGCCAGCACGCGGGCGTCGTTTACGAGAAGGCGGGGCTCGCCGGACGTGCGGAGCTCGCTGCGTACTTCCTCAACGACCTCATGCTCCCGGAAGGCGAGCGCGAGCCGGCGCCGATCGTGGACCGGCCGCACGTCAACGCGATGGGCGTCTAACAACCCGAGCCCAGCGTCAGCCGGCAGTCGGTCAGCGAATCACCGACACGGTTTCACGGCTTTGCCGACAGCCCGCGCTCCCCGTGTCACACATCGTCAGGGAGCAGGTTGGACGGCGGACCGGGACGAAACCCGGCCGAGCAGTGAATGCACAGGAGGCTTCGATGTTGAGACTACGTGACATCATGACGACCGAGGTGATCACCCTCGATCCCAACGTGAGCATCCGCGAGGCGATGGACCTGTTCACGTCGCGACGGATCAGTGGTGCCCCGGTGGTCGCCGGCGGCGAAGTGATCGGCGTGGTCTCGGCAACGGACCTTCTGCAGTTCGCCGCGGCGCTACCCGGCGTGCCGACGGAGCGCGAGGCAGCGCCGGAATGGCTCGGCGACATCACGGGCGATGAGGATGACCAATCGACGCTGCCCGAAGCGGGCGTCGAGGATGATCCTTCCGCCCTCTACTTCACGGAGCTCTGGGACGATGCCGGGGCCACCGTGTCGGAGCGCATCGTCTCGCAGACCGGCGCCGAGTGGAACTCCCTCGAGGAGCACACGGTGTCCGAGGCGATGACTCGTGCCCCGGTGTGTGCGCTGACGCCCGACACGCTCGTCACGGTAGCAGCGGACTACATGCGGCGCGCCAGGATCCATCGCGTGCTCGTGATGAAGGGAAAGCAACTGCTTGGCCTGGTGTCGTCGACCGACATCTCCGGCGCGGTCGCGGACGGGAAGCTCACATCGCAGACCTACGTCTTCGACCGTACGCGGCCAGGCGGGCGGCGGTGGGGACGACGCACCTGACGAGCGAGCTCGTCGAGCTTCGGCCATAACGACAACCTTGCCGATTGCGCGCGAGCGCAGTCGATCGTGATTCTACGACATGTACAGATCCATCCTCGTTCCGGTGGACGGTTCCGTGCTCGCGGAGAGCGCTCTCGCCGTTGCGGCCACGCTGGCACAACGGTCGGGGGCCGAGCTCCGGCTCGTGCACGCGCACCGTCTTACCGTCGCCGATGAGCTCGCGACGTACGGGATCACCGGCGACGCGGCGCGCTCCACGGCCGAACACTATGTGTCGGGCCTGGCTGATCGGCTGCGCGCCGCCCACGGTCTGGTGGTGCTGGCCGACGTCGTCGACGGAACCGCGGCCGAGGCCATTGCGCAGCATGCCACGTCGGTCGGCAGTGACCTCATCGTCATGACGTCGCATGGGCGCACTGGCGCCAGCCGCTTCTGGTTAGGCAGCGTCGCCGATGCCGTCATGCGGGCGGCGACGGTTCCCGTGCTGATCGTGCGCGGACGCGCGTCCGCGACGGCTGGCTCGAGCGATGCGCCATTCGCGCGCGTGCTCGTCCCGCTCGACGGCTCGGCGTTCGCGGAGCAGGCACTCCCGCACGCGATCGCCTTCGCGAAGCTCGGCGCGGCCGAGGTGCATCTGCTTCGCATCGAGGAGCCGGCCGAGAGTCTCCGCACGTCGGTGTGGGCGCTGGCGCAGCGGGAGCCGGACGACCTCCCCGATCGCCTACGCCGCGCCAGCGGCGAGCTGCAGACGGTGATCGAGCGGTTCGCGTCCGACTGGGCACCGGCCCGACCGAGCGCCGAGGCGCGCGGCGCGCCTCGCGTCGGGGATGCGATCGCAGAAGTGGCCGCCGAGCGAGGCACGGATCTGATCGCGATGACCACGCACGGACGCGGGGCGGGCCGGATGCTTATCGGGAGCGTGGCCGACAAGGTCCTGCGCGGCACCCAGTGCAGCGTGTTGCTGCTCAGAGCGCGTTAGGATGCTTCCGGAGGGACCATGAAAACGTTCGTACTGGCCATCGCACTCATGTGCCTCGCGAGTCGGATCGGCGCTGCCGGCCCGACCACAGTCGGCTCGCCTCTCGATTCCGTGACGCCGGCAAGCCGGGTGTGGCTTACCGGCTCTTCGAATGTCAGCAAGTTCAGCTGCCGGACGGCCGGAGTCAGTGGGACCGTCGATCTGCAGGCGAACGCCACCCGCCGCTCGATGCTCTCGGGACAGAACGTTTCGAACGCGCCGTCGCTCCGCATTCCCGTCGCCCTCCTCGACTGCGGCGTGTCGGCAATGAACCGGGACCTGCGACAAGCGCTTCGTGCGGACGAGTTCGACGCCATCGAGTTTCACCTCGACTCGTACGACGTCACCGCCGGGTCGCCCCGGACGGCACGCATCGCTGGACGGCTACGGATTGCCGGCACCGAGCGCGCGATCGTAGCCACTGCCGCCATCGACGCGGACACGTCAGGCACGCTCCACATCCGCGGCGCTCACGTCGTCCAGATGACGGACTTCGGCGTGGAGCCGCCGCGCCGGTTCGCAGGCCTCGTGCGTGTGCGTGACTCCATCGTCGTTCACTTCGATATCGTGCCCGCGACGGAATGGCGCGCGCGCGGGCGCTGACCTACGGCGAATCCCAACGCACATGGTGTCCCCGATGTCCGTGACCACGCGCGGGGCTCCGTTCTGCCATCCGAGGGAGCGCCCTCGAACGCGAGGCTCACCCGTCTGCGGGTTCCATCGCACGGGAGTGCTGTCGGGCACGTGCGACAGGAGCGACGGCCGCCATGTGACTGTCGCGCTGCCACAGGCGGCGCCGAGGAGCAGTATCGATGTGAGCGCGAGCGAGGCGATCCGGTTCATGCGCCTGGGTCGTTTGCGATGCTTCCAGCATCATCGACTCACGCGGTCGTTTCGATACGACATCCTACGTAGTCGGCGTGGCGCTCGAGCGCTCGGCTCGCTCCTTGACGCCGAGTAACATGCGGCGCTCCATGATGAAGTGCGCCGGCTCGAATACGAGCAGCCCGAAGGGCGCGAGCAGCACGTTCGGCTCACCGGCCCCGCGCGTGCGCACCGTGAACCGAGTGCCACCATCGTCCGGCTGGAGCACGAACGCTCCCCATCCCCCGAGCACCAGCACGCGTTCGGGCTCTACGCGAACGACTCGCCAACCCACGTCGCGCCCGAAGATGCCACCGAGATAGTCCGGCTGTGCCGCGCGTACGAGGTCGCCCTCCCGAAGGGTCTGCCATTCAGGATGGATGCGGTCGGCGTTGCGTATGTCATCACCGACCAGTCGCTCCAGCCAGTCGTAGCTGTAGAACCCGCCGCGGTCCTGCCCGAGCTGCACGAGCCAGGGCCAGACCTCTTCCGGCGCCGCGTTGATCGTCACCGCGTGCTGAATCGTGTAGTGCGCGTTCGGGACGACATCATCTCCGGGGAGCGCTGCAACGAGCTCGGCATCCGTCGAGCCCCATCGCGAGTGCCACGGCCGCGTGAGGATCACTGCGGAGAGATACACGAGGCATCCGAACGCGCCCGCCTGGGCCACCCGTCGCCAGCGGGCGTTTCGATCCGCCGCCCGGCGGAAAAGCGGTGGGACGGGGAGCCAGAGCACGATGGCGATGAGGGCAACGTCGATGAGCAATCCGGCCATCGCCGTCCGCGGGCGGAAGACGCCGAGCAACGCGAGCGACGCCACGAGCCCGACGGCCGCGAAGGCGCGCCAGTATCGTTCCAGGCGCCTAACGCCGAGCACCGCGAAGCCGGCCGCTACGAAACACACCGACGCCGTGGCCCAGAGTAGCGTCGGAAGCAGCCGTGGTCCGTCTGCCGCGAGCATGCCGGCGTTCGTGTGGGCGAGCCCGTGCAGGACCAGGATCGTGGCCAGAGCGATACGTCTCATGCGTCGCCTCCTTCCGCGGTGCGGTCACGCGTGCGATTCCCTGCATTCGATCGTACGACCTCCGCTGAGCTGGGGGTGTCGGGCCGCTGCCGGATGCCGCGTCGGCCGTGACCCGACACGCGTGCGGCGCGGCGGTTAATTTTCGGCGACATGGACGCCCTCGCATCACCTCGCGCAGCGACATCGGTCGCGAAAGCGCCCGAACGCCGGATGAGCGCGCGGCACCGTCGTCTCATGGTGCGAGCTCTGGCAGCGACGTCGATTGGAGCCACACTCGGCTGTGCGACCGCGGCCGCGGTGCGGCCGCTCGCTCGCACGGGCACCGAGTGGAAGTCAGCGGTGATGGCGGAGGAGCTCGATCTCCGGCCGGATTCGACGACATCCGTTCGCGCCTGGTTCGTGCCGGGTCGGGGTGGCGCCGGGGCCGTGCTCCTCCTGCACGGCCATGGCTCGAGCCACCGCAGCATGCTCGGCCGGGCGCGGTTTCTTCATCGAGCCGGCTACTCCGTCCTGCTCATCGATTTTCGCGGTCATGGTCGCAGCACCGGTGGGCCGGTGACGCTCGGCGCGACGGAGAGTCGGGACGCGCATGCGGCGCTCGCCTATCTCAGACAGCGGCTGCCTGACGAGCGCGTGGCAGTGATCGGTGCGTCCATGGGCGGAGCCGCGTCACTCCTCGGCCCGAGTCCGCTCGATGCCGACGCGTTCGTGCTCGAATCGGTGTATGCCACGATCGACGATGCCGTGTACGGGCGCGCGCGAAGTTGGCTGGGCCCGCTCGGAACCGCGATCGCGCCGCTGTATCTCCGGCATTGGCTTCCCCGGTCCGGTGTGTCCGCACACGAGTTGCGGCCGATCGAACGAATCGGCGAGGTCCGGGTGCCCGTGTACGTGATGTCGGGAGTGGACGATCGATACACCAGCCTCGACGAGGCGCGCGCGCTGTTCGAACGACTGCGTGGCCCTCGGGAGTTCTGGGCCATCGAAGGCACCGGCCATCAGGACCTGTACCGCGCGGCCGGCGAGGAATACGAGCAGCGCGTGCTCGCCTTCCTCGATCGGTACGTGCGCTAGCGAGTCACGAGGCCGACGGCTCGAGATGCCATCCGCGCGTCCGCGGGGCGGCGCGCACGCCGAAGAGCGTTCGCGTCACGCCGAACCGCACGACCACGAGACATAGCGCTATCGTCGCGGCGAACGACCCGACCACGACGGCGCCGAAGGTCAGGATCGGCCTAACGCCGTCGCGAACCAGATAGTACGTCATCGCGACGATGACGGTCTGGTGCAGGATATAGAACGGATTGAGCAGCCACCGCCCTCGCTCGAGCAGTCCTCTCGGATAACGGGTCAGCGATCGCGCGGCACCGAGGAGCGCCACCGACCAGGCCCAACCACCGACGGCGTACGCGCTCCAGAACAGGACATACCGCGCGGAGAACGGAACCTCGAACCGCTCGGTGAGGTTTCCGGGCCAGGCCCAGGCAAACATGGCCAGCGAGAACGCCACTGCGACGCCCAGGCTGATTCGCCATTGCCGGTCCACGGCGCGCATGAGTCGCGGCTCGCCGGCAATCGCGTAGCCCGAGATGAACATCGCGAGGAGGGTGGTCCGGTTCGACCAGTCGGCGACGACGGGGCGCCCGTTTGGAAAGGCCGCCCAGAGCGCACCGCGAACGACGATCATCGGCAGTGCGAGCAGCAGGATCGCGCCGGGCGCGGCGCACAGCTGGGCGATGGACTGCATGACCCGGCGACCACGCGGGCTCCGGAGCCATCGGAACAGTGGCAGCGTGATGAGCGCCAGCACACCGAGGACGGCGAGGAACCACAGGTGGAACCACGCGAAGTTCCCGGTCGGGTATATGCCGTCGAAGAAGTGCGGGTAGAACTCGACGAAGGAGCCATCGAACATGCCGCGCTGCCGTCGGTCGAAGTACGCCTGTGGTGGCGCCATCAGCAGTATTCCGGCGACGAGCGGGATGATGAGTCGCGTCACTCGCTCGTGGAGATACGCTCGTGCCTCGCGTTTCTCCAGCGAATGCCAGGCGCTTGCCCCGGCGAGGAGGATGAAGAGCGGCATCACCCAGGGCGCCAGGAAGAGCACGAGCTCGCCGAGCCACTTGCTTCGCTCGGGACTGCGGACGTGCCACTCATCCCATGGATTGAACGGCTCCGCGGCGTGCACCGCGAACACCGCGATCATGGCCACGATGCGGAGGAGGTCGATCTCCGCCAGACGGGACTCGCGCGCTACCCGAGTCGGCACATCGACCTCCTCCCACGTTAGGCGCCGAGTCCCGAGGATCGGCGGTGTGCGGTCAGCTGGCCGGCTTCACGCCAGTCGCCACCCATGTGGCCAGGTCGGTGATCGCCTGCACCTGCGCTGCAGTTGGAATCGCGCAATGACCGTATCCCCACGCCGGGTTGGCCCGCTGGACAAGCGAGCTCGTCGCGCCGGCACTCGCGACCCGCACCGCCAGCAGCTGTTCGTGGAAGTAGGGCACGAGCCGGTCCCACCGATTGTGCAGCGTGATCGTCGGGAGCTGCAGGTCGCCCGATGGGGTGAAGTTCTTCTGTGCCCAGACGGCTGCCGCACGGTCGGCATCGAACCGCTCGATGTTTGTGTTCACCACCGCGAGCAGGGCTGTCAGCGTCGCAAGGTCGAGCGGCGGAACAATCACGCCGGGTCGCGGCGAGTACGTCACGCCCTCGTTCGACACGGGGAACTTTCCGTGCGTGAACGCCAGGACGTTGTCGGCGCCGCGGCTGTGATAGTGCAGCGCATTGAGCAGCGACGTGACCAGCTCGGTCGAATTGGTGAACTCGAGCGGGGTTTGGGCCGTGCTCGCGATGACGGCGAGCCCGCCCGGTTTGCCCGACACCGCCGCGATGATCTCGTTCTGCGTCTGGATGTCGATGCTGTAACCAGGAATCGGTGCCGCCGCGCTCCCCGGCAACAGCCCCGGGTACATGTAATCGAACAGCGCGCGCACGTTCACGACGTAGTCCAGCTGCGCCTGCGTGCCTCCGACGATGCCGCAGACGGTCACCGCTCCGTCGTACTGCCGTGAGAAACGCTCCGCCAGCTGCATGATGGCGAGCGCACCGAGCGAGTGGCCGAACAGGTAGCTGTGGTCGGGCTGACCGAAGCGCGACACAAACAGGCCGCGGAGCTGGTGCGTCCGTTGCACCGCGTCGACGATTGCGTAGCCGTTCTCGGAGAAGCTGGAATACGCGATCGCATACCCGAGCGTGCCGAGTTGGTCGCGCACCGCGTGATAGCTGTCCTGGTCCTGGAGACCAACCGGATTGAGCACATCGCGGATCCCGTGGGCGTAGAAGATGACGTCCCCGTTCCAGGACCGCGGGACGTAGATCGCGTACACGGAGCCCGGGCCAGTCTGACCGGTGATGATCGAGCGCCAGAGATCGGTGCTCGTTTCCGACACGACGTTCGCGAACGGCGTCGGCGCTACGGGCTCGCTCGCTGATCGGTCGGCGCAGGCTGCCATCGTGACCAGCATACCGCCGGCAACGAGCCCGCCGAGTCTTGTGGTTAGGCGCATGGTGACCCCTCTCATTGCGTGGACGGGGTCGTGCCTCGCCTGCGTCCTTCTACGCGCGGCGTCCCGCTCACGGGTGTGCTGCACGATACGCCACACGCTTCGCGGCGTAATCCGTCACCGGCGGACACGCCGTCGGATGTTCATGAACTGGCACAGCGGCGGGCCTTGCGCGTGGCGCTCGGCACGACCGCGTCAGGGCTCGGCTGACTTCGTTTCGCCCAATCCCCGACAGATCACTGCCGCGGGATGTCACAGCCTTCACCAGGCGCCGGCGTGAGCAGCGCGGTTCGCTGATGCCGGCGATGATCGTCAGGACGAACAGGAGGCGTTATGCGTATGTCATTGCTCCTCGGCGCATCGCTCCTCGTACCGCGCATGCTCTCGGCGCAGGATGTCTGGCGCCCTGCGGCCGTCGAGGTACGACCGTTCGCGGGGATGTTTCTCCCCACCGGCGCGCAGCGCGCGGACTTCACGTCGGCGACGATCATCGGCATCCAGGGCGCAATGGAGTTCAACCGCCACGTACACGCCGTCGGCAGCGTGGGCCGGACGCATGGGCGTAACAAGCTCTTTGCGAAGGACGGGACGAACATCTGGCAATACGATGTCGGCGCCGAGCTCAACCTCGTCCGGCAGATCAGGGTCGAGTGGGACCTCCGTCCGTTCGTCGGTGCGGGAGCCGGCGGAAGAACGTACGAATATCGCGCGCCCGGAGTCGGCACTCGAAGCTGTTATGCGGGCTACGCGACGGCTGGGGCAGAGCTGCAGCGGGAGCTCGTCGCGTTTCGCGCGGAGGCGCGGGACTACCTGAGCTGCTTCGACTCTCCGGTCACCGGAGTCAAGCGGACGCGGAACGACCTCGGTCTCACCGTCGGAGTCGCGTACCATTTGCGATGACGCGGTGATGCGCGCTCACCCACCTCGCGTGCGCTGCGGTCGTCCGGATTTCATTCGCGCGGGGTGACGTTTTCAGCGGAGGACCCCATGTCGAACAGCACATGGACCACTCGGATTGGACTCCTCCTCGCCACCGGGGTCATGATCGGAAGTTGCGCGCCGGTGGATGATCGATCGTTCACGGCCGACACGGGGAAGGACACGCCGGCACTCTCGGAGTCGCACGGAGCGCTCGCGACGCGCCACGAAGCGCAGGAGTCGATGGACCGCGCACGGCTGGCATTTCAGCGGAAGTACTTTGACCTCGCCGAATCCGAGCTTTCGAACGCCGCCGCCTTCATGCGGACCGAAGCGCAGGAGGTGGCGGGAGAACATCGCGGAACATTGCGTCGTGCCGCCGACGTGCTCGACGTGGTTGCCGCGAGGGTGTCGAGAGGACAGATCAGGGACATCGCGGCATTCGACCGCGCATCGCTCGACGTCAACACGGCCGAGGCGACGTTTCACCTTCTGCGCTCGAAGCACGCCATCGCGGCGCGCGACAACGTTCGCGCCGGCGAGGAGCTCATCATGTGCGTGGATCACCTCGAGCGCGCAGCGAGCGATGCTCGGCGGCAGGGTGACCCCGCTGTTCAGGTTGTCATCGCCGACGTGCGGACGCTCGCGCGTGAGATGGTGAAGGGGGTGGGCCTCGTGCCTGACGAGGTGACGAACATGAGTGAGGCGGTGGAGAGCGTCATCGCCCGGGTTCGTGCGGCAACGCCCCGGGTGGCGGGTCCGGTGAAGGCAAACGCGCTTGCGGCGCGCCACGAAGCGCAGGAGTCCTTCGACCGCGCGCGAGCCGCGCTCCTGCGCCGAGACTTCGCCGCGTCAGCGAGGGAGCTCAGTGCAGCGTCCGCATTCATCAGCACTCACGCCGATGAAGCCGAGCTCGGCGCCATTGCCGCGCTCCAGGGGACAGCGAAGGAGCTCGAGCTGCTGGCCAAGCGCCTCGCCGCGGGTGAAGCGCAAACGCCCCGGAACTTCGATCGCGTAGTCGCCAACGCGAACCGCGCCGAGGCACAGCATCATCTCACACGTGCCGAAGCCGCAATGGGAAAACGCGAGTACCGCGTGGCTGGCGAAGAGATTCTCATGAGCGTCGACCATCTCGAGCGTGTCGCCCTGGACCTCGGTAAGCGACGCGCCGATCAGGACGCAGCAGCTCTCATCGACGCGCGCGAGCTCGCGGCGCGGATGGTGCGCGGAGTCGTTCCCGCGAGGGCCGATTCACGACGGGTGATCGAACAGCTCGAGGCTGAGCTCCGGCGGGTGTGCGGCATCATCGATCTCGAAGCCCGGGCGTGCGCGATCGCGCCGACGGGAAGCTCGACGCCATGACCACGGACCGGCTCGCGCCGACTTTGTCGGATGGCAAGGTGATGGACCCGACCTCCGCCTCGAGAGTGTCGCTCGACACACGGCAAGGGCAGCAGCGCGGACTTCTGCTGTTCGCGGGGACAGCGAATCCGGCACTCGCCGCCGGCGTCGCGGCGGGGCTCGGCATCGGCCTCGGTGCGTGCGCCGTCGAGCGGTTCCCCGATGGCGAGGTGGCGGTCGAGCTGAAGCAGTCGGTGCGGGGCCACGACGTGTTCATCGTGCAGTCGACGTCGCCGCCGATAAACGACCATCTGGTGGAGCTGCTCGCGTTCGCCGACGCGTGCCGGCGTGCTGACGCCGAGCGCATTACCGCCATCGTTCCCTACTTTGGCTACGCTCGCTCCGACAAGCGACAGGGTCGGCGCGTGCCCGTCATGGCGCGGGCGGTCGCCGACATGATACAGGCGGTGGGGATCGACCACGTGGTGACCCTGGACGCGCACACGCAGCAGCTCGAGGGTTTCTTTCGCATCCCGATCGACAACCTGACGCTCGTGCCTGCGATGTGCGACGCGCTCCAGGCCGCGGTCGCGCCGGATGTCGTGATCGTGTCTCCCGACCTTGGCGGTGTGAAGCGCGCGACGGAGTTCGGCGAGCGGCTCGGCCGCCCGGTGGCGCTGTGCGTGAAGCGGCGCACGAGCGCGGCGCAGGTTGCAATGACGCAGGTGATTGGCGACGTGCGCGATCGCCGGTGTGTCATCGTGGATGACATGATCACCACCGGCGGCACGATCGCCGAAGCCGTGAAGGTGTTACGGAGCCACGGTGCCCAGGAAGACTTTGTCGTCGCGGCGAGCCACGGCGTGCTCGTGCGCGGCGCCCGCAGGCGACTGCATGAGGCGGGCGTCACGGACATACTGGTGTCGGACTCCATTCCCATCGAGATCGGTGGCGAGCCGCGCGTCGCGACTGCCGGTGTCGCGTCGTTGCTGGCGGAGGTCGTTCGGCGACTGGTGACGGCCACGTCGCTGCGCGACCTCTATTGAATCGATCGGCCGCCGACAGTCGTGGAGGGTGCGCTCTCCGGGCACTCACGAGCTCTCACGCGCCTAACGCCGACGCCTTCGTCGTCTATTCGACTCGGGCTCGCGACCATGCGGCCCCAGTGAATGCACCGATTCGGAGGAGACCATGACTACCACGAGACTCATGCGCGTGCTCATTGCCGCGCTCACCGCGGGCGTGGCCGCGTGTCAGATCGACCGCCCGACAGGAGTGTCACCAGCAGACACAGAGCAAGACATTCAACGCCCCAGCGACGCATCCGGTGCGCTCGATCCGTCGGGCAACTGCCCCGATTGCCGAGTGGGTCCCGTGACCTTCGTGCGGGAGACCGGAGCACCGCGCGTCGTGACGAGAACGTTCGCGGCGACGGCCGGCCAAACGTTCGTCGTCGACCTCGACGACCTCGGCTCACGGGGCGCGGACGCGGTCGTGACCTTGAACGGCGTGACGCTTCTCGGCAACCGTGCGAACGGTGACGCGTCGAGCCGTCACTATCGCGGCGCGGTGACGGCTGAGGAGCTGAACACACTGGAGGTGCGGCTCCTCGGCAAACCCGGCTCGGTGCTGCGTGTCGCGATCTGGCTATACCGGCCGGTGACCATCGACGCCACCAGTCTCGTGCCGAACAAGTCCGTCGAGGTCGGGGAAGACCCCAGCAGCTTTGCGACCACCGTCACGAACCACACGTCGGCAGCGTTGATTGGACTGTACCACGTCACCACAGTGCGGCAGCCTAACGCCGAGCGTACGGGCCTCGCACGTGACGTCGTGGGTTGCAGCTCGACGGCGGGGACGCTCCCCCGGGGAACGTGCGTCATCACGACGTGGATCGATGGGGGGAACTGGACCGGGGGCTTCGGGGGGTTCGACCAAGGTCCGGCCGACGTCATCGTCACGCTTTACGACGGCGCCGGGAACGAGCTCGCGACCCGATCGGTTCCGATTATCCTGGAGCCGACGCCCAAGGTTCCGGCCAGCGTGCAGGTCGCGCCGATGATGGCGACGATCGCGGTCGGCCAGCAACTGCAGATGACAGCGACCATTCGTGCAGATGACGGAACCGTGCTCACGGGCCGTTTCCTCCACTGGGCGTCCAGTAACCCGGGAGTCGCATCCGTGACGCAGTCGGGCCTGGTTGTCGGAGTTGGTCCTGGGTTCGCGCTGATCACTGCGACGACCGGAAACAACAAGACCGGCGGCGCGGAGGTCAACGTGACCCCTTCGCCGAACTGAGTAATCGGTGATCGGAACCGCGACGGCCAGGACCACTGGATGCGTTCCACGGTGCGGGCGGATGATGGCTCCAACGCGCGGCGCGGTCTTGGCGCCTAACGCCCGCACCCCTTCAACCGTGGCTCTCTGACGACACCCTCGAGGTTCCTCGAGGTGTGTCAGACCGCGGTCGGACGACAGGCATCTCCGGCTGCTCCACGCGGCGGCTTCGTCATGCGGCGGAAGGCAGGGCTCTAGTCCGCTTCCCAGTCCAGAGCGCCCCGGAGCTCGGCCGGAATCGCCGTCGTCAGGACCTGATCCAGGCGGTCGCGCGTCACGCGGTGCGGCGCCCGGAACACGAGGCTGACACTGCCTTTCGAGAAGCGTTTCCGCTCACCGAGAACGCGACAGTCTTCCCGCGCGAGCAGTTCGGCGTACGCGCGCGCGGCCGTCTCGATGGTGGCGGTCGTGAGCCCCTTCACCGTAACCTCGTACGTGACGCTCGCATCCTGCACGGCGATGAGAGCGAACGCGAACGCGGTCGCGAGCACCGCGAAATGCGGCAAGTCGAGCCCGCAGGCGAGGCCGACGAGCGTCACGAAGATGAGCCGCCCGGTCATCATCGTCGACCGCAGCTCGGTGCGGAACCGGATCAGCCCACCGATCCCGAAGATCACGAAGCCCACGACCACGCCGTACTTCATCACCATGATGCCGGTCGTAGCGCCGATGGCCGCATACATCACCAGCGCTCGCTGGGCGTCGGCATCGACGATGCGGTCCACCGTCCGCCGGGTCCGCGGATGGTACGCGATGAGTGCGCCGAGCGCCGACGCCAGCACCAACGCGAATACGGCGTTACGAAGGAGCGTGAGATCGGTGAACCCCGCCAGGCCCTGCCCCGTGATTCCTGTGGGCAGCTGACCCAGGAGCTGACCGTTCCGCACGACGTCGTCGATACGACCGATCGATTGCGAGAGCGACCGAACCACAGACGTCAACGGCATGCGCTACTCCTGGACGACCGCTGGCCGACCCTTCGATCGCGCTTCGCGACCAACGATCACGTCCGGGCGGAGCTGGATGACGACTGTGCGTTCCGGAGTCGGGTCGTGACCGTCGAGCGCATCCGGGATCAGCGTGCGGAGGTGCTGCACCGCAAGGCGGTACGACGCCCGGTTCAGCGGAGATCCGCTGTCCTCGAGCGCGTAGACGGTGCCGTGTGCTACGGCGCTCCGCCAATCGAACGGCCCTTCGAATTCGTCGACCTCGAACGCCACCCACGGCGCGTGTGCGAGCGTCGCCAGCTTCGAGCCTGGCGCCGTGCGCATGTAGATCACGCCGCCGACGTAGATGTAGCTGATCGGCTCGATGTCGACGCGATTGTGAAACGTGTAAGCGAGCCGGCCCACGTGGTTTCTCGTGAGGAGCCGTTCCACCTCCGGTGCGTCCAGCTCGCGAAACGCAGGCTGCACGAGCATCGACATATGAGCCCCCCGTTGCGTCGGCTTGTGCCAGGAGTATACGGTGTATTATCAGATCGAGATGTCAGGCGGTCGATTGAAGCGCATTACGCATTTCCCCGACACGTCCGGACGTCTCGGCTCGTTGGTGCCGCGAATGACCTGTCGGCCTCGGCGGCGCAGGGATCTTCGTCCGTCGTGTCGGGCTCGGCTGACTCCTGAGCGCGGCATCGCCGGACAGACGACGGCCGCGGTGCAGGACACCCTTCGAGCACACCGTGACACCGCGAGGGTCTGATGCCTCGACAACCCAGGAGTTCGGCGCCGCTCGGAGCTCCCACTGCGGACACCGCTGCGGCCGTCGAGCAAACGGCGGTCGGCCCGCGCGAGCAGTCGTTAGGCGAGCAGCTGCGAGCGGGCCAGCTGCTCGTCGCGGTCACCGGTGGACCCGACACCGCCGCGCCGGTCGCCGTCGCGCACGCGTTGGAGCATCGATACGCGACCACGGTGTCTGCCATTCAGGTGATGGACATCTCGGGTGCGGCACTGCCGACGCCACTCCCGTCCGCGTTTGCCCTCGCGCGCAAGCTCATTGGCGACGAGCCGTACGAGGCCGACGTCCGTGCTCGGCGCGACCAGTT
>Ga0075420_100001577_pt1 | contig 19379 bp, 17 predicted proteins | sample SoiMetdeltSBSDD4_FD_75296 | JGI IMG/M metagenome (GOLD analysis project Ga0075420, IMG submission 75296) | Bulk soil microbial communities from a Populus tree surrounding site in Tennessee, USA - Soil MetaG P. deltoides SBSDD4 | ecosystem: Environmental > Terrestrial > Soil > Tree plantation... | reverse complement strand
TGATCACCGCGCCGACGATGTTGTCGGGTGTGGATGCCCCAGACGTCAGGCCGATTGAAACAGGTCCGGAGGACGGTAACCAGTTGCGCGCCAACTGCTCGGCTTTCTCCCCGATTGGCATGTGGCGGACCGCGTCAACCGACTCCAGCGCCCCGGCGTCGGCAATGTGGAAGGTGGGTATCCTGGCGGCGCAGATTCTCGCTAAGTTATAGGTATTACTACTGTTATAGCCGCCAATTACGAGCATCAGCTCGGGCAGACGCTCGTCGAGCAGGGCGATCACCGCATCCTGCCGGTCCTGGGTTGCGCTACAGATGGTGTCGAATGCCCGAAAGTGGGCGGACAGCTCAGCTATCCCGTAACGCTCGCTCATGGCGTCCCGGAACATTTCGCCGATCGACAGCGATTCGGTACTGAGCATGGTCGTCTGGTTCGCGCAGCCGACCCTCTCGAGGTCCCGTGCCGGATCGAACCCGGGTGACGCCGAAAGCCCGAACTGCTCGAGAAACGCTGCCGGCTCACCGCCGCGCCGGATAAACGCGCAGACGACGTCGGCTTCGTCCCGATCGAGTACTACCAGGTAGTGACCCCCCGCCCGTACGGCCTGGGACGCCGTTGCCCTCGTTTCCTCGTGCCAGTGCTTCCCGTGGATGACCGAGGTAAACCGGTCTTCGGCGTAGCGTTTGACGTTCTTCCACACGTTCAGCACCGAGCCGCAGGTGGTATCGACGAGGGTACATTCCCGTTCGGTCAGCGCTTCCAGCAGCATCGTCGTGACGCCAAACGCCGGCAGAATCACCACATCGTCTGGCGTGAGCGACTCAAGGGATTCGCCGGGATCGCTCAGAAAGCGGATGCCCTGGGCCCGAAGCTGGTCGTTGACGTGCGGGTTGTGAATGATTTCGCCCGTCAGGATCACGGAGCGATCGGGGAAGCGCTTGCGGGTCTGATAGGCGTAGTCCACGGCGCGGTCCACGCCGTAGCAGAAGCCAAACTCCCTCGCCAGTCGGACCTCGAGGCGCCCGACCGTGTGCACGTAGTTCTGCTGCTTGATCGTCTGAACGAGGTCGCTGTGGTAGCTCTCGGCCAGGACGTCGGCTACCGCATGCTTGAGATCGAGACCCTTGCGGAAAATCAGCGGCGGCACGAGCTACATGTTACGGCAAGGCCGACCGAAACCCTGGGGCCGTTCTGTTAACGGCCCGAAACAGGGCGGGCAGGTCAGCGATCCCAGGCGTGCGGGGTCAACTCGTCGAGCGCGCGCAGCGCCCCTCTCTGGTTGCCGCTTTCAACGGCCGCTTCGAGTTCGACCAGAAATTCATCGTCTGAAAGGGGATCCGAGATCGCACGGATGTTCTGCGCGTCCTGCCGGACTTGTACTGTTTGAATCGCTGGACCTGACACGCCGCGGCCCGACCAGCTCAGTGGCCTGAAATCGCGTCCCGCGCGTCCCGCGACAACGCCCACCAGCAGTCCGGCCACCGCAGCGGCCGCAACCCATCTGGTGGTCGATCGTGCCCGGTCAATGACCCCTGGCTCTGGAGCCTGTGTGGCGGGGAAGGCAATCACGCGGGCTGGCCCTGCCGCGGCCTCGGCCCGTTCCATGATCAGCAACTGCTGTCTGGCCAACCGATCGGCCGGGAAGGCACTCTCGACGTCCTCTGCCGATGCCTGCGCCGTCTCATCGAGCAGGTGCAGGATGGCGGCCCGACGACTGTCACAGTCATGGCATTGACCAAGGTGCTGTTGTTCCTGCGCAGATGGCGTATCTGTGAAGTACAACTCCACCAGTCGGTCGTCGGATAAGTGTGCAGTCTTCATCGGTCTCGCTCTAGCAGCTTTCGCAGTTTCCTCACCGCCCGGAACAGATGGACCCGGACGGTCGCCTCGCTCAACCCAAGTGCCTGACTTACTTCGTGCGTACTCTGCTCGGCCAGGTGGCACAGCGTGAACACTGCCCGCTGCCTTTCCGGTAACTGCGCCACCGCCTCCGAAATCTGCACCGCCCGTTCAGCCGATACCAGCCGCTGCTCGGGCGAGGGGCCGGAGGCGACGGCTTCAAGCGGCGGCATACCCGGAAGCATCGGCACCGGAACCGTCCACCTAAGTCGCTTCGCCTGCGCCTTTCGCATGTCGAGGCAGCCATTCACGAGAATGCGCGTGAACCAGACCTCGAACGGATAATCCTCCCGGTAGGTCGCGATGTGCGTAAACACCTTTAAAAAGGCATCCTGCACGGCCTCGTCTGCATCGTGCGCGTCGCGCAAGTAGTGATACGCGATTCGTACGGCGCGGCGCTGTTGGTGCGCGACCAGCTCGCCAAAAAGGTCTCGAGCCTTGTCCCGTTCGCCAGCCACGACGAGCGCCTTGATCCCCGCCGCCAGACCCGAATCCGGCGTCAGCGGTGCAGTCCTGCCTGGAGCGGTGCTCCCTGGAGCAGTCCGCGCCGGCGGATTCGACGATGCCGGGGAAGGCGTGCGCCTGAACGGCGTTCTTGGCATAGGTTACGGCGCGAGTTTCCGAGGTGTTTACCGCGTCTTAACAATTCTTAACAATATTTGCGGTCTGGCCAGCCAGGCTGGCTGACTAATGTGCGCAGCCCCGAGAATTCACTATAACGCCAAAGCCATGAGGTGGATGGCGCCACTCGGAGTGACGATCCGGAGTTGACTTGGTTCTTTCCCGGCCGGTACGATCCTGTCTTTTCGGACCGTAGCGAGTGACGAACTTATGAGCACCGAGGTTGAGCGGGCGCACGGACTCGAGGCGATTGGCATTGTCCGGTCTGGGCGTGTCCACTGGAACCTGAGTCCCGCACGGTTGTACGAAGAAGCAATCCTCAGGGGTGAGGCCGTCCTTGCGGCCGACGGTCCTCTTGTGGCCCGCACGGGTCAGCATACCGGCCGCTCACCAAACGACAAGTTCATCGTCCGCGAGGCGTCGAGCGAGAAGCACGTGCACTGGGGAGCGGTGAACCAGCCGATCGACGCGGCCCAGTTCGACGCCCTCCACAAGGACATGACGGCCTACCTCCAGGACAAAGAGCTGTACGTGCTCGATGCCTGGGCCGGAGCCGATCCCGCGTATCGACTGCCCATCCGGATCGTCAACGAGTTCGCCTGGCATAACCTCTTTGCGCGCAACATGTTCCTTCCTGAGACCGATGCTGTGAAGCTCGCGGCGCACCTGCCGGGGTTCACAGTGATCGACGCGCCGAACTTCAAAGCGGATCCCGCCCGGCACGGCACGCGCTCCGACGTCTTCATCCTCGTGCATTTCGGCCGCAAACTGGCCCTGATCGGTGGCACGCACTACGCCGGCGAAATCAAGAAGTGCATCTTCTCGGTCCTCAACTACCAGCTCCCGCTACAAGGCGTGCTGCCGATGCACTGCTCGGCGAACGTTGGGGTGAGCGGTGACACGGCCCTCTTCTTCGGCCTGTCCGGCACGGGCAAGACCACGCTCTCGAGCGATCCGGAGCGCCGCCTGATCGGCGACGATGAACATGGCTGGAGCGATCACGGCGTGTTCAACTTCGAGGGCGGATGCTACGCGAAGGTGATCAAGCTCTCGCGCGAAGCCGAACCGCAGATCTACGCGACAACCCAGCGCTTCGGTACGATTCTCGAGAACGTGGTGATTGATCCGGCCACGCGGGCGCTCGACCTGGACGATGCGACGTATACAGAGAACACGCGGGGCTCATATCCGATCCGGTTCATCGATAACGCGATTCCCGCGGGTCAGGCGGGCCACCCGCTCAACGTGATCATGCTGACGGCCGATGCGTACGGCGTGTTGCCGCCGATTGCACGACTCACGCCCGACGCCGCGATGTATCACTTCCTGTCGGGATATACGGCACGCGTGGCAGGCACCGAGAAGGGCGTCACCGAGCCCAAGGCCGCCTTCAGCACATGTTTCGGCGCGCCGTTTCTCCCGCTCGATCCCAATGTCTACGCGAAGATGCTCGGCGAGCGGATTGCCACCCATCATGCGAAGGTCTGGTTGGTGAACACGGGATGGACGGGTGGACCGCACGGTGTCGGTAAGCGCATGAAGCTCGCCCACACCCGTGCGATGATCACCGCCGCGCTCAACGGCCAATTGAACGACGTGACATTTGAAAAGAATTCCGTCTTCAATATCGACGTGCCGACGAGTTGCCCCGGGGTGCCTGCCAACGTGCTCAACCCACGCGCCACATGGCCCGATGCCGCGAAGTACGACGAGCAGGCGAAAAAGCTTGCCGCCATGTTCGCTGAGAACTTCAAGACGTTCGAAGCCGACGTGACGCCGGCCGTGAGGGCCGCAGGGCCCAGGGCCTGATCCCTCGTTTTGGCCGCGCTGGTGCGATGACCCTTTCAGGGGAAAGATGACCTACGAACCCGTCATCGGGCTGGAGGTTCATGCCCAGCTCCGGACCGACACGAAAATCTTCTGCGGCTGCCGCACGTCGTTCGGCGCTGCGCCGAACTCGCAGGTATGCCCGGTGTGCGTCGGGTTGCCCGGGGCGCTTCCCGTCCTCAACGCACTCGCGGTTGACTACGCCATCAAAGCCGCGCTCGCGCTCGGCTGTGCCGTGCAGTCGGAGTCGGTGTTCGCCCGCAAGAACTACTTCTATCCGGATCTCCCCAAGGGGTATCAGATTTCGCAGTTCGACCGTCCATTGGCGCTCGGCGGGGGACTCGAGATCATGGTCGGTGGCACACCCCTTCGCGTGAACCTCACCAGGATCCACATGGAAGAGGACGCGGGAAAGTCGCTGCACGAAGGCTTTCCCGATTCCGACACCAAGGCATACATCGACTACAACCGGAGCGGCGTTCCTCTGATCGAGATCGTCAGCGAACCCGACCTCCGTTCGGCTGAGCAGGCGGCGGAGTACTTCGAGCGCCTTCGGGACATCCTCGTCTGGATTGGTGCCAACGACGGCAACATGGAAGAGGGCAGTCTGCGCTGCGACGCCAACGTGTCCGTCCGCCCATCCGGCGAGACGAAACTCGGGACCAGGACGGAAGTGAAGAACCTCAACTCGTTCCGCTACCTGCACAAGGCGATCGAGTTCGAGGTGGAGCGGCAGATCGACGTGCTCGAATCGGGCGGCCGTATCGTGCAGGAGACACGTCTCTGGGACTCGAGTGCGCACCGCACGATCTCGATGCGCAGCAAGGAAGAAGCGCACGACTACCGGTATTTCCCTGAACCGGATCTGCCACCTCTCAGGGTAGACGAGGCGCGCATCGCACGCGTCCGAGCGTCTATGCCCGAGCTGCCGGAGGCACGTCGTGAGCGCTTCGTGTCGGCCTACGGGCTCCCCGCGTACGACGCCGGTGTCCTCACCCAGTCGTCCGAGATCGCAGACTATTTCGAGGTCGTGGCTTCGACGTCAGGCAACGCGAAGGCGGCCAGCAACTGGGTCATGGGTGAGTTGCTCCGGACGCTCAAGGAGCGCGATGCGGCGCTCGCCGATATTGCGCTTCCGCCTGCCAGCCTGGCGGGTCTTATCGCGTTGATCGACAAGGGGACGATCAGCAGTTCCATCGCCAAGGACGTCTTCGCCAGGATGCTGGAATCAGGCGAATCGGCGGACGCCATCGTCACCCGCGAGGGTCTCGCCCAGATCGGCGACGAGGCGGCGCTCGTCGCGATCGTGCGGGACGTTGTGGCGCGCAATGCCGATGCGGTGGCACAGTATCGTGCAGGGAAGATGCAGACCTTCGGGTTCCTCGTGGGTCAGGTCATGAAGGACAGCGGCGGGAAAGCCAATCCCAAACTCGCAAACCAGTTACTCCGGCGCGAACTCGACGCCAGGTAACGTGATCGACGCACTTCCGCGGCCCCTGCGCGCGCTGCTGGTCTACACCACGGTCGCTGTGGTGACAACGTGGCCGCTCATCTGGCATCCAACGGCGCTGCTTGGCGCGCCGGTTGGTCCGGGCGATCCGTTTCTGAACCTCTGGATCCTCGGGTGGGGGCTTCACGCGATTATCAGCGATCCCCTTTCAATATTCACGGGCCGCGTCTTCGACGCCAACATCTTCCACCCTGCGACTGGAACGCTCGCCTATTCAGATCATCTCTTGTTGCAGAGCCTCGTCCTCTCGCCGATCTATGCGGTGACCGGCGACGTCGTCCTCTGCTACAACGTCCTCCTTGTGGCGTCACTCGTGCTGAGTGCTCTGGCGATGCACGCGTTCGTGCGCGCGGTCGTCGGCTCGGAGGGCGGCGCCTACCTCGCAGGTCTGGTGTGGGGTTTCGGTTCCTACCGCTTCGCACATCTCCTGCACCTGCAGTTGCAATCGCTCTACTTCCTTCCGCTGGCGTTTCTCTATCTCCATCGCACCGTCGCCGGGCGGCGAAGTCGTGACGCCGTGGGGCTTGGCGTGCTCACGGGTCTTCAGGCCATCTCGTCGGTGTACTACGCCGTCATCGGCGGCGTCGGACTCGTTGTTGCGGCGCTTGCCCTGGGCGCGACATCCAGCCGTCGTGGCCGAGCGAAGCTGCTCTCGCGTCTCGTTCTCGCGACGGTGGTTGCCGGTGCGCTGGCGCTGCCCGTTGGTGTCGTCTATTGGCGAGTGCAGCAGGAGCAGGGATTCGGACGCAACCTGTTCGAGGCTGCGCAGGGTGAAGCGTCACTCGGAAGCTATCTGCAGGTACCGCCAGGCAACGTGCTCTACGGAAGAACGGGTCTGCTCCGTCCGCCCTCGTCCGGCTCTGAACCTCGGCGGGTGGGCCCCGAACGGGAACTGTTTCCCGGGTTCATCCTTCTCGTCCTGGCGGTCGTCGGTGTTCGAGCCGGATGGCGCAGCGACGGACGGCCTCTGGTTGTTGCGATGTGTCTGGTAGGGCTCACCGGAGTCGTGCTCTCGCTGGGGCCAGACGGCGCGCGCTGGGTGTATTCGACGCTGCATCGATTTGTGTTCGGCTTCCAGGCGATTCGCGCGCCCGCGCGATTCTCAGTGCTTGCGATCTTTGCGCTCGCCGTCCTGGGTGCGCTTGGCTGGCGCGAACTCTCGAGCCGCGCCCACGGGATTGGACGAGTGTTGCCGCGCGCGCTTGCCACGATCCTGATCGTGGCGGCGTTCAGTGAGTGGGCCCATCTGCCGACGGCGCTGGCCGAGGCTCCGCTCCGGCATACAGAAGTGGGTGAGTGGCTTCGTACTGCGCCTGGAACCGGCGCTGTGGCGGTCCTTCCGCTGGGCATCGACATCGAGAGCACGCCGGCCATGGTCCAGTCTCTCGAGCATCGTCGACGGCTGATCAACGGGTACAGCGGGCAGCGTCCAGATTTTTATCCCGCCCTCGTGGACGTGATGAGCACCTTTCCGTCCGACCAGTCGCTTGTCACCCTGCACGATCGGGATGTGCAGTATGTCGTGACGCGCGACGCCGTGGCGATTCCAGCGGGATCGCCCCTCGAGCTTCGGGCGTCTCTCGCTGGCAGTTCGATTTACGAACTGGTCTGGACACCGGACGTCGAGGCGCGCATGGCCAGCCGGGTTGATGTTCTGCCGCCAGAACCGGGGCCGATCCCCTTCGCGCCGGGAGAACGCACCGAATACAGCGTTCGCTGGGAAGGGGGCGTCGGTCTTGAGGCGGGTCGCGTCGTCGTGTCGGTGGAACCGGCGACGTATCGATTCGTGGTGTCGGCAACGACTGCGCCGTGGGTCTCGCGCTTTTTCCAGGCGGACGACCGTTTTACAACCGTGACCGACCAACGGCTGCTGCCGCTGACGCACGAGCGCGATCAGCGGGAGGGATCTCGACATGTGACGCGCGGCTTTGTCTATGACGCCGCCGCCCGCGTCGTGCGCATCGGAGCCTCGCTCGAGCGCGCCCGGGACCCGCAGGCCATGACCCTCCCGCTCGATCGCGACGCTCGCGATGCGATCGCTGCGCTGTTTTTTGTGCGCACGCTGCCGCTGACGCCGGGTGCGAGCTACATGATTCCGATCAACGAGGCAGGGCGTAACCTGCGGTTAGACCTGACCGTGGCGGGACTCGAGACGGTGACCGTCCAGGGTCAGTCTCGACGGGCGTGGCGCCTGGAGCCGGCTCTCCGTCAGCGCGTCGAGCGCCGCCGCGCCCCCACGGCGTCGCTCTGGTTGAGCGACGATGGGACGCATCTGCCACTCGTGGTGGAAGTAACCGCCGCGTTCGGACGTCTGCGAATGGAACTCGTGTCGCAGCAGGACGGTCGATAGCGCGTGTTATACTGCCGCCACCGAAAACGGCGTCGGCCCACGACTCCATTTTTTGGCATTTGGTAGGCACACCGCGTGATCGAGACACGACATCTCTCGAAGACCTACAGTCGCGGTTTGTATGCGCTGCAGGACCTCTCGCTGACGGTGGGCAAGGGCGAGTTCGTTTTCCTCACTGGCCCGAGCGGCGCCGGTAAATCCACCTTCCTTCGTCTGCTTCTCCTGCAGGACCGCCCGACCGAGGGCGAGATCCTCGTCAACGGCCACGACCTGGCCGCCCTCTCGCGGCGCGACATCCAGGAGTATCGGCGTGGCGTGGGTTTCATCTTTCAGGACTTCAAACTCATTCAGACTCGCACCGTGCTCGAAAACGTCTCGTTCGTGCCGGAGGTGCTCGGGATGCCCGTGGCGCAGCAGCGGCGGCGGGCTTTTCAGGTTCTGAAGTGGGTTGGTCTGCAGCACCGCGCCACCGCCTACCCACACGATCTCTCGGGCGGCGAACAGCAGCGGGTGGCCATCGCCCGCGCGCTCGTCAATGATCCATATCTCATCCTGGCGGACGAGCCGACGGGGAATCTTGATCCGGATCTTTCGCTCGAGATCATGAACCTCCTGCGCGAGGTCAACGCCGGCGGCACCACGGTGCTCGTCGCGACGCACGATCGCGAGCTGATTCGGCTGGTGGGACGCCGTACGATTTCGCTCGAACAAGGTCGAGTGGCCGAAGTGTCATGAGAACCCTCGACTACGCGTTGAGAGAAGGATGGCGAGGACTTCGCCGCAGCGGTGTCGCCGGAGCGCTGGCAACCGCGGCGACGGGACTCGCGATGCTCGTGCTCGGGGCGATGTTGCTCGTGACGTCGAATGTCGAGCGGTTGATGGCGCAGTGGTCAACCACCGCCGAGTTCTCGGTCTTTCTCCGGGATGACGCGACGTCCGAGCAGCGGGGCCTGATCGAGTCGGAAATCGATCGCAGCGGGATCGCGGCGGGGCGCGTTTACCTCTCCAAGGCCGACGCGTTGATCCGCTTTCGTCGGGAGTTTTCCGACCTCGACGCAATCGCCGCCAGCCTCGAGGACAACCCGTTTCCCGCCTCGATCGAGGTCCGTGTTGGTCCCGAAGCAGAGCGGGATGGCAGGACCACGGCGGCTGTCGAGCGTATCTCCGGCCTGTCGGGAGTGGCTGACGTGCGGTACGACCGCGCATGGCTGACAGCCTTGAACACCGGGTTGCGCGCCGTTCGGGGCGTAGGCTTTGCCCTGGCCCTGCTGGTGGCGCTGGCCGCGGCGGCCACGGTCGCGAGCGTGGTCCGGCTTGGGCTGCAGAGCCGGCACCAGGAAGTTGAGATCATGCAGCTCGTGGGGTCACCGGTTGCCTTCATCCAGGGACCCTTTGTGGCCGAGGGGCTCCTGCAGGGCGGCCTTGGAGCGCTGGGGGCGGTCGCCTTGCTCGCTGCGGGCTATTTTTCGGGTATGCGCTGGTGGGCGGGAGGAGTGTCCGCCGTGCTTGACGGGGCACGCTTACAGTTTTTGTCGCCGATGCTGCTGAGCCTGCTGGTACTGGGTGGGATGCTGGTCGGGGCTCTGGGTGGCTTCGTGGCGTCCAGGCATGCCAGGTAGACGAGGCCGTTGACAGCCGCTTTAGGCCATCGCTAGACTGATCAGGTATCAGCGCATGCGGGTCTCACGGCACCGTCTCTCGCGCTTTCTCACCGACGCCCCGACCCAGGGCGAACTTGGTTTCCATTCCCTTTCAGATTTTTATCGCGAAGAGTTCCTCAGATGTCAGCAGTGTCTCGAAGCGCAGCGCGAGTTCTATTCAGAAGACGCGATTAGCGAAGTCGAACGCGCACTGACACGCGTGATGTCGCAACTCGACCGCCTCTGCACCAAGGGCGACGCCGATCAGGTTGTGAGCGAGCTGTTACGGCAGTTTGACGTTCTCACCCGTCTTTCGGTCTGGTCCGACCCCCGGCAAGTTCACTGAGCCTTCCGTTCCCCCCGCAGCATTCCTCGCGCGGCATTGCGTCGCGGAGCTTTTGATGAAAAATCAACCGGGTTGATTTTTTCGACGTTGATCCACGAGAAAAATCAACCCGGTTGATTTTTCGACGATCGAAAGGAAAGCACGACGCGACCATGATGAGCCCGGACGACCTGCTGCGCACGATTCGCGAGTCGGTGCACCACCCGGCGACGACGCGTGAGCTGATGCAGCTCCTGCGGATCCCGCGTGAGGACCGCAGTACCTTCAAGCGTCTGCTGCGATCGCTCGCCGCTGATGGGAAGCTGGTGCGCGTCCACGGGAATCGGTTTGGCCTGCCCGACAAGATGGACCTGGTTGTCGGTCGCCTCACCGCCAATCCCGGTGGCTTTGGCTTCGTCGTGCCCGAACATTCAGACAAGCCCGAAGCGACAAGCAAGGGCGCCGCACGAAACGATATCTTCGTGGCGGCGGTGAATCTGGGCGACGCCATGCACGGCGACCGTGTCGCCGTCAGGGTTGAGCGTCGTACCGACAAAGGCCTCGAGGGGCGGATTGTCCGCGTGATCGAGCGCGGTCAGCAGACGGTGGTCGGACGATTCGACATGGACCGGGATCAGCTCGGGTACGTTGTCCCCTTCGACCGTCGCGTGCTGACCGACATCCAGATCCCGACTGGCCAATGGCGGGATGCGGAACGCGATGACATGGTGGTCGTCGAAATCACCCGGTGGCCAACCGCCACGCGCGCGCCCGCGGGCCGCATCATCGAGGTGCTGGGGCGCATCGATGAGCCGGGCGTCGACACCCAGATCATCATCCGCAAGTACGGCATTCCCGACGCGCACTCAACCGATGCAGTCGAGGAGGCGGCACGCCTTGGCGGTGCCGTGCGCCCGACCGACGTGAAGGATCGCACCGACTTCAGGCCAACGGTGACCGTGACGATCGACGGTGAGCATGCGCGCGATTTCGACGATGCCATCACGATCGAACGACGACCGGATGGCCTCTACCGGCTGGGCGTGCACATCGCCGATGTGTCGCACTACGTCAGGGAGGGGAGCGCGCTCGACGAAGAGGCGTACGATCGCGGCACGTCGGTGTACTTCACCGAACGCGCCGTGCACATGTTCCCGTCCGAGCTGGCGACGGGCCTCTGCAGCCTCAATCCTCACGTGGATCGGCTGGTCCAGTCGTGCGTGATGGATATCGACAAGCGCGGGACGGTCGTGCGATACGAAATGCACGACGGCGTCATCAACAGCGATGCGCGGATGACGTATACCGCCGTGAATGCCATCCTGACCGATCGCGATCCGGCAGTTCGGGCCGAGTACGCCGCGCTGGTGCCGATGTTCGAGCTGATGCACGAGCTCTTCGTCGTCTTGAACGGTCGGCGTCACCGGCGTGGTTCCATCGACTTCGACTTGCCCGAAGCGCAAGTCATCCTCTCAGAGGGTGGTCAGATCGAGGCCATCGTCGCCAGCGAGCGCAACGTGGCGCACCGCATCATCGAAGAGTTCATGCTGCTCGCCAATGAAACGGTCGCCGCCCACCTGGTGACGCATGGCGCGCCGTCGCTGCATCGGGTGCACGAAGCGCCAGACAGTCTGAAGGTGGCTGACTTCGAGGCGTTCATCAACCCACTCGGGTACAGCCTGACGACGAGCGGGGGTCAGGCAAAGCCCAAGGACTTCCAGCGGCTCGTCGAGAAGATTGCCGGCACGCCGGAAGAGCGGCCCATTTCGTCGCTCATGCTCCGGACCATGCAGAAGGCGCGATACGACGCGATCAGCCTCGGTCACTTTGGCCTGGCGGCGGAGCACTACACGCACTTCACGTCGCCTATCCGCCGGTATCCCGACCTGGTGGTGCATCGCTCGTTGCGCGCGCTACGCAGCGGGAACATCTCCGACGCGCGGCGTGATGAGCTCGAAGAGGATCTGCCCGAGACCGCCAAGCACGCGTCCGAAATGGAGCGTCGGGCGGACGAAGCCGAACGGGAGCTTCTGCAGTGGAAGAAGGTGCGGTTCATGGCGGGGAAGGTGGGCGACGAGTTCAGCGGCTTCATTACTGGCGTCGCCCAGTTCGGGCTGTTCGTGGAACTCGAGGATCACTTCGTCGAAGGTCTCGTGCACGTGTCCAGCATGGCCGACGACTATTACCGGTTCGTCGAGCAGGAGCACGTGCTCTTTGGCGAGAATACGAAGAAGGTCTATCGGCTGGGCGGCCGGGTGCGCGTGCAGGTCGTTCGGGCCGACATGCAGCGCCGGCAGATTGATCTGGGGCTCGTGGAGATTCTGGAAACGCTGAGGAAGGAAAGACAGCCGGCGAACGCAACCCGGAGTCGCGTGCAACCGAAGCGTGCACGCAAGGTCGCCCAGCGGCCCGGCCGACGCGAGCGTCAGGCGCGGAAGGGCAAGAAGCGGTAGAACGTACCCCGCAAGCTTAGGACTTTTCTTCGGCCTCGCTGTCGCGAGTCGCGTCCTTGAAGTTGCGGATTCCTTTTCCAATGCCCCGACCAAGTTCTGGCAGTCGGTTCGCACCGAAGATCAGAATCACGATGCCGAGAATGATCAGGAGTTCGGGGATGCCCAGGCGGCCCATGTTCACCTTTCCACCGGCAATGCCGGTTGCGGCTCGCGCGCTTGCGCGCTCGGGTGCCGCGTGTAGCAAGGGATTGTACCATGCAGGCCAGTTCTGCGTTGGCGTGTCCTGGGAGGCAAGGCAATGAAGTCATGGGTAGCACTGGCCGCCCTGGCGCTGGTAATGACCGGCGGGGCAGCCGGGCAGGACGGCGTGCCACGGTTTTCTTCCGCCGTTCAGTTGGTGGAGGTCTATGCGACCGTCACGGACCAAAGCGGCCCCGTTGTGGGTCTCAAACGAGACGATTTTGAAGTGTTTGAAGACGGACGCCGCCATGAGATCGACGCGTTTGCTGCCGGCGAATTTCCCCTCACCCTGGCGCTGGGCGTGGACCGAAGTTTCAGCATGGCCGGCGAACCGCTACGGCTCGCGAAGCGCGCTTCGCGAAGTTTTCTGAGTGCCCTGGGCCCGCAGGATCGTTCGATGGTTGTGGCTATCGGGAACGCGGCCGACGTCATCGCGCCGCTTTCGACCGATCGCGCCGCGCAGCTCCAGGCTATTGAGGCGCTCGATGCGTGGAGCACTACGGCCCTGTACGATGCTGTCATCGCGTCGTTGAATCGTCTGGAGGCAGAGTCCGGTCGTCAGGCGCTCGTCGTGTTTTCCGACGGGATCGACCGGTACAGCCGCGCGACGACCAGCGATGTCGTCGATCGTGCCCGACGGAGCCACGCGCTCATTTATCCAGTCGTGCTCGGCCGCGTGCGTCCGCCGGTCACGACCGAACTCGCCGTCGTGAGCGGCGGGAGGTCGTTCCAGCTCAAGGATGCGCGCGAGCTCGAAGCGACGCTTCAGACAATCGCCCGGGAACTGCGGTACCAGTATCTTCTTGGCTACGCACCGGCCGACTCGTCGCCCGGCCTGCGCGAATGGCGCTCGATTCGTGTTCGGCTGAAGGTGCCTCGTCCCGGTGTTCAAATCCGGGCGCGTGATGGCTATCTGACCGAGTAGGCTTGATGACAACCGCGCCGCAGTCTTTCACCAATGGGGCTCCCTGACTATGTCCACGTCGCACTCGCTCATTCTGGGACTATTCGACACTGAAGCCGCCGCCGCCAACGCCGCCCGGGCACTGCGCGACCTTGGCTTGCCGCGTGAACGTGTCTCAATCGTGGCCCGCACCCATGCGGTCGAGGGAAGTCTTGCCGATGCGTCTGGTGGGTCGCCGGGTAGCGAGATCGAGGACTCGCCGATCGCGTCGCGAGCCGGTGAACTCGGCGCGTATCTGATCGCGGCCGTGGCGATGGTCCTGCCAGGCATCGGCCCCATCGTCGCTGGCGGCCCGCTTGCCGCCGATTTGGGCGAGGCGGCGGGCCACCTGGCAGGGGGTGTTGCGAGGACGCTTGAGCGTGCCGGTCTTGACGCTGCGCGTGCGGAGAGGTGGGAATCGCAGATTGCGACGGGCGCCGTTCTGGTTGGCGCGCATGCGGGCAACGACAGGACTGTCGGCGTTCTGGAGTCGATACGACGGAACGGTGCGTCGGACACGGCGACGGTAGCCTGGCCGGGTGAGCTGACTTGAGACGTCCGAACGGGGTGCCCACGCGTCTCATGTCAGGAGACGATCGACCGAAACATCTTTCGGACATTGCGAGCAACCAGCCACCGGCCTCCAACATAAGCGCAAGGTTCGCCGTCAGTATTTGAGGCACCTGTTTTGCAGTTGCAGCCACCGAACCCGTCGTGGAGAATGACCTTCAGTCGCGCCCGCAGCGATGTCTACATCCATGTCTGCCGCTGAGCGGCCTCCGGCGTCCGAACACATCAGCGTCCGCCCACCAGGGTCCGGACCGGCTGAGGTGCATTTCCTGTTCGAACGGCCCGGGAAGCGGATGGGCGGTGCTTTTGGCGCCTCAATTCTGAGTCACGCTGGCTTCGTGCTGCTGTTCTTCCTGTTGCTGCGTCTGGCCCCGGACAGTGTCACGAATGCGATCCTCCCCGACAACCTGTCGAAGGATATTGTCTGGCTGGTCCAGCCCGGGCCTGGTGGCGGAGGTGGCGGCGGCAACAAGTCGCCAGAGCCCCCGAAGAAGGCCGAGGCGCCAGGCAAGGAAAAGATCACGGTTCCAGCCGTGAAAACACCAGAGCCGACGCCGACGCCCGAGGTGAAGGAAGAGCCAAAGGTTGAGGCGCCCGTGCTCGAGATACCGGCCAGGACCATGGCCGCGGATGCGAATAGCGTGCCCTCGGCTGGCGTGATTGACTCGAATGCAAACACCTCATCCACCGGAAGCGGCACGGGTACTGGCGCGGGTCCTGGTCAGGGTTCGGGCCTTGGGCCCGGCTCTGGCGGCGGGACGGGCGGCGGGTTCTATCAGGTTGGCAACGGTGTCATCTCACCTGTGCCAATCGTGTCGCCAAGGCCGGCCTATACGTCGGACGCAATGCGCGCCAAGATCCAGGGAGTAGTGGCGCTGCAATGTGTGGTCGAGCCTGATGGCAGCGTGAATCGTTGTCTCGTGAACCGCTCACTCGATCGGACGTTTGGTCTCGATCAGGAAGCCATCCGCGCTGCTCAGCGGTGGCGATTCAGGCCGGGCACCCGTCTCGGCGAACCCGTCGCGGTTCAGGTCGCCATCGAGATGTCCTTCACGCTTCGCTAGACCACAGTCCACAGTCGGCAGTCGACAGCGGGCAGTTCGCAGGGGGCAGTGGGCAGGGGCGTCCACTCTGTCTGGGGAGGAGGCGTACGTTATGCTCTCCCGCATGACTAGATACTTCGCTCTTGCATTCATCCTCGGCGCAGCAGGTGCCGTCCTCGCGCAGGCTCCGTCCACGGCATCGGCGTCCATCAAGGATGCGCAGGGTCAGACAGTCGCGACTGTAACGCTGCGGGACGTGCCGAGCGGTGTGCTGCTGAAGGCTGATTTCACGGGCGTGACACCAGGCGTACACGCGCTGCACATCCACACGACCGGCAAATGTGAGGCGCCGATGTTTACGTCAGCCGGGGGGCACTTCGCGCCGGGCGGGACCAAGCACGGCCTCATGTCCGCGATGGGTCCGCACGCTGGCGACTTGCCCAACATCTTCGTCGGCGCGGACGGGAAGCTCTCGGAAGAAGTGCTGGTGAAGGGAGTGACACTCGCTCCCGGTGCCACGTCACTCCTCGACGCCGATGGCTCCGCGATCGTGCTCCACGCCACGGCTGATGACTATCTGACCGACCCCGCTGGCAACGCAGGCGGCCGGATCGCGTGCGGGGTGGTTGGGCAGTAGGGGCTGGGGACTAGAAGAGCTCCGAGCCCCTCGAAAGACGAAAGGCCCGGCGATTCACATCGCCGGGCCTTTTTTTGTCGAGACGCTCGTAGGAGAACCAGTAACTAGCGACCAAACGCTAGCCCCTAGTCCCTAGTCCCTAGTCCCTAGTACATCCCACCCATGCCGCCGCCGCCACCGCCGTGCATCGGAGCGGAGTCCTTCTTCTCTTCTGGAATCTCGCAGACGAGCGCTTCGGTCGTCAGGAGGAGCGACGCGATGGACGATGCGTTCTGGAGCGCGTTGCGGACCACCTTGGCCGGATCGATGACGCCGGCTTTCACCAGGTCCTCGTAGACGTCGGAGGCTGCGTTGAAGCCCTCGTCGGCATTCTTCGCTTCCTTGACCTTCGCGACCACGATCGAGCCTTCGTGGCCCGCGTTGGTGGCGATGTGCCGCATCGGCTCTTCGATCGCGCGCCGGATGATCTCGGCGCCGACTTTCTGATCGCCCTCGAGCTTCAGACCCGCCAGTGCCTTGCCGCCGCGGAGCAGTGCCACGCCGCCGCCGGGGACGATACCCTCTTCGACAGCCGCCTTCGTCGCGTGCATGGCGTCTTCGACGCGCGCCTTCTTTTCCTTCATCTCGGTCTCAGTAGCCGCCCCGACCTTGATGACGGCAACGCCGCCGACGAGCTTCGCCAGGCGCTCCTGGATCTTCTCGCGGTCGTAGTCCGAGGTCGTGTCCTCGACCTGCGTGCGCAACTGCTTCACGCGTCCCTCGATGGCGGCCGACGTGCCGGCGCCCTCGACGATCGTCGTGTTGTCCTTGTCGATGGTGACCTTCTTGGCCTTGCCCAGATCCTCGAGCTTGATGTTCTCGAGCTTGAGGCCGAGGTCTTCCGTGATCGCCTTGCCGCCCGTGAGAATCGCGATGTCCTCGAGCATGGCCTTGCGACGGTCGCCGAAGCCCGGCGCCTTGACGGCTGCTGCCTGGAGCGTGCCGCGCAGCTTGTTCACCACGAGGGTCGCCAGCGCTTCGCCGTCGATGTCCTCGGCGATGATGAGCAGCGGACGTCCGAGACGCGCCACCTGTTCGAGAACGGGCAGCAGGTCCTTCATCGAGCTGATCTTCTTCTCGTGGATCAGGATGACCGGGTTTTCGAGCACGACTTCCATGCGTTCGGGATCCGTCACGAAGTAGGCCGACAGATACCCGCGGTCGAACTGCATGCCCTCGACCACATCGAGCGTCGTCTCCAGCGTCTTGGACTCTTCGACGGTGATGACGCCGTCCTTGCCGACCTTCTCCATCGCTTCCGCGATGATCTTGCCGATCGTCGGGTCGCTGTTGGCGGAGATGGTGCCGACCTGGGCCACCATGTTGCCGGTCACGGGGCGAGCCATCTTCTTGATCTCGGCGATGATGGCCTCGACGGCCTTCTCGATGCCGCGCTTCAGCTCCATTGGGTTGGCGCCGGCGACTACGTTCTTCGCGCCCTCGCGGTAGATGGCCTGGGCGAGCACGGTTGCCGTGGTCGTACCGTCACCAGCCGTGTCGGACGTCTTGCTCGCAACCTCGCGCACCATCTGCGCGCCCATGTTCTCGAGCGGATCCTTGAGGTCGATCTCCTTGGCGACGGTGACGCCGTCCTTGGTGATCGTGGGTGAGCCGAACTTCTTGTCGAGGACGACGTTGCGTCCCTTGGGACCCAGGGTGACCTTCACCGCGTCGGCCAACTGGTTCACACCGCGCAGGATCGCCTGTCGCGACTGTTCACCGTAAATGATCTGTTTTGCCATGTTCTGTCAACTCCACGTGGCGCAGGGTGGTACGCGCGCCAGAAATCTGTCAGGTCGTGCGATACCGACGGGTTACTTCTTCGAATCGAGCACCGCGAGCACTTCGTCTTCGCGCATGATGAGGTGCTCTTCGCCGTCGATCTTGATCTCCTGGCCCGAGTACTTGCCGAAGAGGATCGTGTCGCCGGCCTTGACGTCGAGGGGCTGGCGGGTGCCGTCTTCCTTGAACTTGCCCGCGCCGGCAGCGATGACCTTGCCCTGCTGCGGCTTTTCTTTCGCGGTGTCGGGGATGATGATCCCGCCGACTTTCTGCTCGCCCTCTTCAAGGCGCAGAACGATGATGCGGTCGTGTAGCGGTCTAACGTTCATCGGTGAACTCCAGAGTGTCTCTGTTGATGGCGGGACCTCGGTGAATTGGAAGGCCCCTGTCAAAAATCCGTCTGTGACGATGGTGCGTTAGCACTCGCACCAGTCAACTGCCAATTCTAGTGGTGCCCCTGGAGACCCGTCAAGACTTCAAAACGGGGTGGGTGCCGCCGGTTAGCGGCGAATTCGATACTCGGAGAGCTTACGGCTCAGCGTATTGCGATGGATTCCCAGCAGATCGGCGGCTTTCGACAGATTACCGTCCGTCGAGGTGAGGGCCTGGCTGATGAAACGTTTCTCGAACTCGCGTTGCGCGTCCTCGAAACGGATGCCCTTGGTCACCATTTCGTCAACCAGACGTTCGAGCAGTTCTCGCATGGCTATGCCAGCTCCCGCCCGGTAAGGTGATGAAAGGCCTCGAGATATTTCGCCCGTGTCTGCATGACGACCTCGTCTGGGAGAGTGGGCACAGGGGGCTGCTTGTTCCACCGAATGGACTCGAGATAGTCGCGGACGAACTGTTTGTCAAAGCTCGGCTGGGCGTGGCCCGGCTCGTACTGGCTTCTCGGCCAGTAACGCGATGAATCCGGCGTGAGGACTTCGTCTATCAGGATGAGCTCGCCGCTCTCGGTCAATCCGAACTCGAACTTCGTGTCGGCCAGGATGATGCCGCAGGTTTCCGCGTGCGCGGCGCCGTGCGCATAGAGCGCCAGGGTTAACCGCTCGAGCCGTGTCACCAGATCGCGACCGACGATCGTGCCGGCGTGCTCGGCGCTGACATTGATGTCGTGGCCGGAGTCAGCCTTTGTTGCGGGCGTGAAAATTGGAGAAGGGAGCCGGTCTGATTCGCGCAGTCCCGGCGGCAGCGCCACGCCGCAGACCTCGCCGGTCTGCTGATATTCCTTCCAGCCTGAGCCCGACAGATATCCACGCGCCACGCACTCGATCGGGATCGGCTCGGTCTTCCTCACGAGCATCGAGCGACCGCGCAAGAGGTCTGCGTGCCGGCGAAACGGTTCGGGATACGTCGCCACGTCAAGGCTGACAACGTGATTGGCCACAATACCCGTGGTCCGCGCGAACCAGAACGCGGAAAGTTGCGTGAGGACACGGCCTTTGTCAGGAATTCCCGAGCCAAGGACGTAGTCGAACGCCGACAGGCGATCGGTCGCGA
>Ga0075420_100001574_pt1 | contig 19382 bp, 20 predicted proteins | sample SoiMetdeltSBSDD4_FD_75296 | JGI IMG/M metagenome (GOLD analysis project Ga0075420, IMG submission 75296) | Bulk soil microbial communities from a Populus tree surrounding site in Tennessee, USA - Soil MetaG P. deltoides SBSDD4 | ecosystem: Environmental > Terrestrial > Soil > Tree plantation... | reverse complement strand
ATCTCCAATCGCGATGGGACGGCTGCACGACCTGGAGATGCGAGAGGAACCATGAGCAGGAGCACAGCCGAAACTAAGGCACGCCAAGGAAGACACCCTGGCGGTGACCTGGCCACGTCGATGCCGATCGTCAACGCGTTCACTGCGCTCCCTCCACTCTGCCTGGGCTGCGACTCCTTCCTGCCGTCCTCGCCCTATCAGCGGTGCCAGTTCGTCAGTTGTTCGGCGGTGGGTGGTCGGCGGCTTCGGGGTTGTAGCCGCACAGCTGCGGGTCGCACGCGGTCTTGTGGTCTCGACCCCACTGGTAGGTGTCTCGTTCGGTGGCACGAGCACGGTGAACGAGTCGCACTTGTTTCCTTCGGGTCAGGGTCGAGGGCACGGCGGTGAAGGTTTCTGGGAGTACGGCGACCATGCTGCTGACCTGCTCGCCGTCGTACATCCGCAGTAGGGCGGTGCATTGCCACCAGCGGATCGTCCCGCCTTGACTGTCGGGGTTGCCCGGCCAGCAGTAGCTCGCCGGGTCCGGGACCAGGTAGTGGACGCCGTCGGGGTCCAGGCGCGCCCGCAGCCATGGTCCGCCTGCGCCGAGGCCGAGTCGGTGCCGTCCGCCTCTTCGTGCAGGGTGCAGACCGCGTCGGTGGACAGAGCTTTGAGAACGGTTGATTCTGCAGGCAGCGGCTGCCGCCCGGCCGGGGGTGTAACTGGCCAGCGTCCCAGTCGGACGGCGGCCCGTTGCCGCAGCGTCAGTGGCGACGGTCCGTTGCGGGGAACTGGCAGTGGCGGTGGTGGGGTCCATCGAGTCCCGTCCTGTTCGATGTGTCGCAGCAACCATGCGCACCCTCCGGGCCGGTGGTGTGCCAAGTCCAGCTCATTGGCCGCTTGGCCATCGCCTGCTGAAGACTGCTGCCGGAGGTTCCTCTGCGCGACGGCCGCCAGGGACGCGGCCGGGCGATCCCCGGCAGGTTGTGGCACACATCGGCCAGAAACCTTATGCGCTCCAGATCCTCATCGGCGCAGTTGTCCTCCGACCTGCGCCGGACGTCCTCGGCCAAATAACGAATCTCCATGAACGCCCTGGCCGCCAACAGCGCGGCTATGTCCCGATCGAGCCTAGCGTCCCGGCGCCTCACACCGCCTCACACCGCCGCGCCAGCACAGAAACGACCAGCGAGTTCCAGGGCCGGGTAGACCCACGTCTCCGCCCGGTCAAGTCCCCTATCGAGCAGCACCATCGCGCGTCGACCGCTCGGCGATGAGGACCACGGCGGCCCCACCTCCAAACCGAGCCTCATGCCCCCAATGATGCCAGCGGCGTACTCATCTCTGCATGAGCGCGCGGATCGCGGCACGATCGGACGTTTCCGGGTCAGCCGTGCGTCCGTGACTGCTCGGCTACGGCGATCCACTCCGGGTGCTCGTGTGTCTCGCCTTCGTCGGTGCGACAGAGCATCACGTGTCCATCAGCGGTCCCGAGAACCCACCTGGCCTGATCGCTGAGCAGGGTGGTGGCGTCGTCTGCCGCTAGAACCAGAAACGCCCCGTGTTGCAGAGCACGAGGTCGCCACTCGGCAGATGTCAGCGACCAGAGAGGGTCCACGTCGGCGATCAACTCGATCCACCCGGCCCTGTGCCAAGGGAGCAAAACCGACTGGCACTCTTCGGCCGTCCACGGGCCGTGGACGACCTTGCGATCGGCACTCAGGTGATCGACCGTTCCGAGGGTGATCTCGTGGAGGGGTGCCTCCTCCCAGACCGCTGCGTGCATCTCCGACACAAGGTCCAGCCATCGCGAGTCGTCATCGGTCACGCTAAGCGAGTATGCCGCGCCTCGCGCGGCCGGTCCGCTCATCGGCAGTTCCGAGGTGTGCCGTGTCGCGGACCTGCGCCTCGGGCTGGCGCGGTGCGTAGAGATATCCGAAGTCGGGCGCTCGATTCGGGTCGGGTCGCCGGTCCAGTGGCGCAGAACGATGTGGGTGTGGAGGTGCGCGGCGTTGTTGCCGAGGGTCAGGTAGTTCATCTTGGCCGGCTCGAAGCAGGTCTCGACCGCCCGTCCGATCCTGGTGACCTCGCCCCAGTAGGCGGTCGCCTGGTCGCTGGCAAGCTGGGGTCGGTTCGGTCACGTGGTCGCCGTTCCATACCGCCACGACGTACCCGGGGATGAGGCCTGTCTTCCAGGCGAACCCGTCGACCGCCTCGCCGGTGAAGTCTCGGATGCCCCACTCGTCCTCGTCGATGTCGGTTCGGCAACAGGACTCCGTCCTCGCCCTCGCGCTGGTGCGCCCAGCGATCACGCCACCGGCTGTTCTCGTGCCCATGCCCACCTACGTACCGCACACCGCCGACACTGATGGGCACGCCGCCGTTCCGACCCGCTCCGCCCTGGCATGCACTAGCGCGCGGACTGCGGCAGATGCGTGCGTTTGACGGCAACATCATGCGCCTAACGATCGTCATCCCCGGGCGCCTACCTGGGCAGGGTCCGTGGCCTTCGGATAGCGATGGATTGTGATCTACCGACAGAAGCCGTCACCGAGGTCGACGGGCCTCTTGACAACGGTGAACTCGGCGAGGGCGTGTGCTCGCTCGCATCGGCGCTGTACAACGCACGAGTTGCGGTACCTGGCTTGGGTGAACCGTGCCATCCGTGACTTGAGATACGGCATGATCGAGCCAGAGCACTTGCCTCCGCGCCTCCCCGAAATCGCGGAATGACAGCACGCACTATCGGCAAGGTCGCGCTTCACCCTCGGCGGTATGAGCGTGCCCTGCGCGGGGCGCTCGCCCGCTGCGGGGCCTCGCCTACGCCGCAGTCTCAGAAGTGAGCAGATCGCCTGTTTTCCAGTCGCGAGCTACCAGTCGCCTGTCGAGCAGTGCAGCTGTCAGGGGTTGCCTCCCAGTTGGCCAGCTTCGGAGAACTCGCAGAGTCTGGGCGTCGATCGCCACCACGTCGCCCGATCCAGGCCGCGCGATCAGGAGTTCTCGCTCGTGCCGCGGCATCCAGACATCTCCGAGGAACATCCATTGTCCATCGCTCGTCGGCTGCTGGCCAAGCCAGCGATCCTCAACCGTCAGTGAATCGGTGTTGAGTCTTACGACGGTGTCGTAGTCGATAGCCCACAGCTCTGATCCGCTAGCTCGCAGGAACGGAGTGGGATTGCCAAGACGCCCCGCGAGTGGAACGTCGCGGATCACCGACAGATCGGTCGGGTCGCACACGACAAGGTCCGACGACCGCTGGACCCCGAACACGTACTCGCCGCCAGGAAGTGCAAGGACGGACATGACCTCTTGGTACACGGGGTCGTACTTGTCTTGATCGAACCAGTCGAGGCGACGAACGCGAACCTCGCGAGCACCCACCTCAGTGAGGAAGTACCCAGCCGCGCCGGTAGCAGCATCGTCGAGGTAGCTGACGAACAACCGTTGGTGGCCGTCAAATGCGTCGAGGTCTCCAGTGACGCTCGCAGTCCAGCCGTTCACGTCAACGCGCACCAATGGCTCTGCCAGCGATAACAGCGAGTGAATGGAAACCGCGAGGCGGCCACTAAAGCCGTGTTGCACGACAACGGATTCGGCGGCCGGCCCGGCTGTCAGTCCAAGGTGGGTGCCGTTGCTAACCGAAACGCGATCCTGCGTTCCGTTCGCACTGTCGAAGCGCCAGATAGTGCCCTTGTCAGTCCAGCCAAGATTCGAGAGGGCGAGGGTGTCTCCCGGGCTCGTGATCACGCAGCAACCCTGGTGGAACCGGTGTCGGCTGCGCAAGCGGTTATCGGCATGATCGCGCTTCACTATCGGCGGCAGATGAGTGCGTTGGCGCGTCATGATGAGCGACATGAACGACCGCTCGGCGCAGGACGCCTACCTGGGAAGAGTTCAGGGTCTGCGCATAGCGATGGGCGATTACGTGTCCGCAGAATCGCTCACCCAGGTGGACTCGCTTATCGACCACGGTGAACCAGCCGAGGGCGTGTGCTCGCTTGCCTGGGCGCTCTACAACGCGCAGGTCGCCGTGCCGGGGTGGGTGAACGACGACATCCGTGACCTGACCGACGGCATCGTCGACCGGGAGCACTTGCCTCCGCCCCTCCCCGAGATCCGGGATTGACCCACGCTGACAGGCACAGCCCGAGCGGACAGCGGCATAGAAAGACGTTGCATCCGGCTTCAACCGCACGGGGCGGCGCCGCTCCGTCAATCGCGGCGGAGTGACGTACTGGCTACGGCACGAGTGTGCGGGCCTAAACGTCCGCTGTGCTCGAGGCCGCATTGAGTGGCGGAACCGACCCACCGCTGACTCCGGGCTGGGCAGGGGTCGGGTGGGGGGGAGCATGGGGGGCTCCTCCCGATGTGCCGACAGGTGCCATGCCGCGAGGGTTGGCCCATGATCACCGTTGACTCACTGACCCGGAGGTACGCCGGCTTCACCGCCGTCGACAACGTCTCCTTCACCGCCCAGCCCGGCCGCGTGACCGGCTTCCTCGGTCCGAACGGCGCTGGAAAGACCACCACGATGCGCGTCACGGTCGGTCTCACCGCCCCGACGTCCGGCTCGGCCACCATCGACGGCGTTCGGTTCGCCGACCTCCCCAACCCCGGCCTCGAGGTCGGCGTCCTCCTCGACGCCTCCGCGCAGCACGCGGGACGCACCGGCCGCGAGATCCTCAGCGTCGCCGCCGACACCATGGGCCTGCCCCGCCAGCGCGTCGACCAGATGCTCGAGCTGGTCAGCCTGACCCCGACTGAGGCCAAGCGCCGCGTGCGCAACTACTCACTCGGCATGCGCCAGCGCCTCGGCATCGCCACCGCGCTGCTGGGCGACCCGAGGGTGCTGATCCTCGACGAGCCGGCCAACGGTCTCGACCCAGCCGGGATCCGCTGGATGCGCGACCTGCTGCGTGGCTTCGCCAACCAGGGCGGAACCGTGCTGCTGTCCTCCCACCTCCTGCACGAGATCGAGGTCATCGCCGATGACCTCGTCGTCATCGGCAACGGCAAGATCGTCGCCTCCGGCACCAAGGAGGAGCTGCTCGCAGCCGCTGGCACCCTCGTCCGCTCCACGTCGCCGCGCGACCTCGCGCACGCCCTCGAGCAGGCCGGGATCCCCAGCACACTCGCCGGCGACGGTTCGGTCCGTACCGACGCCGACCCCGCCCGGGTAGGCGTGGTGGCGCTGGCCGCCGGCATTGCCCTCACCGAGCTCCGCTCCGCCGAAGGTGCTGGCCTGGAAGACATGTTCCTGTCGCTCACTGCCGAAACCCAACGCGAAGGAGTTGCGGCATGACCGCCACGACCATCTCTGCCGGCACGACGGCGGCCATCCCGGTTCGCGAACCGGTCCGCACGATTCCCACGGCTCGCCTGATCAAAGTCGAGCTCCGCAAGATGTTCAACACCCGATCGGGCTTCTGGATGCTGATCAGCATCGGCGTCCTGTCGGTCGTTGCGACCGGCGCCGTCATCATCTTCGCGCCCGAGGACGCAGTCACCTACGAGAGCTTCGCCACCGCGATCGGCTTCCCGATGTCGGTGATCCTGCCGATGATCGCGATCCTCGGCGTCACCGGCGAGTGGAGTCAGCGCAGCGGGCTCACGACGTTCACTCTGGTGCCGAGCCGCGGCCGCGTGATCGGGGCCAAGGCGATCGCGACCTTCCTGGTCGGCATCGTCTCGATGGCCGTCGCCTTCGCTGTCGGCGCCCTGGGCAACCTGGCCGGTTCCGCGCTCGCCGGCGTCGACACGGTCTGGGACATCTCGCTCTCGACCGCGCCGCAAATCGTGCTCGGCAACCTCGTCGGTATGGCAATCGGCTTCACGCTCGGCGTCGTTCTACGCAACTCCGCAGCCGCGATCGTCGGCTACTTCGTCCTATCCCTCGTCCTGCCGGGCATCCTCGTCCTGCTCGCCCAGGTGCGTGACTGGTTCAGCGACCTGCAGCCGTGGATCGACTGGAACTACACGCAGGTCGCACTGTTCGAGGGCGGCACGGACACGGCCAGGGAATGGGCCATGCTCGGCTCGACCACCGCCATCTGGATCGTGCTACCGCTCGTCATCGGGCTGTTGTTCCTGCGCCGCTCCGAGGTGAAGTAGCTCCCTGCCGGGGAGCATGCGCCGCGCTGCACCCAGCACGGTCCTCCATAAGGGGTCCACGCGTGAAGACGGTCAGCCCAGGGCAGGGGCGCCAACAGGGGAAGCGTGCAAACCCCGCTCAGCTTGCCAAGCGAGCGGGGTAGGCGTCACCGGCAAGCAGTCGAAGCCTGCAGAGCCCTGGCTGCTCGGCGGCCATGTCGCGGCGGAAAGACGTGGGTCGTCGATCTTGCGCACTTTGAGTGGAGCCAGAAGGCTTGCGACGTGGCAACGACCGACGACCTGGTCGCGCTGGGTTTCACCTCTTCCAGCGTTGCCGTCGTGACTCTGAATCTTCCACACCCCGATCCATTCGGTATGGGGCCGTTCTGTCGCCTTCGCGTGCAGACGGCAGCCCCGCAGGAACCAGGCGTCTATGCCTGGGTCGTCGACGGGCAGGTCCGCTACGTCGGCAAGGCGGTTGGAGGTTTCGGGCTGGTCCAGAAGGTGAAGGGCCAGAGCCTAGGAAGGGCCTACGACGACTACACCTACTGTCCGCCGTCCAAGGCGCTCAAGCAGTCGCAGACTCGCGCCCGCGTCAACGGGTTACTCAACGCATCGCTCGCTGCTGGTCACGTCGTGGAGTGGTGGTGGCTCGTCGCCGCCCGCCCTGGGGAGGTTGAGGAGTTCCTCATCCAGCGCTGGGATCCCCCTTGGAACATCCTCTTGCGCAAGCAGCAATGAGAGTGTTCGAGCATGGTCGTTCGGATCGACTCGCCCGACTACGGCGGAGTGACGCACGGGAGTCCGTCGTCTTCGAGGCTGGCTCTGAAAAGAAGTTCATATGTACCCTGCTCGCATAGACGGAGACAGACACGCTCCGAACCGGGAAGAGCGCCTTCCGGTGGAACCCACTGTGCCCGGGCCGGCATTTAGCGGGCTGAGCACGCGGCCACGAGGGAATTGTCGCGGTGCTCGATTGCCCGAAGAAGCCCTACGCAAGTCAGTGGGCAGCGGAACGCGCGCTGCATGCCATACAGGACTCCGTCGATCGCCCGGTCGCAAGACTCCAAAAGGGTCATATTGGTGTGGTTCCTGCAGGGCTTGACACCTCACCTCGAAGTCGAAGAGTCGACCTGCCCCTTGGGTCGAAAGAAGGCGATTTCGAGGCGAGGTTGGATGGTCAGGGGCGGCGGAAGTACGTAGGCAGTGGCTTTCTCGATTGCCTCCTTGGGTCAGGATGGGGCATGACCAGTGACGCACTGATCGCGATAGCGCTCGAATCGTTGGCCGGCATGAGGCACGCACACAGCGATGCGGTCCAGCTCGTGCCGAAGCAACCGGGCCTCTATGCGTTCTACGGCGACGACCGCACGTGGTTCGACCTCGGGCTGAGTCCCGCCTATGACGGCCAGCATCTATATGTCGGCAAGGCGGAGAGGAGTCTCAACGGACGTGATGTCGGCACTCACTTTGCGGCTGGCAAGACCGGCTCGTCGACTGTCCGTCGCAGTCTTGCAGCTCTGCTCGTGAACGAGCTCGCTCTTATTGCCGTGCCGCGCAACCTGGCCAAGCCTGATGGCAGCGCCAACTTCGCGCTCGACTCGGCAAGCGAGGTGCGCTTGAGCGGCTGGATGGAGCAGCGGTTGTCATTGGCAACCTGGATTAAGCCCGGGGACGCCATCCTCGACGGTATCGAGACCGGGGTCGTGCGCCGACTACGCCCCCCGCTGAATCTCGACAAAGTCGGGGAGTCCAGACAGCGACTTCGGGAGGCCAGGAAGCACCTGGCAGACGTCGCGAGAGCTTGGCAACCGAGCGATGACCGCGGGGCCGGCCCCGCGATGTGACTCAAGCGCGAAGTCGCGGCGAAATGACGCACGACGGTACTCACGGGACTCGTGCTGGCGGGGCGAACGCAGCTCCCGCGACGGAGTCACCCGCGGAACGTCATCGTCGGGACGTAGTCGTCGAACCCGACGTGGTCGTAGACCGTCGTGTCCGGCATCAGGTCCAGTCGTGCCCGAGGAACAGCGCCACACCCGCCGGTGCGGCCAGGAACAGGTGCACCCGGGGCGGACGTAACTTTCCGGCCACCCCGCGGGCGCGCTCCCGGGCATGCCGGACCCAGTCCGCCGCCCAGCCCGGCCCGGGAACCGACGTGGGCGTGGCACCTCCCGGCGTCGAGAGCGTTAGCAGTTTGGCAACCGGCAGACCGGCCCCGGTGATGTAGTCCCGCACCTGAGAAGTCGGGTCGTGGGTCAGCCCGATGGCGAGAGCGAGGTCGCCGCCCAGGTCCAGGTCCTCGTCGCACAGCACCTCGACGGCGGCGTCCTCACGTTCAGCGATCGTCGACCACAGCACGCCACGAAGTTCCGACGACAGGACCCAGCGACCCACGTCGGGAACGTCCGGCCGACCGCGAAGTACATCGACAGCCGCATCTCCGCGGCGATGTGCAGGTTCCTGCTCCCGAAGCCCTGGAGGTCCTTCTTGGCCGCCGCCAGCCTCGGCATGACGACCTCGTCCCACGCGGCCGGGTCCAAGAGCTGGCGCCGCTCGAAGGGATCACCGCCACGGTACAGCTCGACGATGTCGATCTCGGCGTTCGGGTGGTGCGGCAGGGCAGCCCGGTCGACCGCGTGGATGGCGAGGACGAGCTCGCCGGCGCGCGCGAGCAGACCCTTGGTAGCCATCTCGGCCTGAATGTCTTCGCGGGTCCGCGGGCCGGCGCAGTTCTTGACCCAGCCACGAACCATCTCCACGCCGCGGACGACAGCGTCGTCGTCTCCCCGGAACCCGGCGTTGCGCATCAGCGCGGCCGCTCGGTCGGCCCAGGAGCTCTCGGACTCCCCGTGCACGAAGATGACCTCGGTCAGGAAGTCCTTCAGGTCATCTATCGGGACCTCGAGGTGCTCGGCCCACGCCGCTAGGTGCTTGCCGCCGGCGCTGTTAGGCCCCAGCCCGTCGAGCTTCCACCGCGGAATCCTGTCGGTCAGGTTGTCGATGAGCCCCAGGATGGGGTCGTTGTGGTCGAAGTTCTTGTTCGACACCAGGCGCAGGATGAACGGCTCGCCCTTCGCGGTGACGTCGACCCAGGTGCGGTGGAAATGCTGCAACGGGCTCTTGCTGCGCACGGTCCGTGTCTTGACCAGCCAGTCGTTGTCGATGACGGTCTCGCGGTACACACCCGACTTCACCTGGTTGTACTCGTGAGCTCGACCCGACGACGCGGTCGCGCGGACCACAGCGTCGTCGAACGCGCCGCCGTCGGCGTCCTCGATGCTGACCGACTCCAGCTCCGGGTCGGTCAGGATCCGGCCGGCATTGTAGAGCCCGATGACGTGCTGGTAGTCGTCGCCTCGGATGGAGGCGGCCCGGGCCGGAAGCGTCACGACGCCGCCATGTCGTTGAACGGCGGCGTCGGGCCGAGGTCCTCCGCGACCGTCAGGAGCAGGTCTGCGGAGAGCGCCGCGTCCGGGTACGCATCCAGGATGGCGGTAGGGACCAGCCGCTGTGTCAGGTCGGAGTAGGTGAAGCCCGGCCGGCCGTCGCCACGGTCACCGGTCGCGACGACCAGCTTCTCAATGGTCTCCTCGGCCAGCTCGAACCCTGCGAACGCGTTCGTGAGGACCTGACGGCGCTGGTCCTCTTTTGGACGTCCGAACTCGAAGATCGCCGCCAACGGTCCGCGGCTTTCTGGGCGGAATGACACTCGCTGCACGGTTGCCACAGGGCAGCTCCATCGCACGCGGGCAACGCTCTGTCATCGGCATGAGCGGACGTTGCCTGAGCAGAGGTTCGGGCCACGGTGAATGTCGCCCGCCACGGACTCCAGCAGACCAGCCCGATGAACAGTCGAAGAGCACAGGTGACCGACCCGACCTGGCTCGGTCGGTCCTGTTCAGCCGGTGGCAAGGTTCCGCAGCTGCCGCACCCGCTCCGCACTCTCCCCTGCGTCGCCAGCTCCGCCGTCGCTGTCACGGCCGTTGGCGACCGAGGATCCGCGGACTGTTCGGGAAGCTCACACTGCTGACGTCCACGACCTGTGGATCTCCCAGCTCGGCGGCAACCGTAACGAGGTACTGGCCCGGGTCCGCAACGCCCGCGACCACGCCCGTCAGGCCACCCGGACCCGCTCCACACCGACAAGATGACCGGTTCCGGGTTGCGCGCTGGCCGTTCCTCGTTCCTGAGCTACGCGCGTGTACGCCGCTCCAGCATCGACCCGGGCGACGCGCGAAGGCGACCGAGGTTGCCTTCGAGGTGGCGCGCCGTCAGCGCTCGCCGCAGCGCGTTGTGCGGGCGTACGGTATGCCCGTCACGGGATGGTGATGGGGTCGTGTACGTCTGTTCGCGTCGGCGATTCGCACTGGTTCTGATGACAGTGGCCTGCGCCCTGAGCCCGCTGTTGCCGGGCGTGCCAGCGGACGCGGCGGTGCGTCCGCCGAACGACGATTTCGCCAGCTCGGTCGCCGTGAGCGGCTCGAGCGGCTTTGTGACCGGGAGCCTAACCGGTGCGACTGTGCAGGCGGGTGAGCCTGTCGCCGACTCGGGTAGCGGCACGATCTGGTGGACCTGGACCGCGCCTTCCGACGGCACGTGGCGGTTCTCGGTCGAGCCGAGCGGACAGGGCCTGACGGCGTGGAGCGGTACGGCGGTCGACCAGTTGACCCCGGCGACCACCTCGTACTGCAGGGCAGGGGCGGCCGGCGGGCCGTACATCCGGGCGACGGCCGGTCAGCAGGTTCGACTGCGGGTGCACGGGTGGGACGGCGCGGTGACGCTGTCTTGGTCGCCGGCGAGCCGCCCGGCTAACGACTCCTTCACGGCTGCGGTGTCCATCAGCGGCTACAACGGCGAGACGCCGACATCGACGTGCCTGGCCTCCCGGGAGACGGGCGAGCCGCAGTCGACCGTGGCCTCCGAGCACACGGTGTGGTTCCGCTGGCCGGCGCCAGACCGCGTCCGGGTGGTGTTCAGCACAGGGACGGACGACGCGGTGGTGAACGTCTGGCGCGGGACGTCAGTCAGCGCGCTGACCGCAGCCGGGCGACGGCTGAACAGCCGCGAGGTCGAACTGGTACCGGACAAGGGCGTCGTGTACTACCTGCAGGTGGCGACCAGCGCCGACCTCGACTTCTACGCCGGCGTACCGACCTCGCTGGTTTGGAAGCACTACGTCGCGACGAACGACTTCAACTACAACGCACCGGGCCTCCCACCCGCCGAGGTTCCGGACTGGTACCGATCCAGTGTGATCTGGACGGACAACGTCGCCGCCACCCGACAGTCGGGCGAACCGGCGCTCATCACCGGCCAGACCGGCGCGACGCTGTGGTGGTCGGTGCAACCGCTGGCGGTTCCCGCCACCTTGACGCTGGACACCTCAGAGTCGACGCCCGACACCGTGATCGGCGTGTTCTCCGGCGCACCTACCGGGACGCTCACCAGGCTGGCTGTTGCCGACGGCGGCGGCAGGACGCCGGGAGCGGCGCGGCTCGCGGTCGCGCTGACCACCGGGCGCACCTACACCGTGATCGTTGACAGCAAGTCCGGTCAGAGCGGGGCGATCCGGCTCTACTGGCATCTTGGGCACCCCAAGCCGGGCAACGACAACTTCTCCGCCGCCTATGCAATCGGCGGCACGAGTGGCACATCGCGTTCCTGGACGTGGCAGGCGACCCGGGAGTACGGCGAGCCGTATCACGCCGGCGCCCGCACCACCCGCACGGTGTGGTGGCGCTGGACCGCGCCGAAGGCAGGACGGGTTGTGTTCACCGGGCCGGCGTACGGGCCGTTCGTCGCCTACCGCGGTAGCACCATCGGCGGCCTGACCCAGGTGGCCAAGGGAGTGAAGCCGGCCGACCCGTTCGCGCCCCAGCGAATCGAGTTCATCGCCACGAGCGGGCTCGTCTACCGCATCGTCGTCGGCACCGACCAGGAGGTCGGCGGCAATGGCAATCCCGGACCGGTGACGGTGGGCTGGACGCTCTACCCGGTGCCACCGCCCAACGACAACCTGGCCGGCGCGAGGCCGATCAGCGGCCCGAGCGGCGGGATCATCGGTACGACGTACGGCGCCACGCCGCAGCTGGCGGACCAGGTGATCGGCTCCGGCAGTTACCCGTCGACGGTCTGGTACCGCTGGACCGCGCCGGCCACCGGCTGGTGGCGGTTCTCGGCGTGGTACTCCGACGCCGCGGCGTACATCGGCGTACGGGTGCCCTGGACCGAACGGCTCCACGAGGTCGACCGACGGCACCATGAGCCGGAGTTGTGGTCGCCGGCATACCCGGGCCGGCAGGGCCTGGTCTACGTGCGTGCCGTCGCCGGGGCGACGTACAACATCGTGATCGGCACCCCAGGACCGCCGCTGGAGTCGGAGATCCGGCTCTACTGGTCACCGGGACCGCCCAGCGGCACGCCGGCCAACGACGACGTGGCCAAGGCACAGGTGCTCAGCGGGAGCAACGGTGCCGTCGCCGGCCGGCTGGCCAACGGCACCAGCGAGGTCGGCGAGCAGCACGGCTACGAGACCGGCGGTGTCTGGTATCGCTGGACCGCACCGGCAACCGGCCGGATCACCTGGCACACCGCACCGACCGACTCCAGCCAGCACATCACGTTCTACCGCGGTGGCGGTTCGCTCGGCGCGCTCACGAAGCTCGCCGAGAACGCCAACCACCCGAACGCCCGCCAGGCCGCAAGGGTCGACGTCGACGTGGTCGCCGCGACGACCTACTCGATCCGGGTGTCGCAGCTGAGCGTGGGTGACGCGTTCACGTTGACCTGGGGCCGGCCGACGCCGCGGCCGGCGAACGACGACTTCGCGGCCGCGACGACGCTGAGCCCACAGGCGGCCGGCTCGACGGCCGGGACGTTGCTGTGGAGCACGCGGCAGAGCGGCGAGTCCGCCCCGGCGTACCAGGATCCATCGGCCACGGTGTGGTACCGCTGGCAGCCGACCGCGTCCGGACTCGCCACGGTCGGCGTCGACCGGTACCGCTCCTTCGTCCGGGTCTCCGTCTGGACCGGGACCAGCCTGACAGGACTCACGCAGGTCGCCGACACGCCCTTCGAACCGCGCTACACCCGCCCGACGTTCCACGCCGTCGCCGGTCAGACCTATTGGATCCAGGTCGCCGAGGACGGGTACGCCGGACCGTTCACGCTGGACTGGAGCATCGTGCGGCCGCCCTACGACGACTTCGCCGCGGCCCGGGTGATCTCCGGCCCGGCGTCGTACGCCAGCGACATGTCCACCGTGCGGGCGACCGCTGAGCCCGGCGAGCCCGAACTGTGGCCGGGCCGGCCGGCCGAACGGTCGGTGTGGCTGCGCTGGACCGCGCCGTACGCGGGGAGAACCGAGTTCCAGCTCGGCAGCGGCCTGAGCACTCTGTCGGTCTTCACGGGTAACACCCTCACCGCGTTGAGCAGGGTCGGCGGCGCGAGTGCCACGACGTCGGTAACTTTCACCGCGCAGGCCGGCGTCACCTACCGGATCCGGATCGACGGCATGGACGATCAGACCGGCGTCAGCTGGCAGCAGCATTGGGACAGCACCGCGCCGACCGCCGGCGTGCGGGCGGACCGGACGCTGGCCACTACCCGCTGGGTCGGGCTGACGCTCAGCGGGGCCGACGGCAGCAGCGGCCTGCTCGGCTGGTACGTGACCAACCAGGCACCGGTGGGCGGTCAGCTCTACAACACCGCCTGGGTACCGGCCAGCGCGCCGACGCTGACCTGGTCACTCACCCACACGGCGTACGGCGGACGGCCGGTCGACGGACAGAAACGTGTATACGTGCAGGCCGTCGACCGCCAGAACAATCGCTCCACACCGGCCTCGGTCGCCGTCACACTCGACCGCTAGCAGCCCGCCGGGTGCGCGGCAGGCATGGTTGAAGCCAAGAGATCATTCCGGGGTGTGAGAGGCATCCGCCAGATGCCCAACCTCTTCCCTCAGCTCCGATCTCACGCCGAGACTGTCACGCCTCTTCCAGTTCAGTTCATTTCCTGGCGTGTATGGGATGGGTCATTGGAATCAATCATCCAGGTTGCCAGGGCACACAGCACCTGTGCTGCCGTCGCCGCGCCGGCGGCGGGCTTAGCCGATCTTTGTCGTCGTGCAACCCGGCCAGTCGGCCGGAGTGAGCCGTCACCATGCGCACCGATGATGACCACGTGGCCAAGCACGCGGCCGCCACTAGTACGGCAGCCGGACTTCGTGATCGTCATGCGGGCACCACTATCTTCTCGCCCACGCTCGGCTGGCCTGGCTGGGCGACTCTGGTGGTTGACGTGAACGTGCGCACCGAGACGATCGCGGACAGGGACTTCGTGGCGTCTGGGTCATACTTCGCGCGGTCGGGTCAGCAGCCGCTCGGCCGCTGAGGAAGCCTGCTGTTGCTCGACCGTCCGCGTTTTGAACCGCGAGGGACACGCCGACGCATCGCCGGCGACCGGTCTCACCGAGGTTGTGCGGCAGTTGAGGGCGGCGAGGACGCGAGTCGAGCGCAGGCGCCTGCAGGCAGACTGACGAGAAGGGCAGGGCGACCCGCTTCGGCCGGGCACGACGATAATGTTGCCTATAGCAACGTCTCTGGCAATGGCGGTGTCAACGAACGGGAGTCAGGACATGCCACAGATGACAGCCGATGGGTCAGCCTGGGACGCTGTAGACAGCCAGTCGGTGCGAACCAGCGGACTTTAATCCGCAGCTGCTGCGTTCGACGCGCGCGCGGTCGACTGACCGTCGGAGCGATGAATCCCCGTCCCGGCGGCCGTCGCGCCCTGCCAGCGGGACGACCAGGGAACGCATCGCCACGAGCGCCCGGATCGCGGCTGCTTGTTGTATTGCTCCTAGGACCGGTGCCCGGCCAGGCTCGGTCCAGGCGCCCGGCCCATCGCTCTTATCGCGGCTGCCCACGCTGGGTCGTGTGGCTCTCATTTGGCCTGCGTGGGTCGGGCGTCACCGGGCAGGGAGAGGCTCAAGAGAGGTTTGCACTGCTCGAAGCAGCGTTGCCCTCCCGGCTCGACAACCGACTGGATCGAGCAAAGGGAGGACGCAGATGGGCCGTGTCGTGGTCGGGATGGATCCACACAAGCGCTCAGCAAACGATCGAGGTGATGGACGCCGAGGAGACCGTCCTCGGCGGCGGCCGGTACGGCGCGCCGAGGCCGCCGGCTACGCGGCGATGAAGAAGTACGCCGCGCGGTGGCCAGACCGCATCTGGGCGATCGAGGGCTGCAACGGCATCGGTGGCCACATCGCTCGCCGGTTGCTCGCCGACGGTGAGCAGGTCATCGACGTGCCGCCGAAGCTGTCGGCCAGGGCTCGGGTGTTCTCGACCGGGCAGGGCCGCAAAACCGACGCCCACTGCGTCGCGCTGGTGGCCACCCGGATGATGGGACTGTCAGCGCCTCACGGCGCACGTGGATCCGGGCTTAGTCGAAGATGTCAGCCGTCATCGCCTCGAGTCTTGGCGCGAGCCGCACGGCCCCCTGCCGACTCCTGGTCCCGCAGCATTGCCAGGGCCGTCTGGATCCGCCGCATGCGCGTCTCGGGCTTCTTCGCGCCCTCGATAGCCAGCACATGCTCCCGCTTGCGACCGTAGGACAAGCGGTCGTAGGCAGCGCGGGCGACCGGATCGGCGTCCAGCGCGCGAGCGAAGTCCGCGGGCTCGACCACAACACGAGGCTCGGCATCGATTTCCACCTCGACCTCGACCTCGTCGCCGGTCACGACACCGGCGGCTTGCCGGTTGGCGTTGCTGAGGCCGAGCAGGTAGCGGCCACGCATGATGGCCACCCTGCTCCTCCATGAATGCTTGTTGATCGTGATGGTCACCGCCGGCCGCTTGCCTCCACCGAGCGCCTCGACAACCTCTGGAGGAACCGCCAAGCCCTTCATGGGCTCCGGAGGCTCGACATACGATCGAAACTTCATCATCTGCTCCTGCCAACTTGTGTCAGCTCGCCGTGCGATCCGGCGCCGCCGGGAGAGACGCCGGCGTCCTTGGCGAGTGCACGGCGGCCGTAGAGAGCGCCAACCTGACCGGACCCGGCGCGGTGGCGACCCGGCGCTTGCGGCCAAGGCCTCGCCACCGCGCGGCCGCGGGCAACGTAGCACCGCCGGCCGGCTACTCCGCGTAGGGCTGGTCCTTTCCCTGGGCGCTGTAGCCGATGTTCCAGATGTAGCCGTCCGGGTCCGCGAACGAACCGCCGTACCCACCCCACTGCAGCTTCGCCGCGGGCTTGAGGATCTTCCCGCCGGCCCTCTTGGCCTCGTCCAGAACTTCGTCGACGCGGCCCTCGCTGCGCACGACGTAATTGAAGACGACGCCGTTGAAGCCGCTGCCGTCCGGACTCGCGCCCACCATGTCGGCGAGCCCGTCGCGGCCGTAGAAGCCGACCAGCGAACCACCGTGTGGAACGAAGAACACGGAGATCTTGTAGTCGTTCTGGACCTCCCAGCCCAGACCCTCTGTGTAGAACCGCTTGGACCGGTCCATGTCCTCGACACCGAGCAGGATGGAACTCACGTGCGCTTTCATGCTTGTCTCCTTTGGGGCTTGGTGGTGATGCATGACAGTCACGCTACGTACGGCTCGGTGATCCGTGCTTCTCGATTCCTGATCGCTTTGGTCACCTGTTCCGCCATGCCCGGTGGCGTCGTGTTGAAGCCCGCTCATCGGCCGTGTGCGGATGTTCGCCCGGCCCCGGTTGCTCGAGGAGCAGTGCATCAGGCCACCCTGACAGGGCCGGTGGTGCTGTACGGGTGGCAGCCTGCTGGTGAGCTTGACCGGGCCTCAGGCGCGATGCGGGCGGGGTGGTGGCTGCGGCGGTGGGACCAGGGTTCACTCGGTAGCGGCCTCAAGGTTGTGGATCAGCCGCGCCGTCACGTTCAGGTAGCTGGCGATTTCCGCGTTGGTGAGTCCGTCGGAGGCCGAGGCGTTCACCAAACGGGCGGCGGCGACGAGGTCGTGTTCGATCGCTCGGGCCTGATCGGTCAGATACACCCGGATCCGTCGTCGGTCGTCCGGGTCGGGGTCACAGCGGACCAGGCCGTCGCGCTGCATGCGCTGCAGGGTTTTTGCCATGGTGGCCTGCTCGATCCGGACCCGGTCACACAGTTCGCGTTGTGTCAGGCCGTCTTGTTCAAACAGCACGAGCAACTGGGCGAACTGCCCCGGGACAACGCCGTATGGCGCGATGTGGGCGGCGAGAGTGTGCGCGAGTAGGCGGGCGAGATGGTTCACCTGATAGCCCAGCGACTCCTCGCGGAACCGCGCGTCGGTCACGACCGGCGTCCCTGCTTGCGAGCCCACCGCCGAACCTTCGGCCATTGCCACATCAACACACCGGACCCGGCCAGGACGGGCAGGATCACCCAGCGGACCGCCGCCTCGAGGGCCGCGCTGGGGCCGCCCGGCACATACACGTAGGCAACCAGCGCCACTCCGGCCATCAGATGAGCCAGGCGCTGCCGATCGCGGATCTTCTTACCGCCGCCGGTGCGGCGGGCTGTGATGGCAGTCATGACAACCTCGATATCAATTCCATAGCTTGCTCTCAGTTTTACATAGCAAGCTATGGATTGCAAGATAAGGTCGACTGTGATCCAGGTGGCGCCTGCCGCAGCCCGTCGGCGAAACCACGCACGTCGCTGCGCTCCGCGCGTTCCCCACGGCCTGCACCGCCGATGCAGGAACCGGAACCACCGCAGTAAGTCGTACGCGTAACCGCGCAGCGTCCCCGCGAGCAGTCCGGCGCTCGAGTTTCCGCAGAAGCGCCGATGCCGCTAGGTGCTTGAGATCCGGAGCACCCCCGCCAGCGCAACCCCGACCGAACGCCGCTACAGAACCCGGCTCCCCAGCTGACACCGGCACACCCTCTCCGTACAAGGAGTGTCCGACCAAGGGTGTAACTGGTCTGGCCTCACACGCCGACCGTGGATTGCCCAGCACATGGTTTGTTCACGGTTCCGTTTGCCGCCGGTGGGGCTGGCTCAAGGCGGTGTTTTGCGACTCGGGGAGGGTGATGGTGACGGTCAGGCCGCCGCCATCGCGAGGTTCGGCACGGACGGCACCGCTGTGGGCTCGGGCGATCGCCTGGACTATGGACAGCCTGAGTCCGGCGCCATGTGTGGTGGTGGCCAGGCGATCGGCGTGGAGGCGGCGGAAGGGTTCAAACAGGCTGGGTACCTCATAAGGGGATATGACTGGCCCGGTGTTGCTGACGGCCACGACCGCGGAACCGTCGGGCTGGGTGCCGGTCGTCACTCGCACCCAGCCGCTCTCGGGCAGGTTGTGCCGTACGCCGTTGTCGACGAGGTTTTGGACGAGGCGTTCGAGGAGTATTGGGTTGCCGGTGGTCGGTGCCTCCTTCGTCTCGGTGAGCACGCTGACCGTGCCGCGCGGAATCTGTGCTGCCACGTGTTCGGCGATGTCGGCGAGATCGACGAAGGAACTGTCGGTGACCTCGCCTTCGGCGCGTGCCAGCAGGAGCAGCCCATCGATCAGCCGCTCGTGGCGCAGGTTTATCTCCAGCATCGTCTCGCCGAGTTCGCGGATCTCGGCTGAGGCGGGTCTGCGATGCACGGCGACCTCGAGGAGGGCGGGCGCGGTTGACGGCGAGCGGGGTGCGCAGTTCGTGGGAGGCGTTGGCGATGAATCGGCGCTGGCTGTCGAAGGCGTGGTCGAGGCGTTGGAGCATGACGTCGAAGGTGTCGGCCAGCTTCTTGAGCTCGTCGTGTGGGCCGTCGAGGGCGAGGCGTTCGTGCAGGCCGCGGTCGGTGGCTGGGGCGTCGGCGATCCGCCGGGCGGTCTCGGTCATCTTGTTCAGTGGTTGGAGCGTCGGCACCGCCGCCTGACGGTCCGCGACGGGTCGATTTCGGCTTAGGTGCGGCACGAAGGTGCCCTAGCCGCGCGGTGGGATGTGTCGCTACCCCGAAGCGGGCCGCCGTCGTCGGCGCACCGGCCGGCGGGCTGCACGCTGACCACCTCGGCTACTGTCCGGCTCTGGATCGCGATCGCTGGCCTGTCGGCCGTCGCGGTGGGTCTGTTGCTGTCGCCGTTCCGGCACGCCCGTGCGGCGGACATGGCGCTAGGGTCGGCGTGAAGCCCTGGCGTGCGGGTTCGTGACCGAGCTGGGGCCGCGACTGACCCGGAGCACAGGAGCTGTCGGTGTCGGTCGGCGACACCGTGGTCCGGGCGCTCGCCTGCCCGCACCTGGTCGGCACCCCGCTGGTCGCCGACCGAGCAGTTCCCCGCCCATGCCCGCGAGCGGGCGGAACAGCCCGGACCCGCGCT
>Ga0075420_100001570_pt1 | contig 19397 bp, 29 predicted proteins | sample SoiMetdeltSBSDD4_FD_75296 | JGI IMG/M metagenome (GOLD analysis project Ga0075420, IMG submission 75296) | Bulk soil microbial communities from a Populus tree surrounding site in Tennessee, USA - Soil MetaG P. deltoides SBSDD4 | ecosystem: Environmental > Terrestrial > Soil > Tree plantation... | reverse complement strand
TCAACCGCGGCGTCATGGCGGCCCACAACGGCGGCAAGGCGCTGGATAAGTTCACGCAGTGGAACCACGTGGACCTCTGCGCGAGGGCGCCGCAGTTCGGCTTCCTCGGGAAGATGGCGATGGAGATCGCCACCGACCTGAAGGGCACCCTGGCCAAGGAGAAGAAGGACGCCGACGCGGCCGCCGGCATCTTCAAGGCCAAGGCGAGCAAGCCCAAGCCGTGGCCGTGGAACAAGTCCTTCAGCAACCAGATCATCCAGGACCCGATCAAGCTGGAGGACCTGCCCCACATGAAGGACCTGGACGACGAGCTGAAGATCACCACGACGACGTACAAGATGGCCGACCTCCCTGAGAGCGAGGTGGCGAAGGCGTTCAAGAACACCTATCTGCCTCCATCGTGGTACAAGGCGCCACCGCCGTCGCCTGAGGAGTTCATGGCGCTCGCCGAGAAGGGCAAGGCCGAGTTCGACGCGATGGCCAAGAGCGAGGAGATCGCCGCCGAGGCCGAGGCCAACGCGGACGAGGTCCTCGCCCCGAAGAACCCCTCTGGGAGCCAGGCGAAGCTGCTGGAGATCATCGCCGAGCTTGGTGGTGAGAAGAAGGAGGTGCTGTGATGGCCGCGATTGTGCCTAGCGTCAGCTGCCCGAAGTACCAATACGACTGCCAGCTGACCGAGTGCGTCTCCCACGATCAGTGCAAGTACGCCCAGGAGGCGCCCTCGGACATCAAGCATGCGCCTCCCGACTATTACTGCTCGCCGAGCCTCGCCGACCAGTACCAGTGCAAGACCACCTGCGGAGAGATCGGCCGCTGCATCGGGAACTGGGCGACCGAGTTCAAGAGCGCCACCGCCAAAACGGCGCTCACCCAGATCAGACGGCCGCCCGACTATCTGTGCTCGGAGGTCGCCAAGGAACAGGAGAAGTGCATGATGGATTGCGCCCATCTCGGCCGATGCGTCAAGAACGCCGTCACGAATTTCGCCCGTCATTTCAGCCTCACGCCGACCGAGAAGCCGGCCAGCTATGTGGAGTCGATGAAGAACATGCCCGCCAAGACCGCCGCCGCAACGAAGCTCTGCCATTATGGCCTGACCCACATCGGGGACTGCGGGAAAGCCCGCATCTGGTTGGGGAAGGAGACCGCCGTGGGCAGACGGCCCAGACACGACAGCCGTCAGGACTTCAAGCTCATCGTGAGCCTGATCGAATACGGCACGTCCTGGAGCAAGGACACCAAGGGCGACGAGTTCCTGGTGACGGGCAACGCCGCGGCCAAGGACATCCTGCCGCGCGACCTGTTCCGAGCGGACAAGCCGATCCCGTTCCTCCACGTGAGCTGGCCCGACTTCGGGACGGTGAAGCTGGGGCGCGATTGGTGGGCGAGCTTCGTCAGCGCCCTCCAGAAGATCGACGGCGACGTGGTGCTCTACTGCATGGGCGGCCACGGCCGAACGGGCACGGCGGCCTCGATCCTCGCCGTGCTCTGCGGCTGGGTGCAGAGCCACGAGTGCCCCGTCCAGTGGATCAGGGACAACTACTGCCACGAGGTTGTGGAGTCCTCGGCCCAGATCAAGTACATCGAGGAGATCACAAACCGCAAGGTGGAGAGCGTCGCCGCCAAGACCTACGGCTATACGACCTATGACTACACGCCGACCGGGGTCACCGCAACCAGCGCCAAGCAGGGCACGCTGAAGCTGGTGGAGAAGGGGCCCGCGAAGCCCTACCTCTCCAAGAACAAGTACAAGAAGGAAGCCGCCGCCGCCAGAAGGAAGGGACAGACTGTCCCGACATTAGCCGAGCTTCAGGACGGGAACATAGTCACCTATGGTGGCAACTCGTTCTGCTGGGATGCGGAAATGAAAGAGTTCTTCCATGTGGAGGCGAAAAATGGCGTCGAAGGTAATCAAGTTGGGTCCACAAAGCCCTGTGCAGACAGTACGACAACTGGTGGAGCCGAATGAGTTCAGCCTCTGGCTGAAGTACGCTCGCCGTGGCCAGTGGTGTCGCTACTGGCACGGCCACCTAGCAATCGACCGGGAGAGTCCGCCAAGGACTCTCCTCCCTGACGTAGCGTGGCGCTTCATGTGTCGGGCCGATGAGATGGCCAGCGTGGCGTGGAGAGCCCAGAAGATCGGCAAGTGCATGCTCTTCCAAAAGCGGAACCCGCTCTATGGTTGGGACTACTTGGCGCTCAAGACCTAAGGAGACAGCCATGAAAGTCTACGTAGCGAACATGCTGGGCGGCTTCACCGGCGATGGACGCAAGAAGGTCCTGGAGGCGGATGAGTTCTACGTCGAGCTTGTCGGGGGGAACGGGACAAGCCTGATCCTCTTCGTCAACCACACGGCCAAGAAGGGCCACATGCTCTCCGTCCGGCACATGAACAAGCACGGCGAGTGCAAGATGGTCAGCTACGGCTTCATTAACGAGACCGTGTTCACCATGCCGAAGTCGGACCGGCAGCGGCTCAACATCATGCGGCAGGCGCTGCGCGACCTTTTGTCACATTTCGAAGCGGCCCTCGGAAGTGTTAGCATGCCGAGCTGGCTCCCGAAGTGCAGCTGCGGCAAGCACAAGCTGAAGGGTTGGCGCAACAAGACCTGCGCCGACGTCCAGGCCACGATCAACCGCCTCCGCGGTATGATCCAACTCTAGGAGCCCGCCATGGGATACGATGAAGACGACTACGGAACCCCCGGCAAGAAGGTGAAGAACCCCTTCCCCGATGACACCCCTGAGTACGACATCTGGGACAAGATCAGGAACGCCGAGGATAACCTGGAGAGCTACGCGAAGTACGCCCAGGACTACGCGCAGAAAATGGAGAAGACGCGCGACAAGGTGAACCGCTACCGGATCGCCCTCGCCAAGCTGACAAGGAAGGATGAGCCTGATGGCCAAGAACCCCCTAGACCCAATCGTGGAAGACAAGACCGACGTAATCGAGTCCGTACTGCGGACATCTCCATCGGAGGTGACTGATGCGGCGCTCGACCGCCTAATCGAGCACATGAGGCAAGAGCGAGCCCTCTTCATCAAGAACGAGGCGAACAAAGGAGACCCCGATGACCCGCCGAAGGATGCACAAGCCGAGGAAGATCAGGCTGAAGTCGAATGAGTTCTGGGGCTTCCGCTCCGGAACGATCACAAAGAAGGGCGAGCGCGTGTTCTTAATCGCTCGCCCGAGCACGCGGACCACCGATAACAAGGGGCCCATGGGCTGGAAGTTCCTCAAAAGGTGGCGCGAGTACCGTAACCCCAAGCTGAGCCGGCAGAGCGCCAAGGGCTTCGCCGTGTTCCCCACCAAGGGCCGCAAGCAAGCCATCGGGAGGTCCACGTGAGTAAGATCGCCTACAAGATCGAGGACCGGAATGGCATCATGACGGTCGTCTGGGAGAACGGTGCGGCGCGCAACGCCGGCGAGATCGAGGTCGAGCTGTGGAAGCGCAACCGCGATCTGGAGAAGGCCGCCAGCGAGCTGGTCGAGGCGTTCTCGCCCAAGACGCTGGAGAAGGCGGCCGCCGCGATGCGCAAGCTGGAGCGGCTGGAGCCCGACAAGACGACGATCAAGGTCGAGACCAAGCTGACGGCGAGCGCTCCCGATAGCGACGCGCAAGCCAAGTTGAAGAAGAGGCTAGAGGAGAAGCGACGTGAACGAGAAGCCGAACGTAATCGCACTGCCGCAAAGGAAGCCGAAGCCTCCGCTGGTGGTCCCCGACAAGGGCTTGGTGGACGCATCAGGGCGTCCCTTGGTCTTGCCGGGCCTGCCGGGAAGCTCCCCGGCTAACTTGCCGCCCGGGTTCAAGCAGAACTGGGACGCGACGTCCTTCAAGGACCTGATGGACTGCGCCGAGAAATACAACCTGAAGCACAACGAGGGGTGGCACGCCAAGGGCACTGGCGTCCACCTCGCCTTCGGGCACGCCGTTGGCGCGAGCCTGGAGCGCTTCCACAAGGGTATCATCGAGGAGAACGAGGACCATGAGACCGCACTGCGAGCTGCCCTCCGAGTTGCCTTGGCGGAGACATGGGTGGACGGGAAGCCCACTCTCGGCTCATATGAGGAGGTATGGCGCTGTCTGGGTCAGACGAAGTACAAGAACGCCAAAGGAAACGCCGCCAAGTGCCCCTGGAGCCATAAGGGTAAGTTCTTTCCCGGACCTGGACCTGGCACTTGTGGAAGCTGCGGTTCTGGCACAGAGGACAGCACTCGATGGTTTCCGTCTTTTCCAGGAAAGGATCGCCGCGCTCTCGTCCGACTGATCGTCTGGTACGGCGAGGAGATCAAGAACGGCGCCCTGAGGCCGGTCAGCATCGACCACACGATGCCCGATGGGACGGTCAAGCACACGGCGCTGGTGGAGGTCTTCTTCCAAGAGCCCTTCGTGGTCATCAACGGCATCCAGGTGAACCTCTGCGGCTGGTTCGACTCCATGAAGGCGCTGGGCGATGAGGTCTTCGTCACCGACTACAAGACGACGAAGAACAGCCTGGACAAGCGCTACTTCAGCCAGTACGCGCCGAACATCCAGGTGGACCTCTACGATCTGGTCGCCGCGGCCACGGTCAAGGGCGTCAAGTACAGCGGCGTGGTGATCGAGGCCTGTCAGACCATCGTGAGCGGCGCGCGCTTCGGATGGCGCATCTTCCAAAGCTCGGATGAACGGCGCGCCGAGCTGGTCAAGGAGCTGCGGTTCTGGATCACGTCGGCGTTCAACTACGCGGCCTCGGGGTTCTGGCCCCGCTCGCGCTCGCACTGCGCTATGTGCGAGTTCAAGGACGTGTGTGCGGCCGACCCCAAGAGCCGACCCCACATCCTCGCCCAGCACTTCGATAGATACCGTTGGAACCCACTAACCCGCAAGCAGGAGCCTTGGAAATGAGCAAACTCACAATCGTATTCTGCCTTCTCCTCGGCACCTTGATTGGCGGGGTCATTATGGAGCTGCCTCCCCGTGACCGTGCTGACCAGGAGCGGGCGCTGCGTTTGGTCGAGGACTACCGTAACGGATGTCGGGTCCTTGGTGGGCAACCGCTCACCGGCTCCGACTTCGTCCTGTGCTTCAAGCAGGACGCCCTCATCATCGTGCCGCCAAGGAAGGAGTAACCCATGCTAGTCAAGATTGGAGTCCCACTGACTGTCCTCTTCGTGATCCTCAAGCTGACCGGCAACATCGAATGGTCCTGGTGGCTCGTCATGGCGCCGATCTACCCCGCCATCGTTGTGATAACGGTGGTCTACGCAACCATCCTCTTCTGGAACCGCTTCGTGCTGAGGTCGAACCGCTATTGGTCTAACCAAGGAAGGAAGCCGTTCTGATGATCCACATCCTTGACCTCCTCTTCGGCGCCTTCCTCGGCGTCATCTTCGCCACCGTTCTCTGGCTCGCCGGGTTTGCCCTCTTCTACCCAGCAATCGGTTGGCCTATCTGGGAATGGTATGTGATGTGGGCGGCCATTTGCGCAATCGGCTGGTGGATGGATCAGCACACTTGAGCCGCAAGCCTGCGACAAGCTGCCACATTGCAAAAAGTGAGCCGAGCGCCTACATTCAGCCCTGTGCAGTCTCATGCTCACACTCCGAAACTAGGGGGCGCAAATGCCCCCGCTCTTTCTGGAAACCCCATGTTGAAGCTGGTCTGCGACGACTACGAACTAATCCTCACCGCCCTCGCCCACCTGTACCACACGCTGGATACGGATAAGAGGGCGAAGCTGCTCTGCCACGACATCCCGATGCTGAAGCATGAGGCGCTGGACAAGGTGAGACGCCTCGAAACCAAGATCAAGGAGCACCTGCCCAATGGCTAACGCCGCCAAGCTAGCACAGAACAGCCCGGTCCGGATGCTCATTACGGGCTTCCCCGGGAGTGGTAAGACGGGAAGCCTAGCGTGCTTGGCGAACGCGGGGTTCAAGCTGCGCGTCCTGGACTACGACGGGAACCCGGAACCCCTCTTCCAATACGTCGAGCCGGCTAAGCTCGGCAACATCGACATCGTCACGCTGGAGGACCCCATCGGGGTTGACGGCCAGTTCGTGAAGGTGAAGGGCATCCCCACGGCCTTCCTGCGCGGCGTCCAGCTCATGGACCGCTGGCGCTACGAGGACCCCGATGGGGAGTTGGACCCCAAGACGGGCAAGCGGTGGATCGACCTCGGACAATCAAAAGAGTGGGGTCCCGACACCGTCCTCGTCTTGGATGGGATCACGGGCATGGGTGCCGCTAGTATGGCCCGGGCAATCGCCATGACTAATAAGACGCCCATGTCCGTGAGTTCCCCCGTCTGGGGTCTGGCGATGCAGGAGCAGATGAACTTCATCAAGAGGCTCACCAGCTCAGTCGTCAAGCATCACGTGGTCGTCCTCAGCCATCTGAAGATGATCGGCCCCAAGGAGATCACCGCGACCGACGACCCGATCACGAGGGAGATCAAGGAACGCAACGTGGACCTCATCCCCACGCGCTTCCACCCGAGCGGCCTGGGACGTGAGTTGCCTCCGAACATCGCGGGGGAGTTCCCCATCGCGGTCACGATGGAGGTTAAGGTCAAGGGTAACAAGGTGAGGCGCTTCTTCAGCGTCCACCCCAAGGAGGAGATGGACCTCAAGTTGCCTGTTAAGGACATCGAGGCTCTTGGCGAGCTAGGCCCGCGCCAGGGACTTCTCAAACTGTTCCGGGCCCTGGGCGCGAAGCCCCCAATCGAGGAGAAAGTGCATGCTTAACGCTGGAACGAATGAGAGCGCGTCCGCCGCTGTCAACTACGCGGACATCCTGAACGAGTCCTGGGACAACATCCAGGAGGTCGTCGTCCTGCCGATTGGCAGCTGGCTCCTGCGCACGCGCAATGCGTCGCTCCAGCCGCCGAAGACCGAGGGCGGCAACCCGAGCGTCCTCTTCGTCTACGAGCCGAAGGAGCCGATGCAGGACGTCGATCAGGAGGCCCTGGACGCCCTCGGGGCCGACTACAACTACTCGGAGAACCGCGTGTTCTTCCGCGTGTGGTTGGAGACCGGGGCGGATAAGGACCGGCTGCGGCAGCACATCATGCGTCACGGCGTCGACCTCACCGGGATGTCCATCGGCGAAAGCCTGAAGGCCGTCAAGGGCACCGAGGTAGTCGCCTACCTGACCCAGAAGCAGATCACGAACAAGGGTTCGGGCGAGACGCGGGTGGAGAACGATCCGCAGAACTTCGTCGAGGCAGAATAGGGGCACCGGCTGTCCGCCCGCGGCGGCTCCAGTACGACCCCTGGGGTGGAGTCCACCGGCTCCACCCCAACCAATACCTCACTTCGCTGGGATACTGTGACGCCCGGCTTCAGGTGAGGGAGGGGTGGAGTGAACCTCCACCCCGGCGCTACCAACAGGAGACTACGATGCCAAAAGGTGATCCAGCAGGCTACCTCCCGAACGCCAAGGCCGCGAAGGCCAAAGGCAAGGGCAAGAAGAAGGGCAAGGCCAAGGGCAACCCCTTCAGCAAGGCGCTCGCCAAGGGAGGCAAGTAATGCCCAAGGGCAAGATCGGTCAGCTTAGCCGGTCTTCCCACTCCTCGCGCGCAAGGGCGGCCCAAGCTGAGAAGCTGGGCACCCTTCGCGGGAAGGAACGGGGAGCCAATGTGAAGGGCAGCTCGTTCGCGAAGGGCCTCGACATCATCGAGAGCGAGGCGCTCAAGAAGGCAAGGAAGAGACGCAAATGACGACCCTCATCCTCTTCGCCACTTTCCCGTTGCTGATCCACTTCGAGACCCAGGCGGCGTGCGATAAGGCGCTGGCCCAGCTGAATGCGGCTCGGCCGGGCATTGTCAACGGCGTCTGCGTAACAGGGGTTCGCCCGTGACCGAGGCTCCCGGCTTCCACGACGTTGAGGTCCCATCGCAGTGGCCTGCGGGCCCTGGGTGCCGGATTGCCTTCGTCGGGGAAGCACCAGGGGAGCACGAGGTCGAGAAGGGGCGCCCCTTTGTCGGGGAGAGCGGGAACGTGTTCGACGCGCTCCTGCGCTCTGCCGGCATCGACCGGAAGGCTTGCTACGTGGGCAATGTGTTCTCGACCAAGCTGACTGAGAACAAGGTTGCGAGGGAGAAGGAACGACGGGGTCCCGGGTGGGCCAGCTACGTAGAGTACAACCGCGCTCGATTGGCGGACGAGCTAAGGGCCTGTGCTCCGACTGTGGTGGTGCCTCTTGGCGGGACGGCGCTATCAGCGCTCCTCGGGACCTCGTCTATTGCGAAGTATCGCGGCTCGGTCTGCTACGGGACGGGTGACTACGCGCAGCAGAAGCTGCTGCCGGCCCTGCACCCCGCGGCGATCCTGAGGCAGTGGAACCTCTACCCGATAAGCATCGGGGACTTCGTGAAGGCGAGCCTGGAGGCAGACCGGGGCCCGAAGATCAGCTACCCGGTGCGGAGCCTGAACATCGCGCCGACCATCGACGAGGTTGAGAGCTTCCTCTCGGGGCCGTGTCGGGAGTGCCCGCTGCTGAGTTGCGACATCGAGACGGGCTGGGGCCAGATCAGGGGCGTCAGCTTCGCCCCGAGCGAGACAGAGGCGATCTATGTGCCCATTATCAGTCTTTCGACGATTAGCCGGTCCTACTGGTCGACCGCTGCGCTGGAACGGCGTGCGTGGAATGCCATCAAGGCTGCGCTGGAGAGTCCGACACCGAAGCTGGGCCAGAACTTCGTCAACTACGATGTGGTTTGGCTTCTCAGCAAGATGGGTATTAGACCGCGTAATGTGGCGGACGATCTCCGCCTGCTACACAAGGCCCTCTATCCCGAGCTACCAGCAAGCCTTGCGTTCATGGCAAGCGCGTACTCGGAACAGGGGGCTTGGAAAGCTTGGGTGAGCCATGGTGGCGCCAAGAAGAAAGAGCGAGAGGAAAAGCGAGATGAATAGCAACGCAGCGAAGATCAGCGGCATGCTCCTGACCAAGTTGGAGCCGGTCGCCGCGATGACCATGTTGGACTGGGCGAAGACCTTCAAGGACTCCGGCCTCACCGGCGAGGATGTGGATGCCGCGGTCGACGGCGCGCTCACCATCAGCATGGCGGTCAGCATGAAGCGGCAGGCCGACGCGCTCAAGGACATCGCGAAGTTCTTCCGGAGCCTCAACGGCGGCGACGTCACGGTGGTCGTGGACGATCCGAAGCAGGACCCATACGCGACACAGAAGCAGCTGGCCCCTCCGACCCAGCCGAGCAACTGGTGAGCGAGGGCCCGGGCGCGTATCGGGAGATAGTCCAACTTCCTGGGGGCGGAGTCAAAGTCCGCCCCTGGGACGGGGACTCCGGGCAGCTCCAGCTCCAGCAGCTGGTCGAGTGCCTGGACCTGAAGCCTGGGACGCCACCGGCCAACGCCGAGACGTCCCTGACGAGCATCGCCCACTCGCTGAAGCGGCTGGCCGACCGGATCGCCCCCTACCCCAAGACCCAGGCGCCGGTCATCCAGCTTGAGGAGTCGCAGTTCAAACGCCTGATGGAGAGCCTCAATGCGAAGTGACAACGACATGAGCGGCTGGATCATGCTCGGCGGGATCATCCTCGTCGTCATCTCCCTGTTGTGCGTTGTGGAGGTATTGCGATGAAGCTTTGGGCCTTCAGCGACCCCCACGTGGACGTGGGGCACAACCGTGTCCCCTTCCATCTGCCCGACCCCAAGCCCGAGGCCGACGTCCTGCTCATCGCGGGCGACGTGCGGGAGGGGCTGCGGAAGTCCATCACGTGGCTGGACACCTGTACGGGGTGGAAGAAGCCGATCATCTACGTCGCGGGCAACCACGACTTCTACCGCGTGGCGATTGACGACGAGCGCAAGAAGGCCCGAGAGCACCTGGACCGGATCAACCAGAGTCGCGACTTCAGGGGCCTGGGCGCCATCCACGTGCTCCAGGACAGCTGGGTGCAGTTTGGCGGCGTGCGCTTCATCGGCGCCACGCTGTGGACCGACTACTGCCTGGAGGGCGAGGCCTGGAAGGCCGTCGCCATGATTACGGCGAACGACCGGATGAACGACCACCACCTGATCCGGGTGGCCCGGGACAACTGGCGGAAGTTCCGGGCGGCCGACGCCGAGAAGGAGCACCACGTCAGCCGCTCATTCATCCATCAGGCGCTGCTCGACACGCCGCCCGGCATTGCCCGCGTCGTTGTGACGCACCACACGCCCTCTAGAAAAAGTGTCGATTACACACGATATGCAGGGAACCTACTCAATGCAGCGTACTCATCTCAGCTCGACAACGTCGTTGCCCTGTCCGATCTGTGGGTACACGGGCATACGCACCACTCATTCGACTATGATCTGGGTCATCCAGACGGTCGCCGCGGACGTGTGGTGTGCAACCCTAGAGGCTACGCGGGCGATAATCTCGACTATCAGCCGTCGCTAGTTTTGGAGGTCCCAAGTGCTGACCCTCTCTGTGGGGCGTGCGCCCCGAGCCCGGTCGGCTTCCCTGAGCCCAGCGAGGCGAGTATCGGCCGCTATCGGGACGAGGAGCCGGCGTGAGAGTTAACCTCGAACAGGCGAACGCGCTTACTGGAGAACTCAAGTTCTCCAGTTACGCGGCGCTGGACACCACGGGGACGCTGGAAATCTTCAACGCCCTGAAGGGCCGCCTTGACGCCGATCAGCTAAGGGTCTACGAATGGAACAAGAAACAGCTTGCGCCGAGCCTCGCTATGACGCTCCGGGGCATCCGGGTCGATCAGACCGAGCGCGCCAACCTAGCCAAGGGTATGGAATGGACACTGGAGCGGACAGAGAAGAAGATTGCCAAGCTGCCGGGCGTCATGAGCCGGTGGGATGGGTGGGAGCTGGAAACTGGGCGCTGCCCATCTGGGGGGACGACGCCCAGCGGAAAACAGCAACTGCACAAGTGGCCGCGCCCGGAGAGGGGGCACCCCAAGCTGCCGACCGAGAACATGGTATGCGAGCGGTGCGGGCTGCCCAGGAGGCGGTACAAGCCTTTCGAGCCCGGCTCAGCCACGCAGGTCAAGCACCTGCTCTACGAGCTTCACAAGATGCCCTATCGGCACGACAAGAAGGGCAACCTGAGTGCGAACGAGGAGGCGCTGAACAGCCTTGCCGAGCTGGAGAGCCCCAAGAAGTGGAAAGGAACCCGTGAGCTATGCCTCGCATTATTAGAGCACAGAGACCTCGTCAAGCAGCTCGGTTTTCTCCGAGCACGGCTGAGCTCCAAAGGGCGATTTCATGCCTCGTTCAACGTAGCCGCGGCCTGGACGGGGCGCTGGAGCAGCTCCCGGGACCCCTTCGGCGTTGGGTCGAACTTACAGAACGTCGGCGAGCAGCACAGGCACATCTTCCTAAGCGACCCCGGGATGACGATGTTCTACGCCGACCTGAAGACGGCGGAGAGCCTTCTGGTCGCGTTCCTGAGCGGTGAGGAGAACTACATTGAGGCCCACAAGGGAGACGTCCACACCTATGTGTGCAGACTGCTCTGGCCCGATGTTCCCTGGACGGGCGACATTAAGAAGGACAAGGTCATCGCTTCGTCCACCCTCCCGGAGTGGGACGACGTTCCAGGTCACGATCTCCGCTTCCAGTCGAAGCGAGTTCAGCACGGCTCGAACTATGGCCTCACTCCTTATGGTATGGCGCGCATTGCCCACATCCCTGTGGCGGTCGCGGTTGAGGCGCAGCGGCTATACTTTGAGGCATTCCCCAATATCAGGGAGTGGCAGAAGTCTATTGCGTCGCTGGTGCGTGGAAGCCTGCCGCTCTACAACGCGCTTCGCCGAGTGGTATGGCTCATGGGCCGACCGTGGGATGACCACACGCGCAAGCAGGGTCTTAGCTTCGGCCCTCAAGGCGGCGTTGGGGACATCCTGAACATCGCGCTCTATCAGGTCTGGCGCGAGTGCGACCCGCACCTGATCCAGGTCCTCGCGCAGGTCCACGACGCGATCCTCGGCCAGTTCCCGGACGGCGAGCGCAAGGCGGCCCTGGATGCGCTCAGGCGGCTGATGATCGTCCCGCACGATGTCCAGGACATCTGGGGCAAGACGCGGACCTGCGTCATTCCCGTGGAAGTTGCGGTCGGGAAGAACTGGGGCAAGCACAATCTGAACCCCAAGAAGGGCCGGCTCAATCCTGATGGCTTGAAGGAGGCAGCATGACAGCGAAGAGGAAGCCCGTGGCCAGGAGGCCACGGCAGTCTGGCAAGGTCTCGACGGCGCGGCGCCCAAGGGCTAGATTGGCGGTCCAACCCCCAAGGAGCCCCAAGATGCGCCACCCGCTGAGCCAGCTGTCCGACCAGGACTTCGCCGCCCTATTCCAGCAACACGGACAGAAGGAGCTATCCCAACGCTATGGCGTTAGCGTCCAGGCGGTTCAGCAGCGCAAGGTTAACACCGAGGCGCGCTTGGGCGTCAAGCTGACCGGGCCGACCAGCCCGGCTGAGCCGATCCGGCTCCATAAGCCGTTCGAGGTTGTCGACCTGGAGGACGGCATCTGCCTCGTCGGCTCCGATGGCCACTACTGGCCCGGCGTGGACAGCACGGCGCACCGCGCCTTCGTCGCCTTCGCCGAGGAGCTGAAGCCCGCCTGCGTGATCTTCAATGGCGACGCCGTTGACGGCGCGTCAATCGGGCGGCACCCGCCCATCGGCTGGGAGGATCACCCGACGCTGGAGGACGAGCTGATCGAGTGCCAGTTCCGCCTTGGCGAGATCGAGGCGGCCGCTGGCAAGAAGCCCCGACTACTCTGGCCCCTGGGGAACCACGATGCCCGCTTCAATACTCGACTGGCTAGTCTCACGCCTGAGTTCCGTGGCGTCCCAGGCACGCGCCTTGTCCACCACTTCCCCAAGTGGGAGCCGTGCTGGGCTGTTGAAGTGGGCGGCAAGGGGGGCGCGGTTGTCAAGCATCGCTTCAAAGGAGGGATGCACGCTCCGCATAACAACGCCCTTTGGAGCGGCCGGACCATCGTTACGGGTCACCTGCACTCACAGAAGGTTACGCCCATTACCGACTACAACGGGACTAGGTGGGGTGTGGACACGGGCTGTCTGGCGGCATGTGGCGGACCCCAGTTCACCTACCAGGAGAAGAACCCGGCCAACTGGCGCTCCGGCTTCGCCGTCCTGACCTTCCGGGAAGGGACGCTGCTGCCGCCCGAGCTGGTAACGGTCACTGACGAGGCCAAGGGTGAGATCGTCTGGAGAGGAGAGGTCTATGTCGTCTGAGACGAGAATGCGCGGCGTCCCGTTCTCCCAGGATCGCTGGTGGAAGATTGACGGGCCTGAGGGCTGCGGTATCCTCACCGACTACAACTGGGAGATCACCGGCTACACGGACAGCCTGAAGGACCTCTTGGGCGGCGTTGTTCGCTACGGTGGGAACGCCTATTATGTCCTCGGGCAGTGTCAACTACGCGGATGGAAGATGGAGCAGATCGATGCGATTGAAGTGGATTGCGAAGCTACTGAGCCGGGTCCTGCCTCCGAGGCGGCCCCCGGACAAGCTGATCTACGGGGCGAGCGCGACGGACCCCTACCTGAGCCGGTGGAACCTGATCTTCCCGCAGAACCGCTGGCTGAACATCATGGTTCACGAGTACCACAGGAGCGACGATGACCGAGCCAATCACGACCACCCCTGGTGGAATGTGTCCTTCATCCTTCGAGGCGCTCTTATGGAGTGGCGAGGGAAACAGTCCGAAGACGGCGTTCATCTGCTTGTGCAGGGAGACGTTGTTCGACGGGGCGCGGAGGCCGCCCATCGTATCGAACTGCTTCCTCCTCCTCGGCTCGTCAGCCCCGTCACCCTCTTCATCACAGGGCGAAAGGTGCGAGAGTGGGGGTTCTGGTGTCCCAAGGGATGGCGGCACAATAAGGAGTTCGTCTCACCCAAAGACGACGGCTTCATCGGACGTGGCTGCGACTAAGCAACCCAACCAAGGAGAAGACGACTATGGAACAGTCAAGCGGAAGCGGCGTGAAACTCTCGGCCTGGGAGAAGCTCCAGAGAGCCAAGGATAGGCTGGTCATCTTCCTCAAGCGCGTGTGGACGAAGATCGCCCTCGGCATCGCTGCCCTGGCCACCGTCATCGGCGGCGCGCTCGGCATCCAGCAGGGTGTCCAGCAGGCGCGGCTAACGGCCAACATCGAGGCCGCGAAGAAGGAGGAGATGCGTTTGAACGAGCTAGAGGCGCTGAAGAAGAGGCCCAAAGATGGTGTGGCGAAGCAAGGACGACCCAGAGCTGTGGCGCCAGCTGTACAGCCCCTCCGCAGTGGCGGAGCTGATCCGGCGCCAAAGTTCCCAACCCAGATCCCACATTGAGGAAGTTCAGGACGCACTGTTAGGAGTATGGAGAAGACCTATGGTTGACGGGATTGACGAAACGCTGAAGGAACGGGGCGCCCGCTACGGGCGCTTCTCCGACCACGCTATCATCGCCCAGGAGATCAAGGAGGTCATGTGGGCCACCCCGGGCTGGGAGCGGCTGGCGCCGGACCAGAAGCAGGCCCTGGAGGTGATCGCCGACAAGCAGGCGCGCATCCTCAACGGCGACCCCAACTACGACGACAACTGGCGCGACATCGCGGGCTACGCGAAGCTCGTGCTGGACAGGCTGACGGAGGTGAAGTGACGTGTCCGATTGGGTTCGCATCAGTGAGCGGCGAGAGAGGTGCATGGAGCTATTGGACCCCTGGCTCCAGCACCATTTCCCTGGGGTCAGGCCGCTCATGACTTCTAAGCCTTGGCGCGACGGCCACCTAATCACTCCAAACGGGCTCCGCATTCGCTTTGCAGTAGGCGGCTTTCGCCCGGTAAGCGCGATCTCTTTCCGGATTGATGAGGGTGGCCAGCTCGCCTTCACAGGCGATCTGTGGATGCAGTATTACCCTGCGATGGGAAAGACGGCGATCATCGACTGGAAAGCGGCTAAGCCCTGGCTTGAAGACTATCGAGCGGCGCACGGGGACGTCCTTATTACGGCGTCCTACATGATTGGGGAAATTAGGCGGCTCCATGTCCCCATCTTCAAGCTCATGAGGGCGGGCCTCCTCGACCTGATCTCGTGCGGAGTTTCCGTGCCAGACGTTGCATCGTAGGTGTCTCGTAGATGCGGATCAGCGTCCAGGCAATCGTCAGGCCCGTCGCGATGGCGGGCAGCAGGTCGACGAACCAGCCTAGCAGGACGACGATGGCGCCGATGTCGAACCAGCTCTTGATGATGTCGATCATCGGGTGTACTCTTCCTGGCGGCGGGGCGCCTTCCCTGGGCCGAACTTGCTCGGCGCCCTCTGCCCCCTGTTCCCATAATAGTGCAGATAGTTCAGCGTCCGGACCAGCTCCGGCCCCAACATCGGGACCTCTCGGCCAGTCCGCAGCGTGCGACTGATACCATCCGTCAGCTCCTTCATCTTCTGCCATAGCTCTTGCATCTCCGCGCGCTCGTAGGGCGTCAGGTTATCCTTCCCAGAGAGTTCCCGATGGCGGTTCACCATCGGCGTCAGGTCCTCCCGGCTCGCATCGATGCGGCCCTGGACCCCGTCCAGATAGCGCTCCGTCGCGATCTCCTGAGTGTGCTTCTGCTCATCCCGCGGGCCGCCCAGCTTGCTGCTCGGCCCGTACTTGCGCTCGATCTCCGCGCGCCCATCCTTAGCCTGATCCACCTGATCGATGTACTGGCTGTACTGGTCGTAGATGCGTTGCAGCCGGGTGAAGTCGCGCTGTTCCCTCGACTCGTCCATCTTCCCGTGGAAGATGTCCAGCACCTTGTCGTGGCTCTGCGGCCCTAGCTTCGCCATGTCGCGCCCCAAGGTCGGCGAGGCCTCGTCGAAGGCGTCCTCGATCCGGGGCCCCTTCCCGGTGGTCTTCGCGATCACCGTCTCCTGGGCCTTCGGGCCCGGCAGGAAGTCGTCGCCCGCCTCTGCGTCCCCGGCCCCGGCGCCAAGGCCCAGGCCAACGGCTACGCCGGCGCCGCGGCGACCGAGCATCTTGCTGATGTAATAGGCCGACACGCGCCCGCCCTCGTCGCCGAGCGCCTGATTGACCATCTTCGCAATCGTGTGGGGGTTCGTCCCGATCTCCGCTTCCCTGTTGATGATGTCCCGGATGGCCGGGTTCCTCAGGAGGCGCTCAGTCTCGATCCCGCGCGCCTGCCCGACCAGGGTGCCCTCGGCCTCCCTAGCCGCGCGCCGCTGCCCGCTCGCCGAGATGTAGGTGCGCAGCGAGTGGTCCCCGGTCTGCACGCCCGGGTTCTCGTCGCGGAACTTCCTGATGATCTCCTTGGCCGAGGCGCTGGGGTTCTCATCGGCCAGCCGCTTGATCGTCTGCTTGACCACCGAGGGCGGCCATACCGCCATCGCCTCGGCGCGGAACTGGCTGAACAGCGTGTTGAAGCGCTGGGGGTCCATCTGGAACCCCTCCATGCTCTTGAGCACCTCGTAGGCCTGTTTGCCGGTCGTCTTGGGGTCCCGAGCGAGCGCCTGCATGTAGTCCATGTGTTCGCGGCTGATTTTCTTCGGCGTAATCTTGGGCGCGCTGCCGAAGCTGCCGATCTCATCGAGGGCGCCCTTGAAGCCCTTGGCGGCCGCGCGCACTGAGCCCGCGATGGCCATTGGGAGCGCGGTGATGAAGCTGTCCTTCGGGTCGAACTCGCGCGAGCCGGCCTTGGCAATCCTTTGGGACGCCTCAAGCGGCTCCATGACCGCGGACTTGACGCCCTTGGCGAAGGCGCGCGGCCCGGCTGAGACGTGCTCCCAGACCGTCCTGGCGCTGTCCCTGATCTCCTGCGTGGGGTCGCGGACCTCGACACGCTCGGACTCACGGCCGCCCGGCGTATAGGTGAGCGGGCCCTTGCCCTCGCCCTTCGGGGACTCCACGATGCCGTCCATCGCGTGGGTCCAGGTCTGCCAGCCCTGCTCCGGGTTCTCGATGCCTTTGCCGCGCTGGGCCCCAGGCGCCCCAGGTGGGCGCATGTTCGGGCCTGGGCTCGGTAGCTGGTCGCTCGGCGGCAGCGGGCCGTGGTCCTCCTTGCCGGAGGCGCGCGGCATCATGCCGGGAGGGACGAAGTTCATCCGGCCCGGGACGCCCTCCCTCGTGCCATCGGGGCCGCCGCGGAAGACATCGGCGGGCGCGAAGTCGAACCTGCGCGAGGACTGGCGCTCCTCACCCTCAATACGCTGGCGCTCCTCCTCCATCTGCTGGATGAGCCGGAGGGACTCGCTGAAAGGGGTCTCGTCGGCCATTAGGGCACTCCCAGTGGGATGGAGTCTTCAAGGTCGGCCTGGAACTGCTGGCCCTGGACGAGCGGGCGGTCCTGCCGGCCACCCTGGAGGATGTGCTTGTTCAACCGCTGGTTGAGGCTCTGGAGCTGGAGCAGATAGCGGCGGCCATAATAATACTCGCGCTCAAGCTCGGTGATGTTGGACGGCGAGCGCCGCAGCAGGCGCTGCTCCATGTGCGGGTTCTGGACGGCCTCGGCGATCAGCTTGGTCGTCACGGCCTTGTCCATCATCTCGCCGACGATAGCCTGCGTCTCGCGCGCCATCTTCTGCGGCAGCGCGAGCGAGCCGGCCGAGCCGGTGCTGAACGTGTGGGCGAGCAGGCGGCCGATGTGGAGGCCGCCGATCTTGGCGAAGAGGGTGCCGGCCCAGCGGCTGGCCTTCTCAACGGCGCCGGGCGTCCCGGTCTCCAAGTCGGCCCAGGTGTTAATCATCTTCTGGAAGCGCGTGAACTTGGCCGGGTCGTCAGAGAAGCTGATCTCGAACGCCTCCTTCAGCTTGGGGTTCCGCAGCTGGTTCTGCATCTGGACATAGGACTTGTTATTCTCCAGGAACGCCTCGACCAGGGCGCGCTGCCAGCCTTCCATCGCCTCCCGGTCGTTCCGGAAGCCAACGGCTGCGTTGTTAATCAGGGTCGCGACTTCCTTCTGCGGGTTCTCGCTGTCGAGGACCGCGTTCGCCGAGTTCGTCGGGTTCCTGTGCGTGTACTGCCTGAGGGCGCCCGTGGTGACATTATGGCGCTCGTTGACGAGGCTGACGATCTCATCGGTCGTGCCTTGGAGCTTCGCCGTGGTGTTCGCCATCTTCTCGATCTTGGCCTTGTTATCGCGCATCCACTTGTGCATGGCTGGCGCGGCGGCCCTCGGCCCCTTCTCCGCGTCGGTCAGCCCGGCCTGGGTGATAGCGTCCCGCGCCGCGTTGGCGTAGCGCGCCCGAACGCCCTGCTCGTACTCGTTGACCATGATCGCCGAGTCGATGTCCGCGGCGGTCTTGCCACCCTGGGACACCATCGGGAAGCGGCCCCTGGGCTCCGTGTTGGGCAGCGGCGACGCCGCGGTCAGGACGGCCTCGGTGCCCTTCAGGTGCTGCATGACCCGGTCCAGGGCCTCCTCATTGAGGACCCTCGGGTTCAGGTTGTAGTCGTGGGCGATGAGCGGCTGGAGCGGCCCGCGCGTGAAGCGGTCATGATACGCCTTGCTGATCTCGTTGGCCTGCTTCAGCGCGATGTCATTCGGGAACGCCTCATCGATGCTCTGGAGGATGGTCTCGGCGATCTCGTAGAGCTTGCGCTGCTTGGCCGTGTTCGGCGCGTTGCCGCCCGAGCTGCCGCCCGCCTCGCGCGCCGCCTGGAGGACCTCCGAGCGCAAGCTATCGGCGCCGACCAGCTTGCTCAGCGGGATCGCGCCGGCGTACTGCTCGGCCAGCTTCTGAATGCGGACGTAGACCTCCCGGGGGAAGAGTGAGGGCGCAGCGTCGGAGTTGGCGAGGGAAAGCTCGGCCAGCTCCTCCAGCTTGTCAGTCGGGACCTTCTTGGTCTTGTCGACGCGGTCCCAGAACTTGCTGACCATGGCGTCGGCCTTCTTCTCGACCGTCGCGAGCGCCGAGCGGAACCTGTCCGAGGTCACCGCGTTGCTCAGCTGGTTCGGCTCGACCAGCTCGACCTCGCGCTTGATCGCGTCGTCAATGGCGTTCTTATAGCGGGCGATCTGCTCCTCAGCGTAGGCGCGCGGGTAGCCTGGGCGCGCGTCGGGGTTGACGATGGCCTCGCCGCGCTCACGGACGAAGGTCTCCTCGGCACGCTCGCTCTTGGGAATGAGGCTCATGTTCTCGCCGGAGCGCGTCAGGCGCCCGGTGAACGGAATACGCATCTGGGCGGCGCGGGTAACGGGGACGCCGGAGATGAGGCCGCCTGCGGTCGCGCCGATCACTTCGCCGGTCGCCTCGCCCACGGGGCCCATGAACTCCGTGCCGAGGGCGCGGTCGGCTTGGCGGCCAGCGCGGCCACCCTGCTGCTTGATGATCTCGGAGCCATACTCAGCGCCGGGGACGGCGCCCACTGAGCCGACGAGGCTCGTGACCGGGCGCTCGGCCGTGAACTTGGCGATGGACTGCGCGGCGCCCGGGACGGCGCCG
>Ga0075420_100001569_pt1 | contig 19401 bp, 13 predicted proteins | sample SoiMetdeltSBSDD4_FD_75296 | JGI IMG/M metagenome (GOLD analysis project Ga0075420, IMG submission 75296) | Bulk soil microbial communities from a Populus tree surrounding site in Tennessee, USA - Soil MetaG P. deltoides SBSDD4 | ecosystem: Environmental > Terrestrial > Soil > Tree plantation... | reverse complement strand
TTCGCCGAGGACAACTGCCTCACGCTCGTGCGCGAGCACCGCAACGTCGTCATCTGCCGCACGATGAGCAAGGCGTACTCGCTGGCCGGGCTGCGGTTCGGTTTCGCGGTGGCCCGGCCGGACGTGATCGAGCAGATGGCCAAGGTCAAGGACAGTTACAACTGTGACGCCATCGCCATCTGCGCCGCCACGGCTGCCATCGAGGATCAGGAGTACGCCCGCCGGTCCTGGGAACACGTCAAGAGCGAGCGTCAGCGCATCAGCAGCGAGCTGACGCAGATGGGCTGGACGGTCGCCAAGAGCCATGCCAACTTCATCCTCGCCGCCAGCCCCAACGGCCGGGGCAAGGAGGTGTACCTGGGCCTCAAACAGCAGGGCATCCTCGTCCGCCACTGGGACAAGCCCGGCTTGGCCGACAAGATCCGCATCACCGTCGGCCAGAGCCAGGAAAACAACGCACTGCTCGCCGGCATCAAGGCCCTCACCGCCGCGGAAAAGGCCGCCTGATCGCGACTCCGAGAATGAACCATGCCCCAATCCGACCGAACTGCCAAGCTCTCGCGCCTCACCAAGGAGACCAAGGTCGAACTGTCGCTCAACCTCGATGGACGGGGGGCGGCGTCGGTGCACACTGGGGTGGGCTTTTTCGACCACATGCTCGACCTGCTCTCCCGCCACAGCCTGATCGACCTCGACATCGAGGCCGACGGCGACCTGCAGGTGGACGCGCACCACACAGTCGAGGACGTTGGCATCGTGCTGGGCCAGGCGCTGGAGAAGGCCCTGGGCGAGAAGAAGGGGATCGGCCGCTACGGCTGGGCGATCGTGCCGATGGACGAGACGCTCGCGCAGGTGGCGGTCGACCTCTCCGGCCGGTCGGCGTTCGTCTACAAGGTCCCCTTCCGCGGCCCGACCATCGGCTCGTTCGCGACGGAGTTGGTCGAGGAGTTTTTCCGCGCCGTGTCCAACAGCGGCCGGTTGAACCTCCACATCGCCGTCCCCTACGGCACCAACAACCACCACATCGCCGAGGCGGTGTTCAAGGCGACCGCCCGCGCGCTGCGGCAGGCGGTTTCCCGCGACGACCGTATTGCGGACCAGGTGCCCAGCACCAAGGGCTCGCTCAACTCCTGACGTCCAGCAGCCGGGCGTTATCCGCGGCGTCCCACCGCGCGACGAGCCACGCGGCAATCCGGTGAAGCTCCCGGCGGTTCGGTTGCCTGGCGCCGGAGTGGCGCGAAGCGATCCCCCTGAGCCGCCCGACCGCGTCCCGGTACGCGCGGGCGTCCTCCGGCTTCAGCGCCCCGCGCTCGGCCCGCGCCCGCACCCGCCGGGGGTCGGCGACCGGCGACGCCTGGCGCCACGTCCGCTCGACCGCGAGGACCCGCTGCAGTTCCAGCAGGTCGTCCACGGCGGCCGCGCCGTCGGCACCGAAGACTTTGTTGCCGAGTCGCCGCTTGAACTCGTCGAACGGTAGATCCGGATTCCGGGTGAACTCCCGGTACGCGATCCGGTTCACCCGCGCCGACAGCTCCCCGTAGGGCATCCGGTCGGCCGCCAGCCACGTCATTCCCAGCGGCGCCTGCCGACGGCCGACGACGTACTGTTCCCCTTCCTCCGGGTGCGTCGCAACGAATGAGAACGCCTCCAGCGACGGGACGTAGCCGGTGGCGCCGATCTCCTTCGCCCGCCGCGCCCCCCGTTGGACCGCCTCCGGCCCGTGCAGGGCCGGAGAGTCGTCCCACCAGAGGCTCCCCTTCGCCCGGCGGATCAAACCCGCGTCCAGGTGGGCGCTGTGCGGCGTGAAGTACAGCGTCCACCGCGGGTCCAGCTCGCGCGCCGCACCCTTCACGCCCAGCCCCGGCACCTCGCCGCCCGAGAAGTAGTGCGGGTAGACGATGACCGTCGCCTGCGGCTTCCTCGCCCACACCTCGTCGGAGATCGTTCGGACGAACTCGAACTCGTGCTCGAAGAACTTCCCGCGGCACTGGCCGCAGTGGCAGACGCCGTAGTCGCTCGACTCGATCAGGAGGCCGTCCGCGTTGGGGTAGAAGTCGAACGCCATCTCCCGCACGTACTCCAGCATGAACCGCCGGGATTCGGGCCTGGACGGGCAGAGGTTGTAGCCCCAGCAGTGGATGCCGAACTTCTCGACCGGCTTGCCGCTATGCCCAGTCGCGCGGAGGTGGGGGTGTTCCAGCGGGTACTGGTTCACGCCGTCGTACCCGAACGGCGTGAACCCGAGCACGACCCGGACGCCCTTGCCGTGGGCGTAGTCGATCAACTCCCGGACAAAGTCCGCGCGCACGTTCTCGTGGGCCTCGTTGTAGCGCCAGGTCACCGGATATTTCTTCGACCTGAACGCCCCGGCCATCCAGACCTGCAGGAAGTTCGCGCCGTCGTCGGCGAAGCAGTCGATGGCGTCCTTCCACTGCGCCAGGCCGTAGGTGGGCATGCGCATGAAGGTGATGTAGTAGCCGCGGAGGGAGAAGACGCGGCGAGGCGGCGTGGCGGTCGCACCCAGTGCCGCCGCCCCGGCCGCCGCCGCGCCGCACGCGAGGAATTCCCGCCGGCTCGTCATTCGTTCGGTCCTCGATCCCGTTCGATGCCCCCATTCAACCCCATCGCTCCTCGCACGTAGGGGTTCATCTCCCGTTCCTCGCCGAGCGTGGAAAGCTCGCCGTGTCCCGGCAGCAGGCGGGTATCGGGCGGCAGTTGCATCACGCGCCGGATCGACGCGTCTAACGCGACGGGGTCGGAGTCCGGCAGGTCGGTCCGGCCGACGGCACCGCCGATGATCAGGTCGCCGCCGATCAGAAGCTTCTCCTTCGGGAAGTAGAACATCACATGGCCGGGCGCGTGGCCGGGGGTGAAGATTACCTCCAGTTCCAGCGCACCGATGCTCAGCTTCTGCCCGTCTTCCAGGTAACCGTCGGCGCGGCCGCCGGGGATGGTGATCGGGAGGAGTTGGAAAATCGGCGGCAGGTTCTCTTTCGGGCGCAGTAGCTTGGGCTCGTCGAGCTTGTGGATCAGAACCTTCGCGCGCGGATTACGCTTCGTCACCACCACGTGGTCCGCGACATGGTCGAAGTGCCCGTGCGTGAGCCACAATCCCACCACGTCCCACCCACGTCGCTCCGCCTCGCCGAGCAGGGGCCCCGCGGTGTGGTCCGGCGCGTCGAACAGGACGGCCTGTTTCGCTTCTTCGTCTGCGACGAGAAAGCAATTCGTGGCAGCGATCCCGCCGGTGTTCATGAGAATCTGCATAGGCGTCAGTACTTCAGAACTTCACGCCCACGATCCTCCGAAGATCGTCGAGTAGGCGCATATTGCCGATGGACTCCGCCCACGAGATCGTTTGCTTGGCGCCGTCCAGCACTGTGGCCGCGAAGTCGTCGGCCTCCATCGCGTACAGGTGGGCCGGCGCGTCCAGGTACTTCGTCTGCCTCGGCACCATGTCCTTCACCGGCCCGTCCATGCGCGGCGGCGTCGCGCGGACAATGGTGTACTGTGCCTTCTCCCGCGGCGGCTTCCAGGGGACGGGGATCTCGATGAACCCTTCGGTGCCACAGAGGTACGCCGTGTTGTCCGCCTGCACCGTCATTCCACAGGTGAAGCTGGCCACCAGGCCGCCGGGGAAGCCGAATACACCGGCGGCGAGGTCGTCCACGCCGGTTTCATGGACGTGGCCGGTCGCGTGCACGGCGACGGGATCGGCGCCGGCGAATAGCCGCGAAAAGTCGATGCAGTAGCAACCGACGTCCATCAGCGCGCCGCCAGCCAGGGCGGCGTTGAAGCGGATGTTCTCCCGCACGCGCGTGGTCCGGTAACAGAAGCTCGTGCGGATCAGCTTCAATTGCCCGATCTCGCCGCCCGTCACCGCGCGACGGACGGCGTGCGTCACCGGGTGGGAGCGGTACATGAACGCCTCGACGAGCACCCGTCCGTGCCGGTCGGCGGCGTCCACCATCTCCTGCGCCTCCGCCACGTTCGCCGCCAGCGGCTTTTCGCACAACACGTGCTTCCCCGCGGCGAATGAACGGATCGTCCACTCGTGGTGCATCGAGTTGGGCAGCGAGACGTAGACGGCATCAACGCCGGGATCGGTGACGAGTCCCTCGTAGGAGCCGTGTGCCTTGGGGATGTGGTACGTGCGGGCGAACGCCTCGGCCGCCTCGGCGGTGCGGGAGCCGACGGCGGCCATGACGCCGCGCCTCGCCGTCGCCAGCCCTTCGGCAAACTGCCGGGCAATGTTCCCGGTCCCCAGGATGCCCCACCGGATTACTTGTGCCATCGTGCGCGGTTCCTTTCCCGCGGCGGAGCATAACCGCGGCCCCCGCCGAAGCCCGCTTCCAAGCCTGCGTGGCACATGTTTTTTCGCTTTGGGAGGGGGTTTCTGTTAGGCTCCCGCCGCGGCGACGAGGAAGCACAAGGAGGATGCACCACCCCATGGCACCGACGGCCGACATCCTGGAGCGGGGCAAGCGGTACCTCATCGGCAACTACGCGCGCCTGCCGATCGTCATGCAGCGCGGCGAGGGCTCCTACGTCTGGGACACCGACGGCAAGCGCTACCTCGACCTGTTCGCCGGCTTCGGCGGCTGCGTGCTGGGCCACTGCCACCCCGCCCTCGTGGCCGCCGTCAACGAACAGGCGCACCGGCTGTGGCACGTCGGCAACACGTTCTACACCGAGCCGCAGATCGATCTGGCCGAGCGGCTCAACCGCCACGCGTTCGAGGGCCGGGCGTTCTTCTGCCACAGCGGCGCCGAGTCGAACGAGGCCGCTTGCAAGCTGGCCCGCCTGCGCGGCGGCACGAAGTCGCCGGCGCGGTGGAAGATTATCTCGCTCAGCAAGAGCTTCCACGGCCGGACGCTGGCGATGGTCGCGGCGACGGGCAACCCCGCCGTCCGCGCCGGGTTCGGGCCGGACGTGCCAGGGTTCGAACAGGTGGAGGCGGGCGATTTTGACGCCCTCGCCGCCGCCGTCACCCCCGAGACGGCCGGCATCCTGATGGAGCCGATCCAGGGCGAGGGCGGCGTCAACCTGTACCCGGAGGGGTACCTCCAGCGCGTCCGCAAGCTGTGCGACGAGCGCGAGATCACGCTCATCTTCGACGAGGTCTGGACCGGATGCGGCCGCACGGGGCGCTACTTCGCCCACCAGCATTATCGCGATGAGTCCGGCAAGCCAATCAGCCCCGACGTCATGACCCTTGGCAAGGCGGTGGGCGGCGGGCTGCCGGTGGGCGTGATGTTCGCGCGCCCGACGATTGCCGACCTGCTCGCCCCCGGCAAGCACGGCTCCACCCTCGGCGGCAATGGGTTGGGGATGGCCGTCTCCAGGACGGTTTTCGACGTCATCGAGCGCGAGCGACTGACGGAGCACGCGGCGACGCTCGGCGAGCACGCGATGGCCCGCCTGCGAAACGAAACATCCATCCGCGACAAGGTCGCCGCCATCCGGGGCCGGGGGCTGTTCTTCGGCCTCGAGCTGAATACCCCGCCGGAGAAGTTCGCCGAGAAGGCGGTGGAGCGCGGGATCATTGTCAATCTGACGGCCAAAACGGTGATCCGCGTCGCCCCGCCAATCAACATCCCGCGCGACCAGCTCGACAAGGGGCTGGATGCGCTGGTTGGGCTGATTGCGGCGCTATGAGACCTGAAATCTCAAATCGGATTTTCGATTTCAAATTTGGGATTCGAAATGAAGCAGTGGTCGTACTTCACTCTGCTGGCGACGGTTGCCCTGGTGTGCATTGCTGGCTGCGCGCAACAGAACGCCCCATCGTCGCGGGCCGACGGCCGTCGCACCGACCGCGACCTCGCTAATCTGCTCGGCACCGGCACCCGCCGGTCGCTCTCTTCCAGCGCCCCTCGGATCCGGCACCTGGACGTGTTCCAGCTCACCGTTCCCGTCGGCGCCATCAGCCGCAGCCGGGAGTTCTGGAAGCGGGTGGACGAGCAGAGCGTGGACGTGGCGACGTACGACCTGCTGCTGAAAAACGGCTTCCGGGTCGGGGTCGCGCCGGCCGCCGAATGGACTTACTTCCGCGGCATCATCGAGCAGCACCCCGCCGGAAAGCGGCAAATGACGGTGACGGCGGGCGACGCCGGCTCGCTGGAATTGCTGATGAAGAAGGTGCCGGACGGCCAGGACCTGTGGTACTTTACCGACGGCGGCCGCCTAATCGGCCGGACGTACGACCGCAGTGAGAACATCCTCCAGGTGTCGTTTCAGGCCGCACCGCGCAAGCCCGGGCAGGTGCGGATGACGCTTTGCCCGGTGGTGCGGTCGCTGCGACGCAAGTTCCAGGTGACGGTGCTGAACGAGGAGACGGAGTACGAGTTCGTGAAGCCCGAGCGGATGTACGACCTGAACCTCTGCTGCGATATCCCCACCGACGGATTCCTCGTCCTCGCCCCGTCCACCCTCGCCACCTGGTCCAACAACCTCGGCAGCGCCTTCCTTTCCGACGGCGGCGAGGCAGAGCGGTTCGAACACGTCCTGCTGATGGTCCCGCGGAACGCGGCGACGGAACACGTCCTGGAAGGGCTCGAATAACGCCTGGTCCCGGCGGCTGTATTAGCGGTAAGGACAGGGTCAACAGGGAGGCGAGGTTGCTCACCATCTACGGCGGACGCTCCCGCTTCTGCGACGGCGTCTCACGCCGCAATTTCATCCGCATCGGCGCGCTCGGCCTCGGCGGGATGGCGCTGCCGCAACTGCTCCGGGCCGAAAGTGCGCCCCGCGCCGGTGGCAGGCCGGCCGGCCGGTGGCGCAAGTCCGTCATCATGATCTACCTCCCCGGCGGGCCGCCGCACCAGGACACCTTCGACCTGAAGCCCGACGCGCCCTCCGAGATCCGTGGCGAGTTTAGGCCGATCCGGACGAACGTTTCGGGCATCGAAATCTGCGAGCACCTCCCGCGCCTGGCGCGCATCGCCGACAAGTACGCCATCGTCCGCTCCATCGCCGACGCCGTCGACGACCACTCCGACTTCATGTGCATGACCGGCCGGCTGAAGCGCACGCAGCCGCCCGGCGGGTGGCCGTCGTTCGGTTCGGTGGTCTCGAAGCTCCAGGGCCCGGCGACGCCGACGGTTCCCGCCTACGTGGGCCTGGAGCCGAAGATGCAGCACAAGCCGTACAACGCCGCCGGCCCCGGCTTCCTCGGCGTCTCCCACCGCTCCTTCCGGCCGGAGGGCGACGGCAAGAGCGACATGACGCTCAATGGCCTGACCATCGAGCGGCTCGCCGACCGGCGGGCGCTGCTCACCAGCTTCGACAAGTTCCGCCGCGACGTGGACACGTCCGGGCTGATGGAGGGGATCGACACGTTCAACCAGCAGGCGCTGGGCGTGCTGACGTCGGGCGACTTGCTCAGCGCGCTTGACCTGTCGAAGGAAGACCCCAAGGTGGTCGAGCGCTACGGAAAGGGCGACCCCCGGGTCCGCGGTGACGCGGCGTCGCGAATGCCCGAACAGTTCCTTGTGGCCCGCCGGCTGGTGGAGGCGGGCGCGCGCGTCGTCACCGTCGCGTACGGCTTCTGGGACTACCACTCCAGGAACTTCAAAACCGCCAAAGAGGACATGCCGCTGTTCGACCAGGGCTGCTCGGCCATGATCGAGGACCTGCACCAGCGCGGCCTCGACAAGGACGTGGCGGTGGTGATCTGGGGCGAATTCGGCCGAAGCCCAAAAGTGAACAAGGACGGCGGGCGCGACCACTGGCCGAAGGCGAGCTGCGCCGTCCTCGCCGGCGGCGGCATGAAGACAGGGCAAGTGATCGGCTCCACCGACCGTCTCGGCGGCGAACCCGACAGCCGGCCCATTACCTTCGGCGAGGTCTTCGCCACCCTCTACCACCACCTCGGCATCGACGCCGCCAAGGCTACCGTCAGCGACCTCTCCGGCCGGCCGCACTACCTGGTGGACGGGCACCAGCCGATCCGCGAACTCGTCTGATCGCTGCAAGCCGTTCAGTCGCGCCCGGCGTTGTACTCCAGCTCGTCGAGGTAGATCTCGCAGTCCTTCCCGTTGTTGTCCTGCATATTGAACAGGCCGAAGCGGTCAAACTCCGCGCCTTCGGCCTTGTCGCCGGCTGCCAGATCAAGGGTGAATGTCTCGTCTCCCAGCTTGAAGCTGACGGCACCACGACCGTCGCCCGCCGCCGGATCATATTGAAGTCGCCATCGGTAGGCGGTGCCGTCGGGGCGGAACAGAGGCCGGGCGGGGCCGTGGGCCGCGCCGGGCATGGAGCGGGTGCGGTCATCTTTCTTTACGAGGCGGGCATCTTTCGTGCCGTACATCGGCGTCGCGAACCGGCCGTCACTCGACAGGCTGTCGAGGTAAACGCCGACGAAGTTCCTCGGCGGCCAGCCCTGCTCGCGCGAATTGAACCAGCCGAAGTGCGCACCCGAATCGACGCTGAAGCGGGGGACGCGGAGCCGGCCGCTGGCGACGAGCGGGTCGTTTAGCGTCAGCGGCCCGACGCGGTCGGCGTAGTAGCCCTTGAACTGCGGCTCCGACCGTTCCACTCGCCAAAGTCGGCCGCCGATAGCGCGCTCAGCCGCGAGGAAGCCGAAATCGTTGGCGCCATACTGGAGGCGGTCGCGAATCACCTGGCGGGTGCCCCGGGTGTCCCACTTCGGGTCGGCGGTCAAGTCTTCGCGGAAACCATTGATGACGACGTCGGCGAGGTACAGCTCCATCGAGTTACCGGGCATCTGGGCGTTGAACAGGCCGAACCGATCGAAGGAGGCGCCCTGGTCGCGGTGGGTCTTGGAGACCCGCACGACCGACTCGACGCCATCAAAAGTTAGCCGGAGCGTCGCGTCCCCGTCGTCACCGGGTTCATAATCGAGCGACCAAGTGTGGGGCTTCCCGCCCGGGGCGACGCGGAGGAGTTGCGAGGCGTCCAACTCAGTCACCTGCCGCGCCTGGACGCCGCCGGCCGTGTTGACGAAGGCGCCACCGGCGGTCCATTGCGAGGTGCCGTAGCTGAGTTCCACCGTGGCCCCGTCGGGCTCGTTGTATCCTTCGAGGCGGAACCCGATGAAGTTCACCGGCCGCCATCCCTGTTCGCGGTGGTTGAAGAAGCCGACGAAGGTGGTGCTGCCATTCTGCCAGCCGACCGTTGCGGTGGCGGTGCGGAGGGAGACCGTGCCGGAGCACGTGAGGCTGTCGTTAAAACCGAAAGGGCCGATGACCTTTCCGTAGTAGGCGGGTTGGATCGACCGCCACACGACGCCGCCGATCCTGCCGGGCGCGCTACCGGTGGGGGGGACGTGGCCAAAGTCCTGCCGCTTGATGAGGGCTTCTGCCGCGACGCGGTTGCGGACGCCTTCCCAGCCCGGGTCTTTTTCGAGTGACGGCCGGCGGACCGCCGCGCACGCCAGCGCCAGCATTCCCGCAGCAGCGATGAACCGGATGGCTGTCCTAGGCACGGCGCGGTATACTCCGAACCTGACCCCGGCAGCACGTCGTACTTCATTCACTTCCGTCCCACCCGGGGGCGCAACAGGCGGTGCCGCGGCATGTTACGGATTCTCAGCCAGCATGCGCACTGGGACTGCGGGAAGGCCAGCAGGCGAGACTTCCTGCGCGTCGGCGCATTGGGGCTCGGCGGACTGGTGCTGCCGCAACTGTTTGCGGCGAAGGCGCAGGCACTGAATGGCCCCGCCGGTGGGAAGCCGGTTCTGAAGGACAGGTCGGTCATCTTCCTATTCCTCTGCGGCGGGGCGAGCCAGATTGAGACGTTTGACCCGCACATGGACGCGCCGCCGGAGTGCCGCAGCCAGACGGGCGAGGTGAAGACCTGCATCCCCGGCGTCACGTTCGGCGGATCGTTCCAGAAGCTGGCGCGGCTGGCCGACCGGCTTGCCGTCGTCCGCTCCTACCAGCCCGGCCACGGCGACGCCGACCACGCGCGGGCGATCAAGAAGACGTTCCAGCTCGACCACCCGATGGAGGCGAGCATCGGGTCAATTACCGCCCGCCTCCGCGGCTCAGCGTTCCGATCCGACGGCTTTCCCGCCTACGCATCCCTGGTCGAAAAAGAAGTCGATTCGCAGTACCAGGAAGACGAAGAGCGGATGCGCAAGAGCGACATGCCGGGCCGGCTGGGCGCAGGCTTCGCGCCGTTCACGCCGACGGGCGGCGGGCAGATCAACAAGGACATGACGCTCAACGTCCCGCTGGAGCGACTGGACGACCGGCGGGCGCTGCTGCAGGAACTGGACAAACTCAGCCGGCAGGTCGATTCCACCGGCGCGATGGCCGCGCTGGACGAGTACGAGCAGCGCGCTGTTGACATGATCCTCGGCGGCACGGTCCGCAAGGCACTTGACCTGTCCAACGAAGACCCGCGCGTCGTCGAGCGTTACGACACCAGCCGGTTTCTCAGCGGCCACCTTACGAAGCGCCCCGACACCCTTGGCAGGCGGCTGCTCACCGCCCGGCGGCTGTGCGAGGCGGGGGCAGGGTTCGTCACGGTCGGCATGGCGGGGTGGGACACGCACGGCAACGACAAGCACCCCGGCGTCAAGGAAGGGCACATCAAGCTCGGCGAGCCTCTGGACCACGCCGTTGCGGCTTTCCTGGAAGACGTGCGGTCGCGGGGGTTGGAAGAAAGGATCCTTCTCGTAATCACCAGCGAGTTCGGGCGAACTCCCAAGGTGGAGCCCAAGGGCGGGGGGCGGGACCACTGGCCGGGGTTGTGCCCACTCGTTTTTGCCGGGGGCGGATTGAACGTGGGACAAGTGATCGGCCGATCCACTTCCAAGGCCGAGGAGCCGGCATCGGAGCCGGTGCGGATGTCGAACCTGCTGGGGACGATCCTGCACACGATGTTCGACATGGGCGAAGTCCGCGTTCAACGCGGCATCTCGCGCGAGCTACTGACGTTAGCGGATGGGGCCAAGCCCATCCCGGAATTGTTCTAGCAACTGGGGTTCATGAGGAACCGATTCACCTGTGCCATCATCCTGGGTTGTGTCGCCCTCCTCACGCCGGTCCGGCCCGCTTCAGCGGGTGGTACCGATGTGAAGAGCTTGTGGCTCCACGTGACCGCGGCACCCCCGGAAGGGGGGAGCACCGCGACCCAGGCGCTGCGGCTGCGCGGGGCGGACGCGCGCCAGCAGCTTCTGGTTACGGGTGCGAGCGACGCAGGCACACCGCGTGACCTGACGCGCGACGTCACCTTTTCCGTCGAACCGGCAACCGCCGCGAAAGTTGACCCGACCGGCCTACTGATCCCGCTCGCGGACGGCACCGCCACCGTGACGGCAAGGCATCCCTCCGGAATGTCCGCCTCCCTCCCCGTGACAATCGAGCGATTCGGCTCGCCGCAGGCCATCAACTTCGTAAACCGCATCGTCCCGATCTTTACGAAGACCGGCTGCAACGGCGGCGGGTGCCACGGGAAGTCGGGCGGCCAGAATGGCTTCCGCCTGTCGCTCCTGGGCTTCGAACCCCAGGAGGATTACGAGCACTTGGTGAAGGAGGCGCGCGGTCGGCGGCTGTTCCCGGCGGCGCCGGAGAACAGCCTGCTGCTCACCAAGGCGACCGGCCAGTTGCCGCACGGTGGCGGCAAGCGGCTCGACCCCGATAGTGACGATTACCGGCTCATCGTGCGCTGGGTGCGGCAGGGCATGCCGTACGGCTCGGCCAACGACCCGACGGTGGCGAAGATCGAGGTTTGGCCGAAGGAGCGGATCCTGTCCCGCGGTGGGCAGCAGCAGCTCGCCGTCCACGCCCACTACACCGACGGCACCGTCGAGGACGTCACCCGCGGCGCGGTGTACGAGCCCAATGACAAGAACATGGCCGAGACCGACGAGGCCGGCCGGGTGAAGGTCTACGACCAGCCGGGCGACGTCGCGGTCATGGTGCGGTACCAGTCGAAGGTCGGAGTGTTCCGCGCGCTGGTGCCGCTGGGCGTGGAGGTTGCGGACAAGGACCTGCCGCCGGCCAAGAATTTCGTCGACGAGAAAGTGTTCGCGAAGCTCAGGAAGGTGGGGATGCCGCCCTCGCCGGTGTGCGACGACGCGACGTTCCTGCGGCGGGTGACGATCGACATCGCGGGGCGCCTGCCCATGGCGGACGAGGCGCGGCTGTTTCTGGCCAGCACCACGCCGGACAAGCGCGCGAAGTGGGTCGACCACTTACTCGACAGCCCCGACTACGCCGACTACTTCGCCAACAAGTGGGCGGGTGTGCTGCGGAACAAGCGGAGCAAGTCCACCGACGCGAAGTCCACGTTCGCCTTCCACGGCTGGGTGCGCGAGAGCCTGTTGACGAACAAGCCGTACGACCAGTTCGTGCGGGAGATTGTGGCGGCGTCGGGCGACGTGGCGGAGAACCCGCCGGTCGCGTGGTACCGGGAGGTCAAGAAGGACGACGATCAGCTAGAGGACGCGGCGCAACTGTTCCTGGGCATGCGGCTCCAGTGCGCCCAGTGCCACCACCACCCGTTCGAGAAGTGGAGTCAGCAGGACTACTACGGGTTCGCGGCGTTCTTCTCGCGAGTGGGGCGGAAGCCGGGCACGCGACCCGGTGAGGACGCGATCTTCCACCGTCGCGGGGCGCCGGCGGCCACGAACCCAAAGACGAAGCAGGCGGTGAAGCCGGCGGGGCTGGGGACGGCGCCCGTCGACGTGCCGGCGGACGTCGACCCGCGGCTGGCGTTGGCGGATTGGATGACGTCGAAGGACAACCCCTTCTTCGCCAGGTCGCTGGTGAACCGCTACTGGAAGCACTTCTTCGGGCGCGGCCTGGTGGAGCCGGAGGACGACATGCGCGAGACCAACCCGCCCACGAACCCGGAGCTGCTGGACGCCTTGGCTGCCCACTTCACCAAGGGCAACTACGACCTGAAGGACCTGGTGCGGACGATCTGCAACTCGCAGACGTACCAGCTCGCCGCCCTGCCCAACGCGCACAACGCGGTGGACCGGCAGAATTTCTCTCGCTACTACCCCAAGCGCCTCTCTGCCGAGGTGCTGCTGGACGCGGTGAACGGGCTGGCGGGGGTGCAGAGCTCGTTCGCCGGCCTGCCGCCGGGGACGCGCGCGGTGGAGTTGCCGGACAACGGGTTCAATGCCGGAAACTACTTCCTGACCGTCTTTGGTAAGCCGGAAGGCGCCAGCGCGTGCGAGTGCGAGCGGACGAACGACGCGAGCCTGGCACAGAGCCTGCACCTGATTAACGCTAAGGACATCCAGGACAAGCTGGCTAGCAACGAGGGCAGTGCGGCGAAACTGGTTTCGGACGCGCAGCGCCCGGAGGAGGGGAAGATTGAGGAGCTGTACCTGAGTGCCTTTTCGCGCAAGCCGGACGCCGAGGAGATGGCGGCGGCGAAGGGGTACGTGGAGAAGAAGCTGGCCGCCAAGCCCGCCGACAAGGATGCAAACGCGGTCAAACGTCAGGCGTACGAGGACATCATCTGGGCGCTGATCAACACGAAGGAGTTCTCGTTCAACCACTAGGCCGCCTTCAGTGGCACGGGTTTTCAACCCGTGCGAATCGTGTGGAAGAATCAACGATCCTCGTCATGCCACGTCGCCTGCACGGGTTGAAACTGCGTACCACGTCGCGGAGTTGGCCGCTGACCTATCTCACCGCCGCTCTATTCACCTTGGCGCCAGTCCTTGTGGGCGCGGACCTCCCGGTCGCGCGTCTCGCCGCAGTCACTCCGCCAGGCGCGCGAGCGGGCACAGTGGTGGAGGTGACGCTCGCGGGTGCCGACCTGGACGACGTGTCGGAGATCCGCTTCTCGAACCCTGGGTTATTCGCCAAGTCCGCGACGGACGGAACCGGCAAGATCGTCCCGAACAAATTCCTCGTCGCCGTGCCTCCGTCGGTGCCGCTCGGGCGGTACGACGTGCGCGTGGCGGGGCGGTTCGGGGTGTCGAACCCGCGCACCTTCGTGGTGGGGTACCTGCCGGAGCTGGTGGAGAAGGCCGGCAACGCCAGCCCGGGATCGGCGATGCCGGTTTCCGCCGGCTGCGTGATAAACGGTCAGTGCGAATCGAGTGCCGTGGACCATTACTCCGTGCCGCTGAAGCGCGGGCAGCGGGTCTTCGTCGACTGCGCCTCGGGCGACATTGACTCGAAGCTCGACCCGGTGCTCGTACTGGTTGACGGCGCGGGGCGGGAGGTGGCGACGGCGCGGCGGCAGGGGGTGATCGACGTATCCGCGCCGGCCGACGGACCGTACGTGCTCAAGGTGCACGACGCGATGTACCGGGGCGGGCCGGAGTACTTCTACCGGTTGTCCGTCTCCACCCGGCCGCAAATCGATTTCGTCCTGCCGCCCGCGGGGCAGCCGGGGACGAAGTCGAAGTTCATGCTGTTCGGCCGGAACCTGCCGGGTGGCGCGCCGGCGGCGGGCATGACGGTTGACGGCAAGCCGCTGGAGCAAGTCGTTGTGGAGATCGACCTGCCTGCACGGGACACACCGGCGGCGGCCCGTCGCGCTGCGCGTTCGCCGATCCAGGCGGCCATCGACGGGTTCGAGTGGTCGCTGATCACCGCCGACCGCGGTGCGTCCATCCCCGTCTTCATCGCCTTCTCCGACACGCCGCCCGTCGCGGAGCAGTTCCCCGCCGACGCCGGCGCGCCGCCGCAGAAGGTGACGCCGCCGGTGGAGGTGACGGGGCACTTCTTCCCGCGGCTGGACCGGGACGCGGTCGAGTTCGAGGCGAAGAAGGGCGAAGTGTGGTGGGTCGAGCTGTTCTGCCAGCGGCTCGGCGCGCCGGCCGACGGGTTCCTGCTCGTGCAGCGCGTCGCGAAAGACGAGAAGGGGCAGGAGAAGGCGGTAGACCTACAGGAAGTGTACGAGGGGGAGGCGAACTTCGGCGGCGCGGAGTTCAACACCGCCGGCCGCGACGCGGTGTACCGGCTGGAGGTGAAGGAGGACGGACTGTACCGCGTGCAGGCGCGGGACCTCTTTAACACGACGCGGGACGACCCGCGGCTGGCGTACCGATTGGTCGTACGGAAGGAGGCGCCGGACTTCCGGCTTGTGGCACTGCCGGTGCGGGCGGAGGCCGGGGAGTTGCCGGCGCCGCCGCTGCTGCGGCGCGGCGGGTCGGCGCCGCTGCGCGTGATCGCCATACGCCGCGACGGATTCGGGGGGGAGGTCCAATTGTCAGTGGAAGGTCTGCCCGCGGGCGTGACCTGCCCCGGCGCGACGATTGCGGCGGGAAGCAACGCAACGACTTTGATGTTCACAGCCGCTGCGGAAGCCGGCGCTTGGTCCGGCAACTTACGCGTCCTCGGCAAGGCCGACATCGGGGGCGCGCCGGTGGTCCGTCAGGCGATGGGCGGCACCGTCTTCGCCGACACGTCCGACGCCGCTGCCGAAGCGGTGCGGTCGCGGGTCTGCGAGGAAGTGGCGCTGGCCGTCAGCGGCCAGGACACACAGCCGCTGGCGATCGAGCCGGCAGAAAACAAGACATTCGAGGTCGTCGCGGGAACCAAACTTTCCGTGCCGCTGAAGCTTGCGCCGCGGAGCGAAGTCGTTGGCAAGGTAAAGCTCAAGCCCGGCGGCCACCCCGCCCTGGACCCGGCGACGGAGGCCGAGATTGACGGCAAGTCCGCGACGGCGGCGGTGGAGTTCGACCTGGCGAAACACGCGCTCCCGCCGGGCACGCACACGCTGTACGTGCGGGCGGAGGGGAAGGTGAAGTACGTACGCAACCCGGAGCTGCTGAAGCAGGCGGAGGCGGCGAAAGCGGCCGCCGAAAAGTCGGCCACGGAACTTGCCGCGGCGTCGAAGCAGGCGGCGGAGAAGCTCGCCGCGGCCAAGGCGGTAACTCCGCCGAACCCGGAGGCGGTGAAGGCCGCCGGGAAGTCGGCCGCCGACGCGGACGCGGCCGCCAAGGCCGCCGAGCAGAAAAAGGCCGAGGCCACCAAGCAGGCCGCCGACGCCGGCCCGAAGGAGATGGCGGCGGTCGTTTATTCCATGCCTATCGTGGTGAAGGTCACGCCGCCATCAGCGAAATGATCGGACTGGTGCGCCTTAGGCACCCAACGCCGCGCGCGTACGCTGTACCAGCTTGTTGTCGGGCTCCTGGGAGCCGGTGAGGAGGAACATGCCGGCCGCCAGGTATCGCTCGCGCCACGGGGACTTGAGGTGGGCCCAGTCCTCCAGCAGGGCGGAGCTGTACTTGTAGTCGTGGCTGTCGTTGCCCTTGAGGAACACCGTCAACCGGGCGGCGTCGATGAGGGGCTTGGGGTTGGCGTTCGCCTGCAGGAACGCCAGCGCCTTGCGCGTCGCGGCCATGCGGTCTTGACTGACGTCGGCGAAGATCTCCTCCAGCGCCTTGGGTGAATCGGCGCCTTCCTTCGGCGGCTGCGGTTCGATGCCGTCGATGCGGTTCTGCGGCGCGTCACCCAAGGCCTTGCGGAACAGGGGCACGAACGACGCGTTCTGGAGGAGCATCATCCTTCGCGTGTCGTCATCGCCGGCGGCGTCGTACGCGTAGCGCAGCGCGTTGGTCGAGGTCACCGCGTGCAGGGCGACGATGCCGGCCTTGCGCATCGGCAGCTCGCCGGCGGCGGCGAGGATTGCGTTCCAGACGGATTGCGGCGACGCGCCGCCGTTCAGCAGCTCCACTGCCTTGGCGGGCGCGTCGGACTCCGAGCCGCCGCGCAGCGCCTCCAGCATCTGCGCGGTCGCGTCGGGCTTATACTCGCCCTCGCGCCACTCCGGGCGCAGCGTCTTTGCCAGCTCGTCATTCTTCCGCCAGGGGCGGTCGGCGGCAAAGTCATTGTCCGACGGCTTGCCCTTGTCCCCCTCGTGGTTGAGGAGGGCGTATGCGAGCGACCGGAGGACGGGCTCGGCGTGCTGCCAGCCGACGCACTGGAGCGTGCGCCAACTGTTGGCGACGAAAATGGCCTTGTGGCCGATGGACCGGAAGTCGCGGGCGCCGTACCGCCACATCAGCTCGAACACTTCGGCCGCGCCGGCGGTGCGCGCCAGTCCCGCGACCGCGGCGTCGGCCGCGCCCTCGTCCCACTTGTCCATTGCGTCGATGAACGCTTGCCGCGCCTTGTGCGCGGGTGGCACCTTCGACTCGTCCACCGGCGCCATCCGCCAGCCGGACTCGCGGGCGGTGGCTGCCTGGGAAGACTTGAAGTAGTCGAGCGACCAGAAGATTGGCAGCCACCGGTGCTCGTCGGGCGACGAGAGGCTGGCCAGGTGCGCGGAGTTGACGACCAGGACGGCGTGGAACTTGAACCCGACGCTGGGGCGCGGCTGCACGTTCCGCACGCCGGCCAGCAGCAGGGCCGCCAGCAGCTCGCGGTAGTTGAGTCCGTTCTTCACGCGGTGTGCGACCTCCTCGAGCAGCCGGTCGCGCGGCGTTTCTTCGAGCAGGCGCACGGTCGGCTCGATGTCGGCGGCGAGACGCACGAGCTTCGTATCCAGGGCCGAGTCTGCTGCCGAGACGGCCGGGAGGCGCGAGAGGAAAGACAGGTCGCCGAGTCCCGCGAGCACGCCACCCGCGGCGGCGCCCTGGAGGAATCGCCTGCGTGGAATGAAGTTCGACATCAGTTGGCACCTCCGCCGAAGCCCCCAGGTGCCAGTAGTGTACCACTGTCGGATGCCACCCGCTTGTAAATCCCAGTCACCGGAGCACGCTCGCCCCCGTGTCCACCGGCCCCGGTGCGGCGCTGACGCTGCCGCGGCGGTCGTCGGCACCGGAGCGGGCGAGCTCGCGTGCGGCGTCGCGCTCCTCCTTGCCCACCCCCATCAGGCGGTCGCCGCGGCCGACCCACCCCTTGCGCCAGAACATGTAGAAGAGGCCCGCCATCATCCCACCGATGAGGAGAATGGCCGTCACTAGCCCGGTGGTGTGGTTGAGGAACCATCGCCAGACGGGGATGCCCCTGTCGGGGTCGCCGTCGAAGTTCATCCCGAAGAAACTGGTCACCACGGTCATCGGGAGTGCCACGACCGTGATGATCGTCAACACCTTCATGATGTGGTTCAGGTTGTTGCTGATGCTCGACAGGTAGATGTCGCGCGCCCCGAGCACCAGGTCGCGGTAGAGCTCGACCATTTCCACCGTGCGGATCAGGTGATCCTGCACGTCGCGGAGGTAGACGCGGGTGCCCTCCCGGATGAAGGGGACGTCGCCTCGGGTGAGCTGGGCGACCACCTCGCGCTGCGGTCCTACGATCCGCCGGAGGTTCAGAAGCTCGCGCTTCTTCATCGCGATCTCGGTCAGCACCTCGGGCCGCGGGTTGGTCAGTGCCCGCTCCTCCAGGTCGTCCAGCGCGTCCTGGAGGTAGTCGAGGATCGGCTGGTAATGGTCCACCATGTGGTCGATGATGTTGTGCAGCAGCACGTCGGTGCCCCGGTCCAACACGCGTGCGGCGTCCGCCTCGGCCCTTTGCAACACCGCCTCGACGCTCTTCATCACTTCCTCGTGGACGGTGACGAGGTAGCGCTCGGACACGAACAGGTCCAGCTCCTTAGTCCGGAGCCGCTGGCGGAACGTCTCCAGGTCCGGGCCGTGGAAGACCATGTAGAAGTAGCCCTGGCGGCAGGCGTCGCCGACGTGGTTGTAGCTCTCGATCTTGGGCCGCTGCATGTAGTTGAGCGTGTCCTCGATCGCCAGTGGGTGGAACCCGAAGACATCGTCGAGCAGGGCGTACTCCTCGTCGGTCGGCTTGAGCATGTCGAGCCAGAAGACCGCCTCGGGGTCGCGGACCGCGCTGGCCAGCGCCTCCGGCGACGTGTCCCGGCTGACTCGACCGTCTTCGTACTTGATGAAGGCCCTGAGCATGCGTGTGAATGTACCAAATTCAGTGTGAGAGGCGCTGACCGCGGCGAGAAGCGGGGGAGTTTAGTCGCCCCGCTTGCGGGGCACCTTGCGGTCCGTTACTCGTAGGCGCAATGACGGAGCTCCCCCACACGTCCGGCTGCCTCGTCTGCGGGAGGCAGAACCCGCACGGGCTGCGCCTCAGCCTCCACGTCGAAGAGGCGTCAGGCATGGTGCGGACGGAGTTCGTCCCCCGCCCCGAGCACATCGGGTTCGAGGGAATCGTTCACGGCGGCGTCCTCGCCACCGTCCTCGACGAGGCGATGGTCTGGGCCGCGACGTGGGCGGGCCGTCGATTCTGCGTCGCCGGCGAGATGACGGTCCGCTTCCGCAGGAGCGCCGCCGTGGGCCGGGCGCTGCGTTGCGAGGCGCGGCTGGAGTCACCCCCGCGCCGCCCGGGGATTCCGAAACTGTTCCACACGTCCGCGACCCTCGTCGAACGCGATACCGGTGACACGATCGCCGAGTCAACGGGGAAGTATGTCCCCGTGACGCCCGAGCGGCATCGCCAGGTCGTTGCAACCTTCGTGGACGAGCCACAGACGGCCCGGGCGGTGGCTCACCTC
>Ga0075420_100001566_pt1 | contig 19423 bp, 18 predicted proteins | sample SoiMetdeltSBSDD4_FD_75296 | JGI IMG/M metagenome (GOLD analysis project Ga0075420, IMG submission 75296) | Bulk soil microbial communities from a Populus tree surrounding site in Tennessee, USA - Soil MetaG P. deltoides SBSDD4 | ecosystem: Environmental > Terrestrial > Soil > Tree plantation... | reverse complement strand
GGCGATGATGTATTTCGCTCCCTCCGCGATGGCGGATATTGTACATGAGGAGCTGCTGGAGAACGTTCCGGACTGCTCAGACGGCCAGATCGGTCGGTAGCCAGGGAACCCGGAAAGCAATAAGGTAAATTGGCGGGAATTCTGCCACACTAATTCGAAGGATCGGGTGACCTGGCCGACGCCTTCAAAGCTTCGAGATGCCTTCCGCCTGCGCACGCGAGAAAGCCGCCTGTTCTCAGCTTTTCATCTCGCTGCTGCTGGTGGGTCGAACGCCAATGTCTGTACCGATCGTCAATGCGCTACCTGCTACATGCTCTGCAAGCAGCGACGTAAGTTGCTGTATTGACGAGCATTTAGGTAATCCGATACTAACTATATGGTATTCACCACTTCTCTGGAATCGAAAGGGTCTCAAAGTGGCAAGAAAGCTTGCAGTTCGCACCGTCGTCATGTGGTTTGGCGAACTTTCCTTCGAGCAGCAAAGCGATGCACTCGCTCAACTTCAGGACCAGCACCAGCAATCTCGAGCCGCCAAGAGGACTGAGCTCGAAAGGCAGCTGGCGGCCCTTGGTTATGCGTCCGGGAAGGAGCGTGGTCGTCCTCGAGCCGTTGCCAACAGTGGTGGCGGCAATGGCAGGAAAGCTCGCACGGGCAAAGTGAAGGCGAAGTACCGCGACCCGAAGACGAACGAAACATGGTCGGGCCGCGGCCGGATGGCGAGCTGGCTCAAGAGCAAGCAAGATGCCGGAGAGAACATCGAGAAGTACCTCACCTGAATAGTGCGGCCCCTGAAAACGCCGCGCCCGGCCGGAACGCGAAAGCGATTCGTTACTCGGTGTAAGGCTCCAAGGCCATTCAAAGGGCTAGTTCGGCGCCTTCGGAATTGGTGCCGGCGGCACCGTCCGTTCCATGCGAATGCTGCTCTCGCGCGTCGTATTGTCGGGCGAGGGACGCCAGCTCCAGAATAGGAGGTAGGCAAAGCCGAGCAGAAAGGCAAAACCTACGAGGGCCGGGATCCAACCACTGCCTTCGCCCTCTGCTATTCTGCGCGCGATCGGGTCATCGAGGTCTCTGCGACGATCACGACCAGAGGTCATAGGTCGCCTCCATAAGTCCACCTTGCGAACGAAGCTTTTTCGACGGCCTCCCAGTTCCTAGTCGCCGCCGGCGTTTGAAAACCGTTGGTCTGGATGGCTGCGGCTATTGCTTGAGTTGCCGATTCTGCTTCGAGACCGTGTCCTTGACCTCGTCAGCTGTCATCAAGACTTCTACGCGGTCGCCCTTGTGCTCGAACATGTTGGCGGGGATCACCACGGCGGTAGACTCGAGCCCAAGGAACCCGCCGATCTCTGCGCGCACAGCAGGCTGCCCCCGTGACATACCAACCTCGGTAATCTGGCCGAGCTTTTGATCGTCGGAACTGTAAACGGGGAGCCCCACAAGCGTGACCTCAGGTTGTACGGCCGAAGGCCGCTCCTCTTGCGCGAAAGTCGACGCGGTCGCGCCCGCCAAGACGAGTGCGCCGGCGACAAGAAGCGATTTCAGCATCGCTTGCTCCTTTCCTGCAAGAATGTTCAAGCCCTAACGCCCGCCCCATGATGGCGTTCCGCAGATGCCGCCGTGTGCGGTCCAGCTGAGGGTTGGCACGCGGGATTGGCGCAGCGTTACGCGAGTTGCCCGCCCGATTTGCCCAATGCCGATCCCCGATGGATCTGTGGCTGGAGCAGGCGCGGTTTGCGCAGCGCATCTTCAGCGAAGCTTCATCGTGTGCTGCCTCAGACCGATCAAAATTGCGCGGCTGACCAGAACTGGAAGGCGCCGCACTAGTTGTCGCGCTGGTCGTGAATGGCTGCGCTTTCGGAGTATTTGTCGGCCCGCACGATTGGCTTGCGGACCGTCGCTCATGAACGCCTCGTGCTGGGCCGTTTCGGCGGAAGTACAGCGCGCTTCAGATAGACAATGTTGTTGGCAGTGATTGCGATCACCTCCCAGCCTGCCTTGCCCACGTCGTTGAGCAAATTGATGTCATCGCTCCTGGTTGGAACGTTGTTGAGATCGAGCTTTTGATACTCCCATTGTGACATTGTCATCTCTCGTACGGTGGCCTGCCGAAATGTGGTTGTCGGACTGGAGTGCATGGTGGGGCGGGTGGAGTGATCAGCGATCGCATGGCCGCTGATCACGTCTCCAGTTCCGTCCGTGCTAGAAAGCCAGGTGGACAATCACGATGGCCTCGACCAGTGCGACCAGCGCGATGAGCACCACGAGGATCGTGCGCGAGCCAACTTTTTCCTCGAGCGCTTTCTCACGCGCCGTGCGTGTGTCTGGTGGTCCGGTTCGGAAGGTTCGTGCATGTCTTCGTTCCATGAGTTGGAGCCAATGCGCGGCCGGAAGCGGCCCGCGCATGGCTGGATGAGTGGGATGGTGGGATGAGCGGGCAGCTAACCGGCTGGGCCGGACTGCCGCAGTGTCAGGTGCGCGGTGGGTCGCGGGGATGCCAGGTGCGGCGATCGAGATTGGCGTTGGGCGAGATGTTAGGAACCATGGAGCGAACGATCGCCGTTCATCAGGGCGCGCAACCGGCCGATGAGGTTGGAGAGGGGCAGCGGCGGATCGATACCGAGGGACCGGTGGTGATCGGCGATCTGCACGAGGTTGGTGCATACCTTGCGCAGCTGGTAGCGGACAGCGGGTGACAGTGCATAGGGCGGGATTGCGGCATTGGCCGCAAAATGATCGGTGAAGGAGTTGCGCAGCAGAAGCTGCAGGCGCGTCAGCAGCACGCGAAGGGCGCGCGGATCGAGCTGATGCCTGGCATTGAGATCGTGGGCTAATCCATTGATAGCATTGCCAAGGGCACGCCAGCGCGCAAGGCGTCGGGGTGCAAGCGAAACAAGTTGAGGCGCAGTGCGTGGTCTAGGGCGCGGCTTGCGCAGCATCACCGTTCGGCCGAAGTCGGTGAGCGTCTTGCCGGTGAGCGAAGCATGGTGATGGATGCGCAGCAGCTCGTGCGTGGTGAAGCGCACATTGACTTGGTGCTGACGAGGTTCGTTTTTGCGCGGGCGTGTCATGCGGAACATTGCAATTGCGAGCCGGGCGAGCGCACCGGCCCCGGCCTGCGCCGGGACAAGGTTTTTGCTAGCAAAAACCCAGCTTGCTCTCCCCGCTCTTCGGTGTAGCGAAAAGAGAGTGTCGTGAGAATCTTTCTCGCTGCGGACACGAGCTGGAGTCGACTCGCTTGCGAAAAATTCATGCAGCAGAAAAGGCGGACGGATTCGGCCCGGGACCGATTCAGGTTGGAAATATCCACGGTTGAAATGGCATCGAGTTCAGGCGCCGAGTAAGGAACGCGAAAGAACCGCACGCCGAATACGAAAGCGGCGTCCGGCGTTCGTATGCTTGCGGGATGGCGGATGACGATAGGATAGGCCGTAAATCGCAAAGTGAAGTGCCACCGCGAAATCATCGTCAAACTCACGGTTGCAAGTCAGGGCTACTACCTTCCCGCCACGCCGAAAATAGGCGACGCGGGTGTTGTGCGGCAGGTGGGCTATGCCTTCCTCCCAATGGCTGCCGGTGAACTCTGAGAGCAGGAAATCGATGCGCGCAGCGGGGTCGGGCTCAGGTTGAATGTTCGTACGGTCCAGGTGGTCCATGAAATCGAAGTCAGGTTTGGGCGGGAACACAAATATTGATTTGAACAAATGGTTTCCGGTCCGGATTTGTTGAAGTTCCCATCTTAGACCCTCGGTGGTTCCCACAATGATGACTAGGAAGCGAGCGTCACTAAGCCATTTTAGGGCTTCAGCCTGCCAGGTATCGTCAGAGAAATATTGGCGCGCTGCGCCAGGCTGCGGGAGTTCGCGGGGCTCTGCTATTGCAACTAGCGGTCCATACTCGGTGAGGTTGTCGCGCAATGTCTCCTCTAGGCCGACTATTGTGACTCCAGCGTCTGGATCATCGGCCCTAGCAACCGGCATTTCATAGCTAGACGCCCAAGTTCCATCATCACTGAATGAGCGCAACAGAACAACGGGACGCCGGGTGTCGGATCCGCGCAAGTCCAGAGCGCTTGGCAAGCGTGCCCTGCGCGCGTTGGTGATCATTCTGGAGGCAAGGCCTCCTATTTTCATCGAGATGGCGAGCGTACCGAAGATGATGAGCAAGGCAAGGAGTCGAACCCCCATGTGCGAGTCGTTGGAAGAAGTTACGATGGCCGCAAATAAGACCCCCGCAAGGGTGACGATGACAATTGCGGCGACGGCCATGCGGGCCTTGAGGCTGTGTGGCCTGGAAAGTCTTCTGCGATCGGTGCCCAAACGGGAGCGGCGGAAGTAGCGGTCAGCGATGAAAAGAACGATGGCGAGGGGCAGCAGGATTCCACTAAGGAACGCTGCTTGTTCTACGGACAAATTCATCCAGTAGCCGGTCTGACTGCCGAGCAGGACAAGCGCAAGAGTTGCGTAGGCGCAAATTCGGGCGACGCGCGAGACGCGTGTCCATACGAGGTGATGCTGTGATTGAGGCGTATGAAACGAGCGTTGCAAGCGGGTGAGGAAGTTCCAGATATCATTGGCCTGCACGTTGAGGAACGGGACGATCTCAGAGATGCGCCCGGTACGGCGGGAAATTCTTCGCCATGGGCGAAACGGGCCGAAGATGTGCCGTGCCAGGGGGGTGAGGACGTTCCATATGAGCGTACCATAGTCGAAAAGGGCGACTGAGCATGCGAAGAACATCCAAGCTGGCAGAAGGTAGGTCGCGGCCAGAGGATGCGTTGGCGTAGAGCGCAGCAGACCGCCCAAAGAGACGTAGCAATCGGTCCGCGGATCTAACTTCTGCAAGACGGCGCGCAAGCCTTACGATATCGCCGTTGCAGCAACCCTTTGCGCGAAGCGGGCAGTCTCAATCGTGGTCCAGTCAACAAGGGTGACCTATTTGCGGCCGGGCGGGAGGGCGATCAGCGCACGCCAACCGCAGGCGAGATGGCCAAGGTCGCCGGGATTGTAGACGCGCGTCAGCACGGGCTTCGCGGCGACGGCAGCAGCGGAAACGCGTGGCTTGATGACCCTGCCCGATGCTGATGTCTCGATGAAGTCCTCTGCATCGCGCGCACGCTGCGATGCGCCGCGGATTTGAGCGTCGGCGTTCCTCAGTCATGGTTGGATAGCTGGATTGGCCGCCGTGCAGGGGCAGCTGCACGGGTTTGCCCGGAAGCTTGATCGCGCGGCCCTTAGCGCCCAGAGCGGCAATGTCGCCGATCTGGCCGTTGAGCGGGCGTGAAGCTGTGGGTGATCGTGCAGAACCTGGGCCAGCTCAAGCGCCACTACAAGGATGGCTGGGAGACGTTCATCGCCAATGCCGGCGTCGTCATGGCGTTCGCCAATGCCGATCTCGAAACGCTGGACTATCTGAGGGGGAAGCTCGGCAATGTGCCGCTGCTGCTCAACCGCAGCTCGGGCGCCTCGTCGTCTGCGCTGCTGTCTGGCGCGAGGCCCATGCAGGATGATCTGCGCGAGGCGGGACTGCTGGAGCCGGACGAGCGTCGACGCATTTGCCGTCGCGCCAGGCGTGTCCAACGCCGCAGCCGCGTTGCCGCAAACCGCCAGACCATTCTTGTTGACGCTGCCGGCGCTGTCTTGGCATCGCCAATCTGCGCGAGTTCCTGATGGTGTGGGCAGGTCTTGCCAGCCTCTCAAGCCTAGCCAAGACTTCCCGCGAACCGCTCCGCCAGGCGATCACGGCGAAAGCCCTCGACGACAAAGTCGACGAACACGCGGGTCTTCGCGGGAAGTAATATTCGGGTCGGGTAGTAGATCGAGATCGGTCCAGCATCTGCGTACCACTGTGGCACCAAGCGTAGCAGTCCGCGCTTTTCGAGATGCGGCAGGGCGTGCGGCACGGCGATGAGCGTCACACCGAGACCCAGGAGTGCTGCCCGGCAGATCGCTTCCGGGTCGTCGAGTACGACCGTCTCCTTCAGTGTCGCAGGGCTCTCCGCACCGGCGGCGTTGCGCATGGTGCGCTCGCGGATTCGTCCCGTCCGCGTGGAGCGCATGACAATGCCGTCGAAGACGGCCAGCCCCGAAGGATCCACCGGCCGCTTCCTGCCTTTCAGATAGGCTGGCGAAGCAACAGCGATGATGTGCAAGGGCGCAAGTGTGCGTGTCACCAAGCCTGGCGCCAAATCGATGCCGCCACCGATCGCCGCGTCATACCCTTCTGCAATCAGATCGACTTGCCGGCTCTCGAACCGCCAGTCCGGGCGAATCTTGGGATAGCGGGCGAGGAAGGCGGGCAACAAGGGCAGGATGTAGTCAGCGCCAAAGGTCAGCCCCATGCTGACCTTGAGCACTCCGGCGGGCTCACCGCGATCAGTGCCAGCATCTGCAATCGCTGCCTGCAGCCCCTCCATATGATCCTGCATGGCCAGGAGGAAGCGCTCCCCAGCCTCCGTCAGAGTGAGCTTCCTGGTCGTCCGCTGAAACAGGCGAACACCGAGATTGCGCTCCAGCGTCGCCACGTTGCGGCTAACCGCCGCCGGCGTCAGGGAAAGCCTTCGCGCTGCACCTGAGAAGCTGCTGGCTTCCGCGCTGCGGACGAAGGATTCGAGGTTGGCCAAGGTCTCCATGGGTTTTTCTTCAACGGATGCTTGTAAGATTTACCAATCATTGTCGACTAATCCTAGGCCAATAAGCGGGCGATAGCTAGGAGGCAAACGACGCAATCCGAACCGGAGAAAACGCTCATGACCACCCAGCCCAACGCCCCCAAGAACGGCCTCAACGCCCTGCTCACCCCGGAAGAGTCGGTGCTGGTTCTGATCGACCACCAGCCGTTCCAATTCGCCAATCTGCACAGCCACGAGCCGACGATGATCGTCAACAACGTCATCGCGCTGGCCAAGACGGCCAAGATCTTCGGGGTGCCGACCATCCTGACGACGGTCCTCGAAAACCGCGGCGGCAAGCTCATCAAGGGTCTGCAGGACGTCTTCCCGGATCAGAAGCCGATCGACCGCACCTTCATCAACACGTGGGAGGATCAGCGCGTCGTCGACGCGGTTAAGAAGACCGGGCGCAAGAAAATCATCATGGCGGCCCTCTGGTCGGAGATCTGTCTCGCTATGCCGGCCATCCAGGCTGCGGGCGAAGGCTACGAGGTCTACGCCGTTACCGACGCCTCGGGCGGCGTGAGCGTCGAAGCGCACGACATGGCCGTGCGCCGCATGATGATGGCCGGTGTCGTTCCCATCACGTGGATGGCGGTGGCCGGTGAGTTGCAGCGCGACTGGGCCCGCGAAGAGACGGCCAAGAAGGGCGGAGAGATGTTCCTCGAGCACGGCGGTGGCACCGGCATCGCGCTCGCCTGGGAGCTGCAGCTGCTCGGTCAGAAAGCAGGCGGCGGAGCGTAAGCAGTCGCTGCACCCGACCGAACCACATCCCCAACCCATCGGAGCATGTCATGATCACCACCAACGCAAGCGAAGCCGCAAAGGCGGTCATTCGCCGCAACACGCAAGAAGTGCAGGGCGGCGGCAATTTCACCGTGTTCGATGAGCTTTTCGCCGACGATTTCCTCGACCACACGCCGCAACCGGGCCGCACGCCCGACAAAGCCGGTGCACGAGAACTGTACAAGGTCCTCCGGGCTGCCTTCCCCGACTTCCACGCAGAAATCCACTGGCAGCTTGCCGATGGCGACCGGGTGACGACCTACAAGACCTACCACGGGACGCACCTGGGAAACTTCTTCGGCGTCGCGCCGACAGGCCGAGAGATTCAATTCGAGACCGTCGACGTCATGCGCGTGCGCAACGGCCAGATCGCCGAGCATTGGGGCGTCGCCAATCTCTTCTCGCTGATGCAGCAGCTCGATGCCTTACCGGCAAATGAAATGCGCTCTTGAGAGCACCCGGACGCGGATTCGCCTGCCTCGCTTCATCTAGAACCTCGACTGAGAAAGGAACATCAGATGATCATTGGCATCATTGGCTCAGGCGCCATCGGTACGGCCTTCGCGCGGACGTTGAGCCGAGCCGGCATCAAGGCGACGATCTCAAACAGCCGCGGCCCGGATTCGCTCAAGGATCTGGTGCGCGAGCTTGGGCCATCAATCAAGGCTGGCACCCGCGAGGACGCGGCGCGCGCAGGCATCGTCTTCGTGGCCGTGAACTGGACAAAGCTCCCGGCGGCGATGGCGGGACTTCCGGACTGGAAGGGGCGCATTGTCATCGACGCCAACAATCCCGTCGAGGCACCGCTGTTCAAGCCCGCAGATCTCGGCGGCCGCGTGTCGAGCGCGGTGTTTGCTGGACTCGTGCCGGGAGCCCGCGTCGTGAAGGCCTTCAATCACCTCCGCGCAGAGCTGCTCGCCACTGACCCACGTTCGGACGGCGGACAGCGCGTGCTGTTCTATTCCGGCGATGACAGAGCGGCAAAGGGGGAGATAGCCGCGCTGATCGAAAGGCTCGGTTTCGCAGGGATTGACCTTGGATCGCTTGAAGTCGGAGGCACGCTTGCGCAATTTCCCGGCGGTCCACTGCCGAACCAGAATCTCATCAAGATCGGTTGAATGACGGTCGCCTATCTGACATGCGAAGTCGGACGAGCACGCCTGCTGCGCAGGACATAATTGTGGAAGCCGCACAACGCGGCTCAGCGGGCGCTCACCACACGCTGAGCTCGCTCATGCGTAGCAAGCCCAGGGGCCGGCAACTATGATCCGCCGCAGCGCACACGGACTTCGCGATTCACGTGGTGCGGCTGCCGGTCCCACAAAAGACCGGCGGCTGCTGTTCGGCCGTCATGCTTGAACGGCCTTTTTCACGATAGCGGCAACTTCCTGCGGACGCGACACGTAGATGGCGTGGCTGCCGGCGCTCTCGGTAACCACGGCGCCGGCACGCTTAGACATGAAGCGCTGAGCCGCAGGCGGGATCATTCGGTCGTCGGTCGCTACCAAATACCAGCTCGGCTTCTTTTTCCACGCCGGCTCGCTGATCGCGCCATCGAGCGCGGCCACACCCCAGGGAACCTGGGAATCGGCCATGAACTGCGCTTTGGCGGGCTCGACGTCGGCGGCGAATGACGCGGCGAACTTCGCCTTATCGAGGAATAGAAAGCCATCCTGCGGCGGCAGGATCGGGGGCACGGGTGCGCCTGGTGGCGGGTCCTTGATCAGAGAGGCGACGGACTCACCCTTGTCGGGCGCGAATGCCGCGATGTAGACGAGCTTGGAAACCTTCGGATCGTTGCCGGCCTCGGTGATCACGACACCGCCGTAGGAGTGGCCCACCAGTACCACAGGGTTTTTGGCCTGCGCTATGATTTGCCGGGTCGCGGCCACGTCGCCTGCTAGGCTCAGGGTAGGGTTCTGCACGATGCTCACGTCGTAGCCGTCCTTCTTGAGGAGGCCGTACACGCCCTCCCATCCGGCACCGTCGACAAAGCCACCGTGAACGAGAACTACGCTTGGTTTGACGTTGGTCATGGCATCCTCCTAATCCGCTGGTACCACTGCTGGGCGGGTTCCGAGACTCGGGCGGGGCTGTACTCGTCGAGAGAGTTGGAGCGAAGCCCCGCGCTACAGCTGGTGTCCCGCTTGCGGGACCAGGCGGCGGTTTCTGTCAGACCAGGCACGCTAATCCAACCAGCGTGGCATGCACAGCCGCATTGGCCGTCTCGCGGCGGAAACCGGAGGTGATGAGCAGATAGCCCGCCAGATCGGCCGGCGGTGCTCCCAGCAGTGCTCCCGCGTCGAGCGGGGTGCCCAGGAGCAAAGGAAGCCCGCCATGCCTCGCCAGTCCAAAGACACTATCGCCGTGCTTGGCATCAACACATCGGCAAGAACATTTTCCACCTCATTGACCTCAGCAAGCGCGGCGAGCGGACCATCGCTTCGCAGCAGAGAGCTTTGGATCGACACATTGAACCCGCGCCAATGGCGTCGATCATGTCGACTCTCCGCTTGGTTCATTGCTCTTCGGGGGCCTTGATGTGGCGAAAGGCACAAAGCAGAGCTAGGTCGTAGAGGACCTTGAGAACGCCGCAGATGATGAGCGGCCAGGCATCATGCCCGGCAGCAAACAGCGCACCGGCGATGACAGGACTGGCCGCAGCTGCCAGACTGCGCGGTACCGAGGTGAAGCTGGCCGCCGCCGGGCGTTCGGGCGGCGTCACGACTGCCATCACATAGGACAGGCCCGTCGGGACATCCATCTGCGACAGGGCCGCCCGCACCAGCAGCAGGGCAAGCGCCAGCTCAATGTTCGGCGCCACAGCCGCAAGGATCAGGCACAGGTTGGAGGGGATGTGGGTGAACACCATCGTGTTCACGAGGCCGATGCGGTGCGACAGCCACGCCGCAACCGGAAACGAGAAGGCCGCAAACACGCCCGACCAGAAGAAGAACAGGCCTGCCGCCGCGATCGACAGGCCGAATTTGTTGAACAGCCAAAGGGCGACCATCGACTGGACTGCGAAGCCTCCCGCAAAGGCATCGATGCTGAAGAGCGCGGCCATGCGATAGACGATGCCGCGTGACGGTCCAAGCGCAGGCATGGGCGTCGCTCCCGCCGGCCTCGTATCCGCCGGAGTGCGCGCATACAAGACACCGCCGAGTAGACCGAGCACAGCGTAGATGACGAACATCGTCTTGAGCGCGGCGACCTGCGCGAGGCCCATGCCTGCAAGAATATCGGGACTGCCGGAGGCCAGGGCACCGGCGGCAGCTGCGAGCGCACCGATCAGGCTGTAGCGCGCAAACATCCGCGTCCGTTGAGCGTCAACGACGGATCGGGAGAGGAATGCGTGCTCGAGGGGAACGAAGAGGCTGACGCTGCCGGCGGAGGGGTTGATGGTGCCAACGAAAGCCGTCATCAGTATGATGGCGTACGTGTTGGATGCTGCAAGCGCGAGTCCGGTTGCCGTCATCAGGCCAGAGGCCCCGATGAGAAGCAGGCGGTGGTCGCCCCGCGACCCCAAGAACCCAATTCCCAGGGTCATCAGTGCCGATCCGAGCAGCGCCAGCGTCGCCACCATACCGACTTCCAGGGGCCCAAGCCCGAGAGTAGTGAGGTAGACCGGCAGCAGCACCGCCACGAAACCATCCCCAAAATCGCGTAGCGCCCGAGCGGCAAAGACATAAGTGGGGGGACTATACCGCCCTGGCGATTGAGATTTCTCGATATCCACATTGTGACCCATGGAACCAGCGCCCTAGATCGATGGCCGGCGCGACGGCCCGGGCGACGGCCACGTGCGGGAAGCCGCGAGCGTCTCGATGGTGCTGTCGCGCCGGGCACGCTTGTCGCCCAAACCGGCAAGGGAAGATATCGGACGAGCAGATGGTTGATTGCGCAACGTATCGCTGCGAGGTAGCGCACGGCGCAGCAGCGAGGTCATGGCGGCATCCAATGCCGGCCGTAGAGGAAGTTGTCCCGCGGAGATGGGCTCTGCGATCGCCACGCGCGTTTGTGTGTCGCGGAAGGATCGACAAAACACCTGCAGCGTGGCAGCGGCCCACTCGCGCTCTTTCGGCTCGGAGAAACGCTTGGCCAATGGATGCTGAAGAGCTGTGCTGGAGATTACACCAGACACCACGATCGGCAGCACCTTGGTGTCAGGAACCAAGCGAACCAGCAGATCGGCGCTGCTCGACCAGCTCAGCAACGGATGTGCCGGCCGCACTGACGGGTCAGGCTCGATGGTTCCCGATGGGAAGGTGAGCAAGGCTCCGCCTCGCCGAAGATGGCCTGCTGCCTCTCGCACAAGTCCGGCACGGCATTCTGCTCTCGGGTTCACGAAAAGAAGTCTGCTGCGGATATTCGGAAGGAGCCGAAGGATGTCGCGTTCGGCCGCGATGGTCTTCAGGTCGCGCCGGCACTCCAGGGCCACCCATATCGCCATTGCATCGACCATGCCCGGATGATTTGCAACAACGAGCAGCGGTCCGTGGCGCGGGACATGTTGCTCGCCCTCAATGTGGGTGCTGCTGGTGAATTCGTTCAGGATGTAGCGCCCGGCCGCGGCAAGCCCGTGCTGCGCGGCAATATGGTCGAACAACAGTATGTGACGAGACAGCCGCCGCGCGGGAAAGCGGGCAAGAAATTCAGCCAGGGGCCGCAGGCAGCCCAGGCGATCGAGCTTGAAGGCCGCCAGCATCTCGCGCGCGTTGACCCTGGTGAGCAGGGACAGGGCATCGTCCATGGGACCTCCAAGCATGCCATCACCTCGCCCGCCGGCAGCGGTGCCGGGTCCGCTAGGTGCGGCCAAGGGGGTGCGCGGCACAAGCAAGCACCGAGAACCGCGAGCCGCGCAGCGGCGTGGAGCTGACGTCGATCTCGTGGCCCAGCAGCTCTGCCGCCCGCCGGACGATAAACAATCCAATGCCGAGCCCATCGCTCCGGGTCGAGTGCAGGCGCTGAAAGGCCTCGAAGATTCGCGATGTCTCGCCGGGCGCCAGACCGACGCCGGTGTCGAACACATCGATGCGGACTTTCCGGCCAGCGCGGCGGCAGCCGATCAGAATGCGCCCGCCCGGCTCGGTGTACTTGATGGCGTTGTCCACCAGGTTGCGCACGATGCCTTCCAGCAGCAGCGGGTGACTCATGACTCCGGCCGACGTCGGGCAGACACACACCTCGATGCCTTTTGCGCGTGCGGCTTCTTCGGCGCCGCTGGCAACACGCTGTAGCACGGCCATGAGAGCAGTCGGCGAGACGGCTACGTCGCCCGTGCGCTCGAGCAGGCACATGGCGGCGACCAGGCTGTCGAGCTGCTCGAGGAGCCTCGCGATGGCCCGTTGGCCGCGTCGCAGCCGGACCTTCTCCATCGCGCCGACGCGGCTTTCCAACCAGTCGTAGGTGCTTTGGATGACCTGGAGGGGCTGGCGCAGGTCGTGCCCTGCCATGCCGAGCAGGATCGCTTGAAAGCTCCTCGCCCGAGCCCGTCCGGTGCGCCCGCTCGCGGTGAGCCGCGCTTCGGCGTGTGCCGGCAGGCCGGAACTCGGATCGTAAGGCTGGTTGCGATACTCGATGTCGCTGATCTGAAGCTCGCTGAGCATTTCACCTTCTCCCGGCCGATCATTCGCATGGGGGTCTCCCACAAATGGTGGGGTCGCATTTTCATCGCGTCGTGACCAAGGTACGTAGCGCGAGCGCGTTTCCCAAGTTAAGCGATGCAAAACCTTCCAAACTGAATCGCGATGGTCTTTGCGATTGGCGCCGTGATCGGCCGAACGGTCGCTGGACGGGACAACGCGTCGTCGCAGACAGTGCGCTCAGCTCGCGGGGCGATTCATCTGCTCGATGAATTTCCTGGCTTTGACCAGATCCGGCGTGTTGAAGCCCTCGGTGAAGCGTGAATAGACAGCCTTTACGCTCTCGCCTGCATCGCCCGGTCGCCGCTGCCGAAGGTGGAGCCCGCTCAAGTCGATGGTGCTGCGCAGCTCAAACAGCAGCGCCGAGCGCTGTCGCGCCAGGTCTATCGAGCTCAGCAGCAGCCGCTCTGCCTCATTGAGATCAGACCCCGCCGACACGAGTAGCCTGGCCTTGATCCGCATCACCTGCGGAGTCCACCAACCGTTCTTCGCGAGCACGAGCGCCTCGCTCGCCAGGACCAATCCCTCATCCGCGCGTCCGGCGGCATCGAGCAACTCCGCAAAGCTGCTGAGATACGCCATGTAGGAGGCCTCGTTGCGAAGCTGCTGTAGCTGGTCGAGGCCGCGGCGAAGCAGGCGCTCTCCTGTAGCGAACTCGCCGCCCGCTGCGCTTGCGAGCCCTTCGAGGCACAGCGCGGTTGCTTCATACATGGGCAGGCCGAGTGCGGCCGATGACTCCTTCAGCTCCGCCAGGAAAGTCCTGGAGCTGCCCCTGTCGGAGGTGTGGAAGAAGATGTTCGCGCACCATGTCTTCACCAGACACACCAGCACCGGTAGGCCGACCTCTTCCGCTTCCGCGATAGTGTCTCTCACGATGCGCGCTGCCTGCTCGGGAAATCCCATCGTCCATCGGATCTGGGCCATGATGCATTTGGTGTAGATGGGATCATCCATTCTCCAGCGCCGGATCTGGCTCTTGTCCTCGATCGGCACGCGACGGCTTTGCACCTGCTCCGCGATGGACGTCGCTGTCTCGAAGTCACCCGCAAAGAAGTGCGAGAGCACCAGCATCGTGTTGCTCGTGTTGTGCGCTCCGGGATCGCCGAGAAGATCTGCGATCTTCTGGGCCCGGTACGCAATCTCCAGCGCCCCCTCCAGGTCCAGCGCGCGATGATTGAACCAGATCAGCGCAGACAGCGCTTGCAACTGCCGGTCATGATCGCCGAGCTTCTCGGCCAGTTCGATGGCTCGCCTGAGCGCATACTTGATCCGGATGTCCATGCTGCCGGAAAACCTAGCGGATAATCCCAGCGCACTTTGCAGCTCGAGTTCCAGCGATCCACCGCGCTCCGAATCGTGCAAGAGGTCGATGGCTTTGACCATCCAGCGCCGGCACTCCTCCAGCAGCGCCAGTTCAAACCATGCAAAGGCGGACGCGGCTGTGAGGGAGATAGCGACGTATCGGTCACCCTCGGGGCCGTGCGCCCAGGCCAGAGCTTCCCGTATGTTGTCGATTTCCAGCGCAAGCTGCTCGGTGCCGAGAGTGCCGGTGCCGGCCCGCAGTCTTTCCAGCAGATGGCGATAGTAGATCGCATGGCGCCTCCTAGGCAGCGCGCCTGCCGAAGTTTCGCTGAGCTTCGCGAGTGCAAAGATGCGGATTGTCTGGAGCAACCGGAACCGAACCTCGTTGTTTCCGATATCGGCGACGAGCAACGACTTCATGGCGAGGCTAGCGATCGTGTCGGCAACATCAACCGTATCGAGCCCGTCGCCTGTGATCACGGCACTGGCCGAGTTCAGATCGAAGCCGGCAGAGAATATCGCCACGCTCCTCAGCACTCTCTTCTCCGTCTCGGTCAGGAGCTGATAGCTCCAGTCCAGCGTGGAGCGGATCGTGCGATGGCGTGCCTCGGCAGCGCCCTGGTTGCCCGTTGCCAGGAGCCGCATCCGGTCATCGAGAGCGGCTGCTATTCCAGCGATGCCAAATGTGTCGGCACGCGCGGCGGCAAACTCGATCGCCAAGGGAATGCCATCCAGCTCGCGGCAAACCCGGCCTGCATGCACAGCATCCTCGTCGCGCAGCTCGAAGTCGCTGACGATGGAGGCGACGCGCTCCGCAAAAAGCTGAACCGCAGGAAACGACAGCGCAGTAGCGGCACAAATTCTCTGCAGCGATGCCGGCGGGCATGCCAACTCGGGCAGCCGGCAGACGACCTCGCCCTCGGTCCGAAGCGCCTCGCGGCTGGTGGCGAGTATGCGTATGCCGCGCACACCGCGCAGGAGCTCGTGGGCCATGGCCGCAGCCTCGTCGACTACGTGCTCGCAGTTGTCGAGCACCAGCAGCATGTCCTTGTCCCTCAAGACGCCGGCCAGGCCAAGCAGCGGATTGTCGGAACGGATCTCGATCTGAAGTGCGGAGGCTGCAGCCAGCGGGACGAGTCGAGGCTCTATGGTGCGCGACAAGTCGATCAACCACACACTGTGATTGAAGTGCGGAAGCATGCGATCAGCGACCGCGAGCGCGACTGCTGTCTTGCCGATGCCGCCCGGACCAACGATCGTGACGAGCCGTTCAGCCAGGCATCGCCGCTGCAGCTCCTCCACGATCCGCTCCCGGCCGATCAGGCGCGTCGAGTGCGCCGGAAGGTTGTGCTGCCGCGGGGGTGCCGTGACGGTGATCACGTCTCCCGGGGCCTCGCTGTCAACCACGGTCACCGGCGCGACGAAGCGATAGCCTCTGCCCGGAACATTTATGATGTACCGGCTCGCCGTCTGTCCTTCGCCAAGCGCCCTGCGCAGGCCGGCGATGTGCACGGCGAGGTTGGCCTCCACGACGACGGTATCGGGCCACACGATACGCACGAGGTCGCGCTTGGTGACCAGCTCCCCCGCCCGCTCCACCAGGGCAACCAGCACCTCCATGGCGCGGCTGCCCAGGCGGACCTGCTTGTCGTCGTCGAACAGTGCGCGCTCCCTCACCAGCAAACGAAACGGTCCGAATAGGACTGCATGATGCGCTGATGCCGTCATGTGGCGTGCCGCATCCGTTGTGTGTGCCGAGCTGCTTCCCGGGTGGAGGGACCGGTGGATGGTGGTGAGGACCATCGGGGCGGTCCGCGAGCGCGTTCAGGATTTGACGAAGGTCAACAGATCCTCGTTCACCCCGTCTTTGCGCGTTGTGCAGATACCGTGGTCCCCGCCCTTGTAGATTTTGAGAGTCGAGCCGTTGACGATCTGGGATGCCGGGATCGCGGACGCTGCGATCGGCACGATCTGGTCGTCGTCGCCATGCAGGAAGAGCGTAGGCACGTCGATCTTCTTGAGGTCCTCGGTCGTGTCGGTCTCTGAGAAAGCCTTGATGCAGAAGTAGCACGCCGGCATCCCGGCCATCATGCCCTGCCGCCAGAACGAGGCCCGCACGCCCTCCGACACCTTCGCGTTCGGCCGGTTGTACCCGTAGAAGGGGATGGTCAGATCTTTGAAGAATTGCGAGCGGTCCGCGAGAACGCCCGCCCGGATCTGGTTGAAGGCGTCTATGGACGTTCCGTTCGGGTTCTTGGGCGCCTTGAGCATCAGCGGTGGGATCGCACCGATGAGCACGACTTTGGCGACGCGCCGGGTGCCGTGCCGGCCGATGTAGCGGGCCACCTCACCGCCGCCAGTGGAATGCCCCACGTGGATCGCATCCTTGAGATCGAGCTTGTGCACGAGCTCGGCCAGGTCGTCGGCGTAGTTATCGAGATCATTACCTTGCCAAGGCTGGCCGGAGCGGCCGTGGCCTCGGCGGTCGTGCGCGATGACGCGATAGCCCTTGGAGGCGAGATAAAACATCTGGTCCTCGAAGGCGTCGGCGCTGAGCGGCCATCCGTGGCTGAACACGATCGGCTGACCCTGGCCCCAATCGTTGTAGTAGATCTGAGTTCCGTCCTTCGTGGTGATGGTGGGCATCGACTTTCTCCTTGTCGGTTAGTGCTTGCCGCACTCCCCTTCGGCGACGCCGGCAAGCGCAGATAGTTAGTTCGTGCAAATCGTTCCAAGTCCTGCTTGCCGGCCGACGTGCCGGTCTATGCCTCGGCGCTGTTGCTGGCGGCACGGGCCAGGTCGGCAAACATCGCCCGGTTCGCCGCATACAGACGGGGAGCCAGAAACGCTCGGCCAAGCCAAGGGAACGGCCCAACCTGTGTCTCGTGGCTGACGACAATGGTGCCGAGGCCGTCCGGGGTGGGACGCAGCGTGAAGGTACGCTCCGCGTGGAATCCCACGGCGTCCGCGGTGATGGCGAAAGTGCGCGGCCGATCGCTCCTGACGACCGCGCTGCGCAGCTCGACGGGGTGCGCCTTCCACCTGAACACAAGCGGTTGCGCCGCGCCACTGGATGGTTCAGTACGCACCCAGCGGCAGGCCCGATACCACGACGGCCACCGTTCGACGTCGGTGAGCAGCTCCCACACGCGTTCGGCCGAGGCGGTAACAACGGTCTCGTTGCGTACCTCGATTGGCGGCCCCGAAGCCCTGCGCACTGGGCGGAGCATCCAGGCGAGGATGAAGTTCGTCATCTGCGCGAAGGGGGGCCGCAGCAGGTCACCGCCGTTCCATCGCCCCACGTCGAACACCGCCTTCCGGTGGCTGAACGTGCGGAAACCCTCAACACCGTGGTAGGCGCCCATGCCGCTCGGACCGATGCCGCCGAAGGGGAGATCCTCCTGGGCGTAGTGCAGGATCGTGCCGTTGATGGTGACCCCGCCAGAGGTCGTCCGGGTCAGCACCTTTTGGCGATTGGCCGCAGATGATCCGAAGTAGTAAAGCCCCAGCGGACGCGGCCGAGCGTTCACGAAGGCGATGGCCTCGTCCAGATGACCGTAGGTGACGATGGGCAGCAAGGGCCCAAAGATCTCTTCCTGCATGATGCGCATGTCGTCGCGGACATTGAAGACCAGCGTCGGCGCGAGTGTCCGGGCGCGACCCTTCGCTTGCTCCGGTAACCGTCCGGTCTCGACGATCCGCGCTCCTTTCGCCCGCGCATCGTCGAGCAATGCGCGCAGACGATCATAATGGCGTGCGTTAACGATCGAGGTGTAGTCCTCGCTCGCCGGCCCGTTGGGATAGAGTGCCGCGACGGCTTTGCCCCACGCCTGGGCGAACCCATCGACATCCCCCTCGTGCAGCAGCACGTAGTCCGGAGCGATGCAGATCTGGCCGGCATTGGCCAACTTGCCGTACGCGATGTCCGCCGCGACGCGATCGAGCGGCTGGTTGCGATCGACCACCACCGGCGACTTGCCGCCGAGCTCGAGGGTCACTGGTACGAGATTCTGGCTGGCGGCGCGCATCACCGCGCGGCCGACGGAAGTGCTTCCCGTGAAAAAGAGATGATCGAACGGCAGGGCCGCGAAGGCGGCGCCAATGGAGGCGTCTCCGGTGACGACGGCCATTTTCTCTTTCGGGAAGGTTTCGGCGACCAACGCCGCCATTGCGTCACTTGTCGCCGGCGTCAGCTCCGAAGGCTTGATCATGGCGCGGTTGCCCGCGGCGAGTGCGGTCGCGAGCGGTATCAGCGCCAGAGACAGCGGGTAGTTCCATGGAGCCACAATGCCGATAACACCGAGCGGCTGGTACTCGACGTACGCGCGTGCGAGCCGCATGTGAAGCGCGACGTGTCGGCGCTCGCGTCGCATGAAGCGGCGCAGATTCTTTTGCAGGTAGTCGATGCCCCACGTGAGCGGGAGTATCTCCATGATGGCGGTCTCGTGCCTGGAGCGGTGTCCAAAGTCGGCGACCAACGCCGCTTCCAGAACCTCCCGGCGGGCGATCACCGCCGCGCGAAGCCTGTCCAGATTTGCCCTGCGCTCAGCGAGCGATGGGGCCCCGTCTCGCAGAAAGGCTGCGCGTTGCCTTGCGAGCAGTCCCGGGAGTGCGTCGGGTCGTGTGGCAATGCACTCATGCGCCTGATGAGGAATGACGGGGCCATTGACGTGGAAAGCTGCGCCTCCATCGTGGATGCGTGTGGGACTGAATTGGAACTGCGTTCCGTCTTGTGTTGTGCTAATAGCCATGATCCTGCTCCGGGTTTTGCATTGGTGATTGTGCTTGGCATCGAACGCCGTGCCGCTCGGAGCTTCGGCGATGTTGCCGCGTGCCGACAGTTAATCGGCGCATATCCGTCCAAATCGTTCCAAATCCCGCCCGCCAGCTGATGCCTCGCTTCACGTCATGCGTTTGTGCCATTCACGTTCATGCGGATGTGCGGAGGCGGAGCGCAGCCTCCAGATCGCCTGCCTCGGCGAGCTTCTCCCAGGCGTAGGCGCGGGTCGTTTCCGGTAGC
>Ga0075420_100001565_pt1 | contig 19426 bp, 19 predicted proteins | sample SoiMetdeltSBSDD4_FD_75296 | JGI IMG/M metagenome (GOLD analysis project Ga0075420, IMG submission 75296) | Bulk soil microbial communities from a Populus tree surrounding site in Tennessee, USA - Soil MetaG P. deltoides SBSDD4 | ecosystem: Environmental > Terrestrial > Soil > Tree plantation... | reverse complement strand
GATCACGCCGCGGCCTTCTTCGAGCCCTTCTATGCCGCTCTGACCGACGGGCAAAGCGTCGGAACCGCGTTTCACTACGCGCAGCGCCGTCTCATCGACGAAGGACTGCCGATGGAGGCATGGGCCGGGTTCGTTCTCATGGGAGATGCCGACGCGGTGCCCGTCACTCGGGTCAAGCGCGCTTCGCTCGACTTCATTCCAGTTGTACGGCGTACGTTTCAGATACGACGCGCCGGCCGTCGGGCAGTTGGGCTTCGACCTGCCAGAGCAGTTCCTCGCCCGTCTTGACGTTCGCAAGCACCGAGCCAGGAACGACCAGCTCTGTAGCCGCGATGTCGGATTTCACCAGCAACGAACCAAGGTCCGCGGTACTGAGTCGAACCAGATACGTCGTGCCCGCCGGCCCCGCTGACCATCTCAACACGAACTGATCGCGTGGCAAGGTGCTGCCGATCGCCGAGACCGGCGCGAGCGGATCCACGCCCTCACGATACTGCGGAGTTTCATGATCGACCGGTATGACGAGGTAAGTCACCAGGCCCACCGCCAGAATCACACTCGCTGCAAGTGCGAATCGCCATGGACGCTGAGTGACTGGAACCTTCGCCTCGCGTGCGCCCACCTCGAGCGCAATCCGCCACGCCTGCGTGCATTCGGCGCACTTCGCAACGTGGTCGATGATCTCCAGTCGTCGCGCGCGATCCAGATTGCCGGCCGCAGCTTCGTACAACTCCTCCGCGTCCGGGTGCTGCTCATGCGCAGAGGATTGATCGCGTGCCGCCCACGCGCGCGATAGCTTCTCGAGCTCTTCTTGCTGTGGGCTCACGGGCTCAACCCCAAGGCCAGAAGACATTCACGCAGTTGTGCCAGGCCTCGCAGCGTCAGGTTCTCTGCGCGCTTCGCATTGCACTCGAGCATCCGTGCAACCTCGGCTCCGGCGTAGCCGAGCAGGTGCAACGTCAGCGCCTGTCGGCGGTCGTCTTGGAGACGTTGCATGCACTTTTCCATCGCATTACCCAACGCAGTGTCCGGAGTTGTCGAGGGTCTCTCGTCGGGTGTCGCTTCGACATCGATCTCGGAGCTCGAAACCGCCGCCGGCTGTCTGCGCCGGCGGCGGATTTCGTCGATCACTGCACTGTAGGCGACCTTCTTGAGATAGCTGGCGGAGACATCACTGGCGCCGTCCAGCTTGCGAGCCCGCATCAGGCGGATGAACGACTCCTGCACCAGATCCTCGGCATCTTCCGCGAGCGATCGTGGACAGACGCGACGCACTGCTCGCACGAGAGCGGCACGCAGCGCTTGGTGAGCCTGTGCATCCTCCAGCGTAGTCGCCTCCCACAGTTGAGGTCGTCAACATATCAGGGCACCCAGGCATTGTCGAAAGCGTCCCGGAGCACATTGCACTGATAGGCCATCGAGGCGCCGCGCTCGGAGTTGATCAGCAGCGCGGCCTCCACCACGATCGGGAAGCTCATGAAGCAGGAGTGCAGCTGGCCGGAGCCGTGATACCAGTCGCCGCCGTGCGTGAAGTACGTGCCAAACGCACCATTGGGCGAGCTGTAGCCGTTCGCGGGATTCATGAAGCCCAGGAAGTCATCCTGCATCTGCTCGCGCATCTCAGTGGACATGAGCTGTTCGGTGTTCCGCAGCGTCGACATCACGCCGGCGAGCTCGTTGGCGCTGATGAACCAGCCGAAACCGCCGCACGACAGCGATCGATCCGGCTCGTCGTAGCCCGAAGCGCCGGGGTCCGGAAAGCGGTACTGGATCGTCGGGTACGCCTCGGTCGCCTTGCAGTCGACGGAGACGCCGATCGAGCTGTAGAGGAACTGTGCTTCCAGGAGGAACGCGGACGCCGTGAGCGTATCGGGAGCAAACTCGCCGTAGTCGACCGGATCGATGCCCACCAGGCCCGCAACCGCAACCCGCAGCAGACCGAAGTTGTCGTTGTCGTAGTTGAAGCTGTGCGCTCCTACATTGTTGCCGATCAGGGTGCGCAGCGACTCGTAGCTCGAGCCCGATACGCCCAAATCGCCCTGCTGCCCAAAGCCCGTCTCGTGCGTCATGAAGTCCTTGAACGTCAGCTCGCTCACACCCGTGCCGAGTGACCAGTCGCTCGGCAGGTATGGCGCAACCGGTTCATCCGGCGTGAGTCCGAGTGAATCCAGCACGTGCAATGTCACGATCGTGGTGAGCGTCTTGCTCACGCTCGCGACGTGCATGTCCTTGTTCGGCGATTGCAGGGTCACCGGCATGTCATAGGCCGTGCGCGCCAGGCCCTCTGCGTGACCACCGTTGTAGGTCTGTCCGTTGAAGGTAATCGAGAGCGAATAGCCGACGGTTTGGTCATCCAGCGCGTCGAGGATGTTCTGCTCGAAGAGATCGACGTCGAAGGTGATCGTGTTGGCGGCAAAGCCGAGCGAGTCGCCGAAATGACCGGTAGCGACTCCGTAGGCCAGCTGGATCAGTGCGGTCTGTCCGCGCTGGAAGCCGACCTGCGCAGAGGCAAGTCGGTCCGAGGACACACCGGCGCGGCGGGCAGTCTCGAGAACGCCCTTGGCCGTGCGCTGCGCGATGAGCGTCAGGTTGCGCTGAATATCCGTCAACGCAGGCGCACTACCCGCGAACTTCAGCTGCAACTGGGCGTTCTTCACGTGCTCGAAGGTGACCTTCAAATAATTGAGACTGTATTGCTCGCTCCCCGCGTGGAGCGTGGACTGGGCGAGCCGCAGCTCGATCAGCGCGTTCGCGATGGCGGCTGACTGCGATCCGGAAGCGCTCTTCAGCAGATTCTCGAGTCGCGTGATGGCGATCGGCAGACCGACGCCGGGAGCCAGCGCATCGGGCGTGCCCGGCGCATCAGGCTTGCTGTCGTCGCGCGCATCGATCGCGGGCGCCTTCTGCAGCCGCTCGATCATCCGCAACAGGTCATCGGAAAGCTTCCCCGACTCCGACACGACTGGGGCGATCCTCGGGCGAGCCTGCACGGACGTGGCCGCCGCCGCGGATTTGACGATCGCAGTGGCGAGGGCCACTCCGACGGCGGCGGAAATGAGTGGACTAACGACGTAGGTGAGCGTGCCCCGGACGAAGCGGGACGAGGTGATGGAACGAGCTGCAAACATGGCGATCTCCGGTAAGTGAGTGGGACTCACCAGGAGAAACGACGCCAACCCGAAATTCCCTCAGATCAGGTGTACTGCCGAGCCGCGGCTTCGAGCTGTTTGCGAACTTCGTCACGCAATGCGGCCGGCTCGATCACCTCGACATGTGATCCATGTCGCATGATGTCCATCACCAGCTCGCGCGCATCGCGATAAGGGATGCGCAGCTCGTATCGACCATCCTGCAGATGCTTGCCCTGCTGCTCCGGATGCCAGTTCTCATCCGCCACCCATCGCGCGCGCTCCACTGAGAAGCGCAGCACCGCGACCTTGTCCGCCTTACCGCCAAAGATGCCGTAGGCACTCGCGTAATGGTTGTCGAGGTCAGCATCGGGCAAATCGAGTGCAGCGTCTTCCAGCACCTTCGCGCGACGCACGCGATCGAGCGAGAACGTTCGCAACTCGTTGCTCTCCTCGTCCCACGCATCGAGATACCAGGCCTCGCGATAGTGCGTGAGCCGCTGCGGCGAGACCGTTCGCTCCGATTGTCGATTGCTACCGCGCGAGTGATATTCGAACCAGAGCTTGCGTCGCTGGAGCGTCGCCGATGCGGCAACTTGAAACGCTTCGCCGGCGGTGCGCGAAGCGACGCCGGGAAAGCGAATTCGCGCGGCCGCTTCGCCGAGATTCAGGCGCCGATGCTGTACGAGCTGATTCAGGTGTTTCGTGATTGCGGACACCTGCTCAGCAAGCAAGCCGCCACCGAGGTCGCGAAGGATCCGCTGCATGACCGCGAGCGACTGCAGCTCTGCCGGCGAGAACCACAGGCCCGGCAGCTCATAGCTTTCCTCGCCGGGAGCTCTTCTATATGTGAAGCCACCGCGGTCCGAATCGAACTCGATCGGCGCGTTCAGGTAGTCCTTCATCGACTGGACGATCCGATACAAGGTGGCCCGCGAGCATTCGAGCCGCGCCATCAGACTGTCCACGTCGATCGGTGTGCGCCGGTTCGCGAGGATGGAGTGCAGCTGGAAGATGCGGTCGAACTTGTCCAACGACTGCTCTCAATGCGAGGCGCAGACGCGCACCTCGAGATCCGCCTTGACCGGCGACGCGGCTTGGCCGCACGACTGCCCGCGCCCCTCCAACTCAGCGATCACCGAGGCCGTCACGCCGACACGCGTAATCCCGACGTCGCCCTCGACCAGCGGCTCGAACACCCACTGCGAGACTTCCTGTTGCGCAACGTCAGCCCAAGGAGTCTTCTTGCCGATCAGCTGCAGGCCGGCGACGCGACCGGTGCTCGTCACATCGAACACGAAAATGGCGATGCTCGCTTTGCCGGAGCGCTTGACCTCCGGAGTGACCACCGGCTGCGTGATATCGCAGCTCTTGAGTGGACTGGTCGCGGCGTCGAACGGAATCTTGATTTCGCGCCTGAGCGAGTTTTCCAGCTCCGTGAGCTCGCGCAGGGTCCGCTTGCAGCCGGGTGGCGAAGCAGCCTCGGCCAAACCGCAAACCATCAGCAGCATGGCGAAGCAGGCAGCGAGTAATGAGATCGGGCGGTGCACGACGCGAGTCTACACGTATGACGCTGACCCCGGCGGAGGCCCGACCGCCTGCGGCCGCCCGAAGAACAGCACATATCCGTCCGGATCGATCAGCTCGAAACCGCGCAGCCCATCATGCGTGTCCTTCAGCGACTCGCTGAAGCTGACGCCTCGACCTTCGAACTCCGCTGCGAGCGCATCTGGATCGGGCACGAAGAAGTACGCATCCCACCTCGCCCAGGAGTAGCGCTGCGGATTCGGCAGCGCTGCACCGCTGCCCTTCAAGAAGAGCATCACATTGTCGCGACTGACGATCGCGAAGAACGGTGTGTTGTGCGGCGGCTCTGTCTCTTGAAACATCAGCGTGAAGCCGAGCTGGTCGCGATAAAACGCGACGGATCGCTCGACATCACCGGCGATGAGGAATGGCGATACGGATTCGATGGTCGCTCGCGTCACGGCACCGAGCTTGACCGTACTTCGGTCCCTCTGCAAACCTGCCACCCACGATGAAGAATTGGATGTTGCAGTCGGTGAAGGAATCCTCCGCGATCGAGGGCATCCACCACCCTTTCGCCAAGGGCAAACGGACTTACTGGCCGCAGACCCTGGAGGACTTGGTCAAGTACTGGAAGAAGCGCCTCGCCAGGGACCGTCGATCGCAGAGGAAAAGAGCGACTCGAGCGGCGCGTAGTCACGGCTCATCGCCGCGTGGATAGCCGGCACGTACGTCCGCCTTCCCCGACCCGCCAGGACGCTCAACCTGAGTGGGTTGATGCCAGCCTGAGCCGCCATCAGCACAGCCACCAGGCGCGCTAGTCGTCCATTGCCGTCACGGAATGGGTGGATGAGGATCAGCTCTGCATGCACCTCGGCCAGCGATCTCGCAACAGCGACATCGGCTGCGCCGCCGCAGGGCGTATGCCTGCGCAGCACTTCCTTACCGAACACGGCCATGAGTCGCGGAATCAGCGGAGCGTGCGCGAACTGAAATCCGCCCTTGCCAATGTTCAACGTCCGATAGTGACCGGCCCACGGATAGATCGAACCGAGCCACATCCGGTGCAGGCGACGAATGTCCGCGGGGATGAATCGATGATCTGGCCCGTAGCTCTTCAGCGCAGCTCTTTGCGCAATGTGGAGCGCCTGCGTTTCAGCTTCCTCCATATCCCGCACGCGGGTGATGCCGAGAAAGTTTCGCAGGACGCGGCCGCGCGAGCCCGGCTGAAACTCGAGTTCGATACCTGCCGCCGCAGTTGGGTTCACTGCCGTCCACTCCCTGGCCGACGTCGCATCGTGTCTGAGCATTCGATGCTAACTGATTGACCGGTGATCGCCTTCGCAATTACCTCCGTGTTCACACAGAAATTCATCATCCGGACAGGCAGCTCAACTGCTAGTTGCTGCTACCATTTCCGCCCCGACGCGCCGTCGGCAGCGGTGACCTGTGCCCGACCAGAAGATCGAACCCCCGACCGAGAAAGACATCGAGAACATCGCGATGGGCGTGGTGCACGCCGGGCAGGTCATCGAACAGGCGTTGGGCGAAGACCTCGACGGCACGCGCAACGACCTTGGACTCATTCAGCGCGTGCTCGAGCAAGGCGTCGTCGAGCCCGAAGCGACGTACACGCTGCAAGCGCTCGGCTTGGCATTCGGTCGCGCGTTCCTGAACGAATTCCCCGACTACGACTGGTGGATGGTCGAGGACGAGTACGGCCGCGATCCCGCGATCCGCTACAAGGAATCGACCCTGCTGGTCTTTCCGATGACCATGATCTCGAAGCGTGTCGAGGATGGCGAGCCGTTCGACGTCACCGAATTGTTCGACGGCCTCGCGAAACAACTCGCGGAGCTGATCCAGGAAGGCGTCGACGGCTCGACATAACACCGACGGTCGTGAGTACGCGCCCGCGGGCATTTCCCCCGGCCACTGCGCCCAGTATCATTCGTGCCTCAGCGGCGATAACACATATAAGAGGGAAGCACGATGCTACCCGCCAGCAACGGATCATTTGCCTTCGCTCGTAGGTTCGTGAAAGTTTGTGGAATTGCAGCGCTCGCGCTGTCATTCGCAGCCAACGCTGCAACCCCACAGCTGGTTCGCAACATCAACGACGCAGTCATCCCGCAGAGCTCGTTTCCTCGAGAGCTCGGCGATCTCAACGGCAAGCTGCTCTTCACAGCCGGCTCGGGCACCCGGTCTCTGTTGAGCACGGATGGCACAGCGGCCGGAACGGTGGTTCTCAGGCAGTTCGACAACATCATCGAGCAACAAGGGAACGGGCAGATCTTCGCGAAGTTCGGCGGGCGCGCCTACTTTGTTGCGAACGACGGCGTTACCGGGTTCGAGCTGTGGAGCACGGACGGAACGAGCGCCGGGACCACGCTCGTCAAAGATCTCCTGCCAGGCTCGGACGGTGGCGTGGCCAACTTCAGAGGGGTTTTCGGCAACCGCCTGGTGTTCTCTGCACTGGACAGCGGGGACTTCGACGGCAACTCGCAGCTGTACATCACCGACGGTACAGCCGCGGGCACTCAAGCGCTGACGACGTTCGACGGCCTGAACGCGGGCGTCGACGAAAGCACCTTCATTGCGAACGACAAGTTCTACTTCGTCGCTCACGACAGCCAGTTCGACTGGCACGTCTGGGTGAGCGACGGCACGGTTGCCGGCACGCATGCGCTGCCCAATCCTAATCCGCCGTTCCCGTTCGGCGCCCCGCGCTTGTACAAGCGCCTCGGCAACGTCGTGCTGTTCCAGGCCGGCGGCGGCCTCTGGAAGATCGACATCGCGACAGATGCGATCGACAAGATCACCTGGAATCACCCGCAATCAGGTCCTGAGCAGGTCGGCTCGCTGGTCGAACCGGTCGTGCTGGGCGGATTCGCAATGTTCATCAAGAGTGGGCCCGCCTTTGCCAGCCTCGAGCTGTGGCGCACGGACAGCACTACGCTCGGCACGTTCAAGGTCGGCGACGTCCATCCCGGCCCTGCGCCCTTCGATGCGCAGCAATTCCCTGTAATCCGGAAGGTGGGCGACAGAGTCGCCTACATCGCTGACGACGGCGTGAACGGCCCGCAGCTCTGGGGCAGCGACGGCACAGCTCAGAACACAGTCCGCCTGACCAATGTGACGAAGCCGGCGAACTCGCCGTACCAGGTCGCGATACCCGTCGGTTCGTTTGGCGATACGGGCTACTTCATGCTGCCCGATGGTGCCAATAGCACGGAGTGGTCCATGTGGAGGACGGACGGCACCGTCGCTGGCACGCGCCGGATAACGGGCCTGCCTCCGGTCGATCAGTCGACCGCCGGCGGCGGGCGCATCGTCGGCGATGCTGCGAAGGTCTTCATCGCACTGTTCGACGACCCCGCAGGCTCGCTGTGGAAATACGAGCCGGCGCTCGATCGCCTGACGGTGCTGCGCCCGGAGTTGAGCCTCTCCGGCATCGATCTGTACTTCTACGACGGCCAGCGCGTGTACTTCGGGGACAACGATCGCGTCATCGGCAACGAGCCGTGGGTGAGCGACGGTACTGCCGCCGGCACGCATCTCATCGTCGACATCATTCTGCAAGGCACCGAGGACAACGGTTCCACACCGAATGAGCTGGTGGAGTTCGGTGGGAAGATTGTGTTCGCGGCCGACGATGGCGTCAGCGGTCGCGAGCTGTGGATGTCGGATGGCACGGCAACTGGGACGACCCGCATTGCCGACATCAATCCGGGCTTCGCCAGCTCCGATCCGAATCACCTCGCGGTCGCGAACGGTGCGCTGTATTTCTTCGCCACCGATAACTCTGGCTTCACCAAGTTCATGCGACTGAGCAGCCTCACGGCGCAGCCGGAGGCGTTGGCTGTCGCGGTGCCGCCCTTCCCGCACCAGTTTCTCCCATACGCGTGCCAGCAAGACGCGCCAGTGGCGCTCGGCGGCAATGTCTATTTCACTGCTCAAGGGACTGTCGGCGCGCTGCAGCTGTGGAAGAGCGACGGCACCGCTGCCGGTACCGGACCCGTCTCCCCGAATAGCAACGAAGGCTTTCTGCCTTGCGACTTAACCGTGTTCGGCAATCGGCTCTACTTCAGCGCGTCATCCCCAAACGAGGGCACGGAGCTGTGGACGTCCGACGGCACGAGCGCCGGTACGGCTCTGCTCGCCGACATAGTGCCCGGGCAGGCAAGCTCAGACCCGCTCAGCCTCACCGTGTTCAACGGAGCGCTGTATTTCACTGCGCACGACCAACTGGGCAACGCGCAACTCTGGAGAACCAACGGTAGCGCACCTGGCACCACCTTGGTCAGTGGCGTCGGGGCGGTTCCGTTCGTTACCGCCGCGATCCGCGGTGTGGTGAACAACAAGCTCCTGATCGAAAACTTCGATCCGAACGCTCCCGTCCCGCTGCTCATGCAACACCAGCTGTGGACGAGCGGTGGCTCGGCCGCCGACACGGCCGCGCTGAAGACTATCGTGACCGACGGCACGGTCGACCTGCTGTTCAACGGTACGCGTGTCTTCTTCGCCGCCAACGACTCGAACGGTTACGAGCCATGGGTTTCCGATGGCACGGTCGCAGGCACGCAGCTGCTCAAGGATCTTCATGCCGGCGGCAGTTCCAATCCAAGGTGGTTTGCAGACTTTCGCGGCGTCACGCTGTTCGCGGTGATCGATCAGACGGATGGGTCGCAGCTGTGGCGCACCGACGGCACGAGCGCAGGAACTACGCAGATTGCAGGCATCGCGGCGCCGCCGAGCGAATTCTTCATGCGGCCGGCAGTGGTGCGTCAGCGAGCGACGGCCGGTCAGAAGTTCTTTTTCGTCGCCACGGATCCCGAGATGGGCGACGAGCTGTATGTGCTGGTCAATGAGACGCCCATCGCAGCCGCCGACAGTGCGAGCTCGACCAACAGCGCCGCGGTCACGATCAACGTCCTGACGAACGACAGTGACGCCGATGGCACACTCGTGCCGCAGAGCGTGCGGATCGCAACGAGTCCTGCCCACGGCACGGCAGCTGTCACCGCCAACGGCTCGCTCGTCTATACGCCAGCGGCCGGCTTCTCGGGAAGCGATACCTTCTCGTACACGGTCGACGACAATCAGGGGGCAACGTCGAACGCCTCGACTGTCACCGTCGCGGTCACGGCGGCAAGCGGTGGATCGGGTGGTGGCAAGGGCGGTGGCGGCTCGATGAACGCATCCGCACTGCTCGCGCTGTTCACGCTGCTGATGCTGCAGATGGGAGCGCGTCTCAAACGACGCGCTTCTCCCACTCGCGTCTGAGCATCGCGAACGTCTGCAGATCGTGCCAGGTGTTACGGACGAAGAAGGACTTCAGCGTGCAGCCCTCGTACCTGAAGCCGAGTTTCTGCAAGAGCTTCTCCGACGCCGTGTTCCCAAGAAACACGTGCGCCCAGAGCCGATGAGCGCGCAGCTCACCGAAGCCGAACTTCACGAGCGCCGCGGTCGCCTCTGATGCAAGGCCCTGCCCCCACCGATCCTTGCGCAGCACGTATCCGAAACTGTACTGCGGACCGTTCTGGTCGCTGCGCATGAGGCCACAGCTGCCGATCAGCTTGCCCGTCTCCTTGTGAATGAGCGCGAAGCTATAGTTCGCGCGATCGTCCTGCGACGACTCGCCGGACACGAATTGCAGGAATACCTTGGTCTGCTCTGGTGTGTTCGGCCCGAACGCCGTGTAGCGCGTGACCTCCGGGTCGCTGGCGTACAGGTGCACGGCGTCGTAGTCGTCGACCGTGAAATCACGGAAAGACAATCGGGCAGTTTGAATGACCGGTTTCATGGCGGATTCGAGCGTGGCACGGGCCGAGTGTGCCTCAAATCCTGCGGACGACGCGAACCGCCGCCCACCAACGGCATGCTCCATTTGCGGACGGCCCTGCGTTGAACCGCGGTCAACCGTTGGGAACCGCGCCTTGCCACAGGCGCAAATCGGCATGCCTGGCAATCTGACTGAAGTCGTCGTCCGTGGTTAGCAGCTCCAAGTCATGGCGAATACAAAGCTGCGCGAGCAGCGCATCGATCGTTTCGATTTGCACACCCCTCTTGCGGCACTGGTTTCGCAGCGCCGCCGCCGCGATGTGGTCTTCTCGATCGGGGACGACGAAAGGGAGCGCCGACAACCGATCGACGATCTGTTCGTGCGCTTTGGGACCGTAGAATCCCTGAAGTAATTCCTGGAGGACGAGGCCTGTCGTGACGACACGCTCGCCTGCATCGAGAGCCCGCATCAGCTTCCGGACGGCAAGGTCATCAGCCGGCTGATCGCGGCGCATCGCCAGTGACCAAACACTTGTGTCGACGAACAGCGTCAACGCCGAGACCGCTCTTTCTTGTAGTCGTACTCCGGATCCCACTCGAGCTTGCCGAACAAATCGAGGACCCGCTTCTGCTTCCTGCGCGCAATGAACTCTTGCAAGGCTTTCGTTACGGCGGCCGCCTTGGTCTTCTCACCACTCACTTTTAACGCCTCTTCGATGAGATCGGGATCGACGGACAGATTGGTCGCCATGTGTAACTCCTCACACAGAAGGTTACACAATCATGCCCGCCCAGACAATGCGTGGATTGTGACGCTCGAGACGCGTCACAATTCGGATCGTTTCCGGCCGTTTGGCCGAGAAACTCGCGATGTCCCACGAGCACCTGCTCGCGCGTCTTTAGTGCAGGCGAAGCATGGTGCCCGCCGACGACCTGACGGAGAACTTCGATGCAATACCTCATGCTCCTCCATGTAAACGAATCCGGCTGGGGCCAGATGACGCCTGAGCAGCAGCAGCAAGGCACGGCCGCCTACATGGCCTTTGGGGAGGCCTTGAGAAAAGCCGGCGTCTTCCTCGGCTCGAACCGCCTGAAGCCGTCTGCCAACGCAACCACCGTTCGTGTCGCCAACGGCAAGACGCAAGTGCTCGACGGTCCGTACACAGACACGAAGGAACAGATCGGCGGTTACTACCTCATCGATGTCGCGGATCTCGACGCTGCGCTCTCCTGGGCCGCGCGCTGCCCGGCCGCGAGTCATGGCGTGGTCGAAGTCCGGCCGGTCTGGCAGATGACCTGATGACTTCCGTCGAAGGCGACGAAGCTCGCAAAACCGCCGACGCGGTCGCGCGCCGCAGTTACGGCAAGCTCGTCGCCTTCCTCGCGGCACGCACCAGGAACGTCGCGGCGGCGGAGGACGCGCTCGCGGAAGCATTCGCATCGGCGCTCGTCGATTGGCCGGCGAACGGCTGCCCGAAGAATCCCGAAGGCTGGTTGCTCACGGTCGCGCGGCGCAAGCTGATCGACAGCGTTCGCCGCCGCCAAACCGGTGAGGCCGCGAGCACGCAGCTGCAGATTCTCGCCGAGGGACTGGAAGACGCGGCGGCGCAGGCGGAGAGAGAGATGCAGATCCCCGACAAGCGCCTCGCACTGTTGTTTGCGTGCGCTCATCCGGCGATCGAAGCCGGGATCCGCGCGCCGCTGATGTTGCAAGTCGTGCTCGGACTCGATGGCGAAACGATCGCCTCCGCGTTTCTGATCTCGCCGGCCGCGATGCGCAAGCGGCTGTCGCGGGCGAAGGAGAAGATTCAGCAGGCCGGCATTCCCTTCTCGGTTCCCGAACGCGAAGAGCTGCCGCAACGGCTGGACACGGTGCTCGACGCGATCTACGCGGCCTTCGCCGAAGGCTGGACTGACGCAAGCGGCACGGACTCGATGCGTCGCAATCTCACGGACGAAGCACTCTTTCTCGCGCGGCTCGTCGTCGAATTGCTGCCGCAGGAGGCCGAAGCGCTCGGTCTGCTCGCATTGATGCTGCACGCGGAAGCACGACGACCGGCGCGACGCAATGCCGCCGGCGAGTACGTACCGCTCGCGGAGCAGGATCCGCAGCTGTGGAACGCACAAATGATCGACGAAGCTGAAGGTGTGCTGTATCGCGCGAGCGCACTCGGAGCGATCGGGCGTTATCAACTCGAAGCAGCACTGCAGTCGGCGCATGCCTATCGACGTCGCACGGGCTGCAACAACTGGGCGGAAGTCGTGCAGTTCTACGACGCGCTTGCTGCGATTACCGACTCACCCGTCGTAGCGATCAATCGCGCGCTCGCGATTGCCGAGCTGCACGGACCGCAGGCCGCGGCGGAAGCGATCAAGGACATCGCAACCGACGATCGCCTCACCGAATATCAACCCTACTGGGCAGCACGCGCTGAGTTGTTGTCGAAGACCGGCGCGTATGAAGAAGCACGTCGGGCGTACGAGATGGCGATCGGTCTCGAGCGCGAACCGACCGTGCGAGCATTTCTGCAGAAACGCCAGGCCGCTCTGCCCCGCTAGCGGCGACGTTCCTTCGCGGCGTCTATGATCACGTCCCGCAGCCACGTGTGCGCCGGATCTGCTGTCTGGCGGCCGTGCCAATACAACCCGTAGTTCAACTTCGGCGACTCGAACGGGAACTTGAAGACGCGCACGCCAGCCGGCCGGCGCAACAGTTCCGCGACCTTGGAGCTCATCGACGCGACCAGATCCGACTGTCCCACTGCAAACGCGGCAGTGGTGAAGTGCGGCACGGCCATCGCGATCTTCCGCCGCTGCGCCCCGCGTTGCATGAGCAGCTGGTCGACGATACCCATGCCGCCTTCCGGGTAGTACACGACGACGTGATAGGCATCCAGAAACTGCGCCTGCGACAGCGTTCGCTTGATCGTTGGATGGTTCTCGCGAGCCAGGCACACGAGCTGATCGACGTACAGCGGCGCGGACACGACCACGCCGCTGGGCTGGTGCGCACCCTGCGGGAATGGGCCGATCGCCATGTCGAGCGCACCGGACGCAAGCTCTTGCGTCGGCAGCTCGAACACACCGTTCACGCGACGGATGACGAGCTTCATGCAAGGCGCGGCCGAGCGCACGCGCTTGAGCACCTTCGAGATCAGTGTCAGCTCCAAGTCATCGCTGGTCGCGATCCGCACTGTGACCGAGGACGACTCCGGCTTGAAATTGGGGCGACCAATAGCCTCCCGTACCTTCGCCAGCGCTTCGCGGATCGGCACTTCGAGCTCGCGAGCGCGCAGCGTCGGCCGCATGCTCTTGCCATCCTTTACGAACAGCTGATCGCCAAACACGCTGCGCAGTCGTGCGAGCGCACTGCTCAGCGCCGGTTGCGTGATATGCAGTCGCCGCGCGGCGCGCGTGACTTGTCCTTCGGACATGAGCGCCTCGAAGGCGACCAGCAGATTCAAGTCGAAGCGATCGAGATTCACCGGATTGATGCTCGCGTATCTTTTAAAACGATTGGATCGCCAACCGCTCCGCGGCTAGGCTGCGAACCGTGCGCTTCCATACGACATGGCTGATTCTAGCGTTTGCCGGGCAGGCAGTGGCCGGACCGTCCGCCACTGAGGTGCGGGACACGGTACGTGCGTATCGCCAGCAGCACGAGCCTGCGATCGTCAGCGAGTTCGCGCAGCTGCTGGCCATCCCGAACCACGCTTTGGACAGCCCCAACATCCGCAAGAACGCCGAGCTCATTGCGCGGACCTTGCGCGACCGGCAGGTCGAAACACGCTTGTTGGAGATCGAAGGGGCGCCGCCGGTCGTCTTCGGGAAACTCGACGTTCCCGGTGCGACAAGGACAGTGACCTTCTACGCGCACTACGACGGTCAGCCGACGCGCCAGCCCAACTGGACCACCGAGCCGTTTCAGCCAACGCTGCGACGTCCGGACGGCTCTGCCGTCGACCTTGGCTCCCTGCCGCAGCGCCTCGATCCCGAGTCGCGTCTGTTCGCGCGCTCGGCCAGCGATGATAAGGCGCCGATCATCGCGATCGTGACCGCTCTCGATGCGCTGAGAGCGTCGCAATGGCGGCCGAGCGTCAATTTGCGCTTCTTTTTCGAAGGCGAGGAAGAAGTCGGCTCGCCGCACCTCGCCGCGCTTCTGAAAGCCTACGCTGCGGAGCTGAAGACCGACCTCTGGGTCATCTGTGACGGCCCGGTTCATCAGGATGGCAGCAAGCTCGTTTACTTCGGCGTGCGTGGCGCAACCGCGCTGGATATCACCGTCTACGGCCCGAATCGCGGCTTGCACAGCGGCCACTACGGCAACTGGGCGCCGAATCCCATCGTGCTGCTCACACACCTGCTCGACAGCATGCGCGACACGCAGGCCCGCATTCTCATTCCGGGTTTCTACGACGACGTGCGCGCGCCGACGCCTGCAGAGCTGAAAGCCGCGCGCGAGATGCCGAACCACGACGCGCAGATCAAACGCAACCTCGGACTCGCTCGCACCGAGGCGCAGCCGGCGTCGTTGCAAACGCAGCTGATGCTTCCGGCTCTCAACATACGCGGCATCGCCGGCGGCGCCGTCGGTGACGCGGCCGCGAATGTCATCAGCTCCGACGCGATGGCCTCGATCGACTTCCGTCTGGTCCCGAATCAGACGCCCGACGGCGTGCGCCGCCTCGTCGAGCAGCACGTCGAGCGACAGGGCTACTTCATCGTTCGCAAGCCGCCCGACGAAGCGACGCGCCTCGCGCATCCGATGATTGCGTTACTCGCGTGGGACAACGAAGGCTCGTATCCCGCCGCGCGCACGCCAGTCGACAATCCGCTGGCGCAGCACGTAGCTCGCGTCGTCGAGCAGATGGCCGGCGCGAAGATCGTCGTGGCGCCGACGCTCGGCGGGAGCGTGCCGATGCATCTGTTTCAGGGCGACGCGAATACGCCGGTCGTCGGCGTGCCGCTCGCGAACTTCGACAACAACCAGCACGCGGCCAACGAGAACCTGCGCCTGCAGAATCTGTGGGACGCGATCGAGATCTTCGCAGGACTCTTTACCGGGGAGCCCCAACCGTGAAACCAGACATGAAGCTGCTCATCGCCACCCTCGCCTTGCTGACTGCCGGCACCGCCTGGGCAGGCGCGGGGGATCTGCATCTCCAGCCGTGTACAGACAAGAAGGTCAAGCAGCCTTCGAAATGCGGCACATACACCGTGTGGGAGAACCGCGCGGCCAAGACGGGACGCACGATCGACCTGAACGTCCGGGTGCTGCAGGCGACAGCATCGAATCCCAAGCCGGATCCAGTGTTCGTGCTGCTCGGCGGCCCCGGTGAGGCCGCAACGTCAGCCGCGCCGTGGTACGGCGACGACCCTTCCATGGCCGACCGGGACATCGTGCTGGTCGACGCGCGCGGCACCGGCAAATCGAACGGTCTGCACTGCCCGATTCCGAAGGACGGCCCACTGCAAGGCTTCATGCCGACGCTGAACATCCCTGTGATCAAGGCATGTCGCCTGGAGCTCGAGAAGCATGCCGACCTGCGTTACTACCTGACGACGTACGCGATGGACGATCTCGATGACCTTCGCGCTGCGCTCGGCTACGACAAGATCAATCTCGACGGCGGGTCATACGGTACGCGCGCCGCGCTGGTCTACATTCGCCAACACGGGGATCACGTGCGTACCGCGACACTGTGGGGCAGTACTGCCCTAACGCAGCCTATGCCGTTGCACTTCGCAACTGACACTGAGCGTGGCCTGCGCAACGTTTTCCGTGACTGCTCTGCCGAGCCGGCGTGCAAGGCTGCCTTCCCCAACCTGGAAGCCGACTACAAGCGCACGGTAGAGCGGATCGAGAAGGGTCCGGTGCGCGTGACGGTCAAGGATCCGCGCAACGCCAAGGCGACCGAGGTCAACCTCGAGCCCGACGACTTCGCCGAATCTTTGCGCGGAATGATCTACAAGCCGGAAGCCATGCGCAGTATCCCATTGCTGTTGCACAAGGCCGCGGGTGGCGACTACCAGGCGTTCGCCGACTATCAGATCGGCCGCAACGTCGAGCTCAACGCAGAGATCGCCGACGGCTTGTATTTCTCCATCACCTGCACGGAGGACATCGACCGGCTCGATCCGCAGCAGCTGCTCGCGAACGGTCGCGGCACGTTCCTGGCCGATCATCGCGCCCGGCCGCACATGGAGGGTTGCCAAGGTTGGCCGCGCGGCAAATTACCAGCCGGATTCGGCGAAGAAGTGAAGTCCGATGTGCCGGTGCTGATCATGGTCGGCGACAATGATCCGGCCACGCCGCCCACTGCTGCGCGCGACGCGGCGTCGCGGCTGTCCAACGGGCGCGTCGTGGTCGTGCCGTATGGCGGGCATACGTTCGCAGGCCTGATTGGCGAAGAGTGCCCGAAGGGTATTGCCGCGCGCTTTCTGGAGACAGCGGATCAGCGGTCGCTGGATACGTCGTGCTTGAAGAACGTCAAGCACCAACCGTTTGTCCTGAAATAGTCGGGCTAAAGCCCGACCTACAGCCGGCTACACGCGTAGGCGCACAACTCGCGCACGAGCTTTGCAGCGACTGTTGCAGTCATGCCGTTGATATCCCGATCCGGATTCAGCTCGACGACGTCCGCGCCGACCAGCGGCGCACGCTGTGCCTGCAACACATTGAGAATGTCTCGCACCGTCAACCCACCCGGCTCGTGATGCGACACACCCGGGGCGACTGACGGGTCGAGCCCGTCGAGGTCAATGGACACGTACAGCGGCCCTTCGAGAATCGGCACGGCGTACGGGGAAAACGTCCGCATCGGAATGATCTCGACGCCGAAACGTTCGACCTGTGCGCGCTGGCGTCGCTCGAGCGTGCGGATGCCGACTTGCACCAGTCGACGCGCGAGCCCTTGCTCCATGATTCGCGCGAACGGCGAGGCGTGCGAGCGCTTGTTTCCCTGGTAGTCGTCGTACAAGTCCGGGTGCGCGTCGAAATGCAGGATGTCCACCTGCCCGCGCTCCGCATGGATCGCGCGCAGCACCGGATACGTCACCGAGTGATCGCCACCCAGGGAGATCGGGCAATGCCCAGCGCGCAATGGTGCGAGCACAGATCGCTCGATGATCTCGTCGTCGCCATCTGCCTCACGCAACGGCGCGTCGCCGCAGTCGTTGATGATCAGATCGAGACCGAGCTCCCGGCCGTCCTCGGACGCGACCGTGTTGGCGTCGCTGGCGAGCGCGGCACGAATGAACGCGGGCCCTTTGGCGGGCCCGCGCAGGTAGGAAGAATGGCGATCGGTCGGCAGACCGATGAGTGCAAACGTCGGCTTCATTCGCGAATTATGCCCGACTCGAATTAGGCGCTACTTAGCCGGCAAAAGTCACGCCTTTTGCCGGCGTTGTCGAAAGGGCCTTGGCCGCTTTCGACCAGAGAACTAGTTTTCGCTGACCTGCTCGCCCCACGTCTTGGTCTTCGCGTAGCCGTCGAGGAACGGCAGCGCCGTCTCGACCAGCTGCGGCGCCAGGCCCATCTCGTAGTGCGTCACGTTCGGCAGGATCGCGAGGCGATTTCCCGACATGTGCTCGCGCTGCCAACCGGCATCCTTCAACCCGCCGCCGAGCATCTGGTAGAACTTCACGATCGACTCCGGACGCATCATGTCGCTGTCGCCATAGATGAGCATCGTCGGCATCGTCAGCTTCTTGACGTCCGCCGACCAGTCGTACGACTTGCGCATGTAGGCGCCCATCTTGTCGAGCAGCTTCGGAAAGTCTTCCGGATGCGGCGCAACGGCCACGTACGACTTGTACATCGGCGTTTCCTTCATCTGCTCCGCCATTTTGCCGCTGACCGCGGCCTGCTGCGGCAGCATCTCGGGATAGAAACCGTCGGTCGAATAGATGCCGGAAACCAGCACCAGGCGGCGCACCGCTTGCGGCTGCTGGATGGCGAGCTGGAATGCGGCCCCGGCACCGAACGAGTAACCCAGCACGTCGACCTTCTGATAGCCGAGCTTCTTCAGCAGCACGCCGAGATCCGCGCCCATGTCGATCAGGCTCATGTCGCGATTACCGAGATCCGTGCGGCCGTGGCCCTGCAGGTCGACGCCGATCACTTCGCGGCGCTGCGCGAGTGAGGCGAGATTCGGGCCGAACATCTCGATCTGGCCGAGGCCGCCGTGAAGCAGCAGCAGTGGCTCGCCTTTGCCGTAGACAGCGTAGTAATAGTTGATGCCGTTGACGGCGACGTGCCCGCTCTTCGTGGGCTGCGGAATCTGGGTCATCGTTGAATTCTCCTCGGCTCGAACTTGTGTCGGCACACTTGTAGCAACGATCGCCACGAGTGCCGCGGTCAGCGTGGCCAGTGCCGTGGCCACCTTGGTACGCGTTGTCATTTCAAACTCCTGTCGTGAATGCCCGATGTCAGCCCAAGGACGAGCGGCGCTGGCCCGTTCCGACATCGGACGCTACTAATACGCACGACAGGGCATGCCGGCAATGACCTACGAGGTCATGCACGGTAACCATCGCGATAGCGACTACCTTGGGGGATGGTCCGCGAAGAACGCACCTAGCCGTTCGGCCAGCCCGCGTGCGTTCTCAAGATGGAGCATGTGGGTGGCACCGTCGAGCACGAACGGCTCAGCATGATCCATCCAGGTGGTCAACAGATCCTGCCGCTGCTGCCACACCGGCGAGACTTCGTGACTCCTGCCGCCCATCACGAGCAGCACCGGTTGCTTGATCCGCGCGGCCTCGGCCGGTCCGAAAGTCCATTGCCGCAGAGCCGGCAGCTCCTGGCCGAAGAACGTATCGGCGTCTGCGACGGCCTGGTCGAATGCTCCGGGCAACACTCGATCCGCGCTCGCGCGATAGTTCGCGCCGGCCACAGCGCGCATGAACGTATCGACCGCTGCGGCCTTGTCGCCGGCACCATAGAGCTCCATCGCTTTCGGAATACCCGCTCGGCCGGGCGAGCT